>Ga0247734_1000024_pt1 | contig 148439 bp, 137 predicted proteins | sample UWRJL103311B2_FD_180933 | JGI IMG/M metagenome (GOLD analysis project Ga0247734, IMG submission 180933) | Plant litter microbial communities from Arlington Agricultural Research Station in Wisconsin, United States - UWRJ-L103-311B-2 | ecosystem: Environmental > Terrestrial > Plant litter >...
GCGAGCAATTGCTGTCGGACAACGCCAAGAAGAAAGCGCAGATCACCGAACTGCAATCGTTCGTCAGCCGCTTCTCCGCCAACGCCTCGAAAGCCAAGCAGGCCACTTCCCGGGCCAAGGCGATCGACAAGATCCAGCTGGCCGAGGTCAAGCCTTCCAGCCGCGTCAGCCCGTTCATTCGCTTCGAGCAAACCAAAAAGCTGCACCGTCAGGCGGTCATCGTCGAGCGCATGGCCAAAGGCTTCGACGGCAAGCCACTGTTCAAGGACTTCAGCTTCCAGATTGAAGCCGGCGAGCGTGTGGCGATCATCGGCCCGAACGGTATCGGTAAAACCACGCTGCTGCGCACCCTGGTCAACGAACTGACCCCGGATGCCGGTAGCGTCAAGTGGACCGACGCCGCTGAGCTGGGTTACTACGCCCAGGATCACGCTCATGACTTCGAAGACGACGTCACCCTGTTCGACTGGATGGGTCAGTGGACTCAGGGCGAGCAGATGATCCGTGGCACGCTGGGTCGCATGCTGTTCTCCAACGACGAGATCCAGAAGTCGGTCAAGGTGATCTCCGGTGGTGAGCAAGGTCGCATGCTGTTCGGCAAGCTGATCCTGCAAAAGCCGAACGTGCTGATCATGGACGAACCGACCAACCACTTGGACATGGAATCCATCGAAGCGCTGAACCTGGCGCTGGAAAACTACCCGGGCACTCTGGTCTTCGTCAGCCACGACCGCGAGTTCGTCTCGTCCCTGGCCACGCGCATCATCGAGCTGAGCCCAAGCGGCGTGACCGACTTCAGCGGCACCTACGACGACTACCTGCGTAGCCAGGGTGTGGTGTTCTGACAACCGTCAGAATGCAGCGAGGCGATGTATCTGATGCGACGCCTCGCCAGCCGTTGGATTGAAGCACCGAGCGGTGCGGTAGAAATGCAGAACCTGTGGGAGCGAATTCATTCGCGAATGCGTCAGTACTTCCAGTCAAGATGTATCGACTGTACTGACCTCGTCGCGAATGAATTCGCTCCCACAGGTTAAGCGTCAACGTTTGAGCTTGTGCGCCAATAAAAAGCCCGGTCAGTTGACCGGGCTTTTTAGTTTCAGCGTGCTGTTACTTGAGCTGCAACACCTCGATCCACAACGCCCCTTTGCCGGACGCCGCTTCGCTGGTGCGTGTCAGGGCACCTTTCTCGCCTATCGCGTAGACACCCACTTTCTCGGCCTTCTCGCCTGTCACCAGCAGCCACTTGCCATTGGGTGAGAAGGCGATGTTGCGCGGTTGTTTTTCTTCGACCGGATAGTTGTCCAGAAAGCTCAAAGCCCCCGTAGCGCTGTCCACGGCGAATGCCGACACCGAACTGGTGGTTCGCTCGGTCATCAACAGCAGCTTGCCATCCGGGGACAGACGCAAGTCCGCGGCCCAGATGCGTGGCGTCGGGTCGTCCTTCAAGTCGTTGTTGCTGGCATCGCGTGCTTCGCCATGCACCAGCTTGAGACGCTCGGGAATACCGTTGGCCACGCCCTTTTGCGTCAGCGCCCCTGTATTTTCGTCAATGGCAAACACCGTCACGGTGCCGCTCATTTCACCCACCACGTACAGGTATTTACCGTCACTGGAGAACGCAAGGTGCCTCGGCCCGGTTTTCGCCGGCACGCTGACGAACCCTGTACCGATCGGCGTCAAGGCGCCGGTCCTGGCGTCCAGGCTGTATTGCAACACGTGGTCCGAGCCCAGATTGCCGACATAGGCAAAGCGGTTGCTGGGATCAGTGCGTACCGAATGGGCATGAGGGCCGGTTTTGTAGGTCTGGATGTTCTCGGCAGGCTTGTAAGCCTCGATGGCCTGAACGGTAACCGCATCCGCGCCATAAGAGGCACCCATCAGGAAGTGTCCGCTGCGGTCGGTGGACAGATACGCCAGGCTTTCCGCCAACGGGCCGCGGGAGGTTTCACTGAGTTGGCCATTCTTGGGGTCGATGCTAAAGCCGACCACCTGGAACGGTTTGACCCGCAAGGCAGCGAACAGCACCTTGCCGTCGGGGGTGATGGCCATGGGGTTGACCATGTCCCCGGCCTTGGTCTGTTCGATCAGGCTCAACTTGCCGTTGCTTTCGTCCAGCCGATACTGGGAAATCATGCCGTCGCCAGGGCTGGAAATGTAAGCGAAAGTCGATGCCTGTGCGTGCATGCTGAGCCCATAGATAACTGCTGCGGCCAATAGAAGAGGTTTACTCACGTCATATCCTTATTTTTATGATTGTGATCAGTCATCCTATGACCAGTGGAAAAATACGGCAATTGCTGTTTGATCGATTGGTCGACGATTACATCGTTAGCCTGCTTCCTTTTGCTTCCTGCTCTTGCCATGATGGGCCACTCCCAACCGCCTGCCAGCGAAAGAGCCTCATGTCATCCGCCACCCCGCCTCCCCAGATTGCTCAGCCCAGCTCCATGACGGTGACCCTGCAGATCGTCTCGATTGTCTTCTACACCTTTGTTGCCTTCCTGTGCATCGGGCTGCCGATTGCCGTGCTGCCAGGCTACGTACATGACCAGTTGGGCTTCAGTGCAGTCATCGCAGGTCTGACAATTGGCTCGCAATACCTGGCCACCCTGCTCAGTCGACCCATGGCAGGACGAATCTGCGACACCATCGGCACCAAGCTCGCGGTGGTCTACGGCATGTCGGGGATCGCGCTCAGCGGCGTCTTGACCTTTGCTGCTGCGATGTTTGAGCACCTGCCCACCACCAGCCTGATCATACTGATTGTTTCCCGCTTGTTCCTCGGCGTGTCCCAAGGGCTGATCGGTGTGGGCAGCATCAGCTGGTGCATCGGCAAAGTCGGGCCGGAACACACCGCGCGGGCGATTTCCTGGAACGGCATCGCGTCTTACGGCGCCATCGCCATCGGCGCACCGCTGGGTTACGTGATGAGCCAGTCTCTTGGGTTTTTCACCCTGGGCATTGCCTTGACGATCATGGCCGCACTGGCCTTGGTGGTGATCCGCAAACAACCCTCGGTGCCAGTGCTCAAAGGCGAGCGTTTGCCGTTTTGGTCAGTGTTCGGGCGCATTGCGCCCTATGGCCTGAGCCTGACGCTTGCGTCCATCGGCTATGGCACCCTGACCACCTTCATTACCCTGTTTTATGTCAGCCGGGGCTGGGAAGGTGCGGCCTGGTGCCTGAGCGTGTTCGGCGTGTGCTTCATCGCTGCGCGGTTGCTGTTTATCAATGCAATCAACCGGCTGGGCGGCTACACCTCGGCGATTCTGTGCATGGGCGTCGAGACCCTGGGCCTGGTGCTGCTATGGATTGCGCCCAACACCGGCTTTGCACTGACCGGAGCAGGCCTGACCGGCCTTGGCTTGTCCCTGGTGTACCCGGCGCTGGGCGTGGAAGCCATCAAACGAGTGCCGCCTACCAGTCGGAGTGCGGGCCTGAGTGCCTACGCCGTGTTCTTTGATCTGGCGCTGGCGATTGCCGGGCCGATCATGGGCGCCATCGCCCTGGGCATGGGTTATTCGTCGATCTTCTTCTTTGCCTCGCTGCTGTCATTGCTGGGGCTGGGCCTGACAGTCATGCTCTCCCGACGCACGCGTCGGTAAGCGTCCCCCCATGGAAAAAAGATGAACTGCCATAGCCGGTGTCAGTCCGACGTACATACCCCCGTTTGAAGGAGAATGTGCGTGCCCCCTGATCCAGCTGGCTTGAATGCCGACGTAGTGGACATGACCGATCTGCCGGACATCCATCGTCTGCGGGTGTTGACGGTCAATACGCACAAGGGCTTCACCGCCCTGAACCGGCGCTTCATCCTGCCGGAACTGCGCGAGGCGGTGCGTGCCACCAGCGCGGATCTGGTGTTCCTGCAGGAGGTTCAAGGCAGTCACGAGCGACACGCATCGCACCACCACGACTGGCCGGAAACCCCGCACTATGAATTTCTCGCCGACAGCATGTGGAGTGACTTCGCCTACGGTCGCAACGCGGTCTATCCCAATGGCCACCACGGCAACGCCCTGCTCTCCAAGTACCCGATCCTGCACCATCGCAACCTGGACATTTCCATCACCGGCCCGGAACGGCGCGGGCTGCTGCATTGTGTTCTACAGGTCCCGGGCCATGACGAAGTGCACGCCATTTGCGTGCACTTGAGCCTGTTGGAAAGCCATCGCCAGTTGCAGCTGGACCTGCTGTGCAAACTGCTTGATTCATTACCCAGCCATGCGCCAGTGATCATCGCCGGTGATTTCAATGACTGGCAACTGCGCGGCAATACACGCCTTGCCCAATGCGATTACCTGCATGAAGCGTTCGAACGGCATCATGGCCTGCTGGCCAAGACCTACCCTGCCCGCTTCCCGATGCTGCGCCTTGACCGCGTCTACCTGCGCAACGCGACCAGCCATGAGCCCAGGATTCTGGGCAACAAACCGTGGACGCATTTGTCCGACCATTTGCCATTGGCAGTCGAAGTGCACTTGTAGTCGGAGTTGAATTTACAGGCGTAAGCGGGTTAGCGAGGCGCATAGTTTAATGTGCCGCCTCGCTAACACGTTTATCCCCGACAAGGTAAGCCATTAATTGTCATAGCGATAAAAAACCAATTCACCCCCACAAAACTTTAATGTTCGCAATAACCTCTTATAACGAAATAACAATAACACCGAAACATTCTAAACCACTGTAACTTCTGTCAGTTGTCGGTCGCCTTCCCCACTCTTAACCTCGTCTTGAAGCCGAATCAACTCCCCCCTTCAGGACGAGGGCGCTGCCATGTACTGCGCACAGAAAACACTTATCGCACTTTCATTGACATTACCTGCAATGTTCATCGCTACGCCTGTCAGTGCGGGTGAAGGCACCGACGTTGCCTGGCTGATGAATTACTACTACAGCCGAACACTGGATGATTGCGGTAAAGGACGACCCCTGGATCAATGCTCCGGGCTCCGGATTCGCGGTACCGACAGCATGGAGGTTTTCGAGCCATGGGACCCTAGTCCTAACTCCGTCAAAAGCGGTGGTGTCTCAATGTCCTTCTTGCGCAAAGACATGAAGTACGAAGACCTGGGCTTAAAAAAAGCCAACGGTTTTGTTTTAAAACCCAATGATTTTATAAGCGAGGGGGAAAAAGAAATAACCACGCTGTGTTTCTTCCCTCTGGATGCCTGGACAGATGCCCGAAGCGATGCTGGCTGTACTGACAATTACTTGACCAAGGACTACGTCGAAAAAACCTGCCAAAACGCGGGGGTTAATACAGCAGAACAATGGGTGGTGAATTACCGCCAGACCAAGAATAACCGCCAGAAAGAATGTGGATTCGAAATCAAGGATCGGCCCGATGACGCTGATGCATTCTGGCAAGGCGTCCGCGCCCGGCGCCTCATTCAGAATGACGGTGAGGCCATTCGGACCCAAACCGAAATACGAGTGCCCACATGGGGGCAAGACGAGGACGCTCAGTTACCCATTCTGGCTTTTATCTACACGCCCAATCCCGGGCTTGCTTCGGGCCTTGAAAAAGCCCGGAACGACCAGAAACGCTATTACCTGAAAACCGGTAAATGGGTTCCTGTTATCCGGGTTGACCTCCCCACCTCAAACGCAGCAGATGCGCGCTTCACGTATAACGAAGGCGATCAACACAGAGCGGCCCCTACTCCTACCGTCGAAAACGAATGTAAGAGTTACATTGCCAGTGCCAAGTGGGAACAACGAGATGACCCCTATATCAATGGCAAACCCTGGTCACTGGTGATCACGCCCACCACCTGTGGCAGGAACATGACCAAGACGCAGCAAGATGCAGCCTATGCCGAGCTGTTCAGCAAATATGGTAATGACCCACGCTGGAAGCCTGACAGTGGCAGCATGTATCGGCAATTTGTCTGCCATCTGGAATGGAGCGGCTACGACAATGGCAAAAAGATCTATGCCCGCAACAAATCAACCTGGAATCTTGAGCCTGTCCGGCCGACAGCGTCCTGGGACGAAGTGTTCAAACAGGGTTGTAATCCGTACTAGCGACAAGCTGGCAGCTACGTGAAATGACAACGACGAAGGCGGTGCGTTGGCACACCGCCCTCGTTCGATATCAGCCCTCGCTTGGCTTGGGCTTGAGGATCAACACCGCCAGGGGCGGCAGGTTCAGTGACAGGGACACCGGCATGCCATGACCTTTGATTTCCTCGGCATGCACTCCGCCACCGTTGCCGATGTTCGACCCGGCATACATCTCGGCGTCACTGTTGAGCAGCTCCACCCAGTGGCCGCCATACGGCACGCCCACGCGATAGCCTTCACGGGGCACCGGCGTCAGGTTGGCGACCACCAACAGCGGCTCACCTTCCTTACTCCAGCGCAGGTAAGCAAACACGCTGTTGGCCGAGTCATCGCCGATCAACCACTGGAAGCCCATCGGCTCGGCATCGCGCTCGTGCAGGGCTTTCTCTTCGCGATACACCCGGTTGAGGTCGCTCACCAGCTTTTTAACGCCAATGTGCTCGGCGTACTGCAGCAGGTACCAGTCCAGCTGTTCGTCGTGATTCCACTCGCGCCACTGGCCGAATTCGCAACCCATGAACAGCAACTTCTTGCCAGGGTGGGTCCACATGAACGTCAGGTACGCACGCAGGTTGGCGAATTTCTGCCAGCGATCACCCGGCATCTTGTCGATCAGCGAATGCTTGCCGTGGACCACTTCATCGTGGGAAATCGGCAGGATGAAACGCTCCGACCAGGCATACATCAGACCGAAACTCAGTTCGCTGTGATGGTGCGCGCGATGGATAGGGTCCTGTTCCATGTAATGCAGCGTGTCATGCATCCAGCCCATGTTCCATTTGTAAGCGAAGCCCAGGCCACCCTGTTGCGTGGGCTGGCTGACGCCCGGCCAGGCAGTGGATTCCTCGGCGATGATCAGCGCACCCGGCACTTCCAGGGTGACCACATCATTGAGGTGGCGCAGGAAGTCGATGGCTTCCAGGTTTTCTCGGCCGCCGAAACGGTTAGGTACCCACTCTCCGGCTTTGCGCGAGTAGTCGCGATACAGCATCGAGGCCACGGCATCGACCCGCAGGCCATCAATGTGGAAATGCTTGAGCCAGTGCAGCCCCGACGCCAGCATGAAGCCATGCACCTCGGTGCGCCCCAGGTTGTAGATCAGGGTGTCCCAGTCCTGGTGGAAGCCTTCCTGCGGGTTGGCGTACTCGTACAACGCCGTGCCATCGAACTGCGCCAGACCATGGGTATCGGTCGGGAAATGCGCCGGTACCCAGTCAAGGATCACGCCGATTTCCGCCTGGTGACAGGCATTGACGAACGCGGCGAAATCTTCCGGCGAGCCGTAACGCGCGGTCGGTGCGAACTGGGCCAGCAACTGGTAACCCCACGAGCCCCCGAACGGGTGTTCCATGATCGGCATCAGCTCGATATGGGTGAAGCCCAGTTCCTTGATATACGGAATCAGGCGGTCGCCCAGCTCACGCCAGTTGTATTGGCGCCATTGGGTGCCGTCTTCGTTCTGCTCCATCTGCCATGAGCCTGCGTGCAGCTCATAGATGGACAGCGGCGCACTGACCTCATGACGCTTGGCCCGCGATTGCAGCCATTCATCGTCCTGCCACTCGAACTGCAAGGGGCCAGCGACTTTAGAGGCAGTGTCCGGCGGCAAGGTCGTCGCCAGCGCCATGGGGTCGGATTTGAGCGGCAGGATGCCGTGAGCGCCAAGGATCTCGAACTTGTACAGCTCACCGGCTTGCAGGCGCGGGACGAACACTTCCCACACGCCTGTAGGGTGACGCAAGCGCATCGGGTGGCGACGACCATCCCAATTGTTGAAATTGCCCACCACCGAGACACGGCGGGCATTAGGCGCCCATACCGAGAAACGCACGCCATCGACGCCATCGACGTTTTTCAACTGGGCGCCCAGGCAACTGCTCAAGTCCCGGTGATTGCCTTCGGCGAACAGGTATAGATCCATCTCCCCGAGCAACGGACCAAAGCTGTAAGGGTCTTCAGTGATCTGCTCACCGCCTGCCCAGTTGATCTTGAACAGGTAAGGCTGGGCATCCGGGAAGCGACCGACGAAAAAGCCCGGCACTTCGCTCATTTCCAGCGGCCCCAGTTCGTGGCCGCCCTCACGGGCCAATACCGTCACGCTCAGCGCGTTGGGCAGATAGGCACGAATGATCTGGCCATTGGCGCCATCGCCATGGGGGCCGAGGATGGAAAACGGATCATGGTGTTCGGCACGGATCAATGCATCCATGTCGACAGTGGCGGGCATCAAACGCGGGCCCGCACCAGTTTTGTCAGGCGCATTCATCAAGACTCTCCATCAGACAGGTTCAGCAGCCCACGCAGCCCTTGCAACGGCACGGCTAACCAGCCCGGGCGGTTTCTGGCTTCGTAGACTACTTCATAAGCGGTTTTTTCCAGGGTAAATAATTCCAGCGCAGCGCTTTCACCCTTGGCGTCTTTCCAGGCGTGAGCAATGTCGACCGTGGCCGAGCGATAGCCCTCGATGAAGGCTGCACGGGCCTGGCTTAAATACGTATCGGCGACCCGACGCCGTGCGGCGCTGGCCTCCGGCGAGGTGTCCACGCTCTGGGCGCTGCGCACGGCCATGGCCGCAGCGTAGTCGAACGAGCGCAGCACACCGCTGACATCCTTGAACGGGCTGTATTTGGCACGACGTTCCTGAACCGACCGAGCCGGTTCGCCTTCGAAGTCGATCAGGTAAGCATCGCCCTTGACCACCAAAACCTGGCCCAGGTGCAGATCACCGTGAACCCTGATGCGCAGCCCACCCACCGAACGCTTGGCCAGTGCTTGCACGTGGGCCAGCACTTTCTTGCGATTGGCCAGCAGGTCGCTGACCAGTTTCTGGTCCACGGCCTCAAGTGACGCTTTGTTCTGTTCCAACAACTGCAGGGCGTAGTCCATCTGCTCGGCGACGCTCTTGCCGGACGCCTGGCTGTCCTTGGCGCTGGTGACTTCGACGGCAAAATCAGGATTATCCGTAGAAGCAGCCAGCACCTTGTGCATCTCGCCCAGCCGCAGGCCGAGGTTGGCGGCAAAGTCCGCCAACTCCAGCAAGGCGTTGTAATGCTGCTCCTGGCCCGATATCCCGTGGGACATCTCATCGCGCACCGCGCGCTCCAGGTTGTTCTGAGTCCACTCCCACGCATCGCCCTGATTGCTCAGGTAACCCTGGGCAATCATCAGCAGGTTGTGCTCGCCGTCGTTGCCGACCCGGACCACCGAACCCAGCAATGGCGAAATATGCTGATACCCGGCGTTGGTGAGAAACGCACCCATCTCCAGTTCAGGGTGAACACCGGGGCTGACCCGGCGCAGCATCTTGAGCACCAGACTGCCGCCGACGACCACCGAACTGTTGGACTGCTCGGCAGATAGGTAGCGCACCTCGGACTCATTGCTGAGGCCCAACGGCTCAAGGAACGACGTGTGTTCAAAGCGCAACTCGCCGTCGTCGCTCGGCACTACGGTTTCCACCTGCATGCCATGCACGACGGCACGGATGAAGGTTTCCAGGGTAAATGCGTCAGTAATCAAACCGACCTGACGACCACGGCGCACCCGCGCCAAGGCCAGTTGTTGAGGCAAGGCGCTGCTGATGTCGTCCTCGCCGAGCAGGCCGAACGGCAACTGGTAGCGAGCCGTCTGCTCACCGGTGGTGACTTCGATCTCGCTGAGCAACACAGGGTTCGCGGCGTCGCCGAAACGTACTGCGTAGGCGATGTGCACCTTGTCGATGGCCTGGTCCTTGGACGCAAACCAGCGACGTTTGGGCAGGTAAAGCGCCAGGGAGTTTTGCTCCATGGTGCTGCGCAGCGGTTCATCGAGCAGTTCTTCGAGGCGTTTTTTCAAGACCATGGTCGGGAAGTCCGGCATGCTCTGCGCAGGTTCCACATGCCAGCTGGGCATCTGATTTTCCGACGCAAGCAGGAACCAATAGAAACCATAGGGCGGTAATGTCAGCAGGTAATTCAGCTGCCCTATGGGCGGGAATGCACTGCCACCGAGCATTTCTACCGGCACCATGCCGGCATAACTGGACAGCTCAAGCTCGGCGGCCTGTGAGGCACTGGAGACATTGGCCACACAGAGAATGATCTCGGTGTGTCCATCGGGCCCGGTGTACTCACGGGTGTAGGCCAGAATCCGGCGATTGCTGGGCGACAACATCTTCAATGCGCCGCGCCCAAAGGCTTTCTGCTGCTTGCGCACTGCCAACATGCGCCGATTCCAGTTAAGCAGGGAATGCGGATCATTGTGCTGGGTTTCAACGTTGACCGACGCAAAGCCATACAGCGGGTCCATGATCGGCGGTAGCACCAGACTGGCCGGGTCGGCACGGGAGAAACCGCCATTGCGGTCGATGGACCACTGCATGGGCGTGCGTACCCCGTCGCGGTCGCCCAGGTAAATGTTGTCGCCCATACCGATTTCGTCGCCGTAATACAGAGTCGGCGTGCCCGGCATGGAGAGCAGCATGCTGTTGAGCAACTCGACCCGTCGACGATCGCGCTGCACCAGTGGCGCCAGACGGCGGCGAATACCCAGATTGATGCGGGCACGACGGTCGGCGGCGTAGTAATTCCACAGGTAATCGCGCTCGCGATCAGTGACCATTTCCAGGGTCAGCTCATCGTGGTTGCGCAGGAAGATCGCCCACTGGCAGTTCGCCGGGATTTCCGGGGTCTGACGCAGGATATCGGTAATCGGGAAGCGATCTTCCTGAGCCAGCGCCATGTACATGCGTGGCATCAGCGGGAAGTGGAACGCCATGTGGCATTCATCGCCGTCGTCGCCCTTGGTGTCACCGAAATACAGCTGCGTGTCTTCCGGCCACTGATTGGCCTCGGCTAGCAGCATGCGATCGGGGTAGTTGGTATCGATTTCCGCGCGGATCTTCTTGAGAACTGCATGGGTCTCGGGCAGGTTCTCGTTGTTGGTGCCGTCGCGCTCAATCAGATACGGAATCGCATCCAGACGCAGGCCGTCGATGCCCATGTCCAGCCAGTAACGCATCACCTCCAGCACTGCTTCCATGACCTGCGGGTTATCGAAGTTCAGGTCAGGTTGGTGGGAATAGAAACGGTGCCAGAAGTACTGCTCCGCCACCGGGTCCCAGGTCCAGTTGGACTTTTCGGTGTCGAGAAAGATGATCCGCGTGCCATCGTATTTGTGGTCGGTGTCAGACCACACATAGAAATCCCGGGCCTTGGAGCCCTTCTTAGCCGCCCGCGCTTTCTGGAACCAGGGATGCTGGTCCGAGGTGTGGTTGATGACCAGCTCAGTGATCACCCGCAAACCGCGCTTATGGGCCTCGGCGATGAATTTCTTGGCATCGGCCATGGTCCCGTAATCGCTGTGTACTCCGCGATAGTCGGCAATGTCGTAGCCATCATCGCGCCGTGGCGACGGGTAGAACGGCAGCAGCCAGATGGTATTGACGCCCAGCTCCGCGATGTAATCGAGCTTGGAAATCAGGCCGGGAAAGTCACCGATGCCGTCGTTGTTCGAATCGAAGAACGACTTCACGTGCACCTGATAAATCACTGCATCCTTGTACCAGAGCGGGTCCTTGATGAATGCCGCGCTCTTGGGTTTCTTCGCCATGTTAGAGGCCCTGATACTAAATCGTGGACTGGATACGCCAGATGCCGAAAGGCTGGTACGACGGGTCAATGCGCATGTACTGGTTCTTGCCGTACCAGGTCCAGCGGTGACCGGTCATCAAATCTTCACCGGAAGTCGCCGCGTCATCTGGCAGACCCATTTCCCACAGCGGCAATTCAAAGCCCGCTTCCTGAGGGTTGAACGGGTCAAGGCTGACTGCCACCAGAATAAAGTTGCTGCCATCGGCGCTGCGCTTGCCGAAATACAGGATGTTGTCGTTGTAAGCGGCGTAGAGCTTCAGACCCAGATGGGTTTGCAGCGCCGGGTTCTGCCGGCGGATCCGGTTCAACTGAGCGATTTCGGCAATGATGTTGCCCGGTGCCGTGAAGTCCCGAGGGCGAATCTCGTATTTCTCCGAGTCCAGGTACTCTTCCTTGCCTAATACCGGCGCGGATTCGCACAGCTCGAACCCGGAATACATGCCCCACAAACCTGAGCCCATGGTGGCCAGCGCAGCACGGATCAGGAAGCCGGCACGTCCCGAGTCATGCAGGAAGTGCGGGTTGATGTCCGGTGTGTTGACGAAGAAGTTCGGTCGGTAGCAGTCGCGCCAAGGCGCTTCATTGAGCTGGGTGAAATACTCCGACAGCTCGGCCTTGGTGTTACGCCAGGTGAAGTAGGTGTAGCTCTGGGAGTAACCGACCTTACCCAGGCGCGCCATCATCGCCGGCTTGGTGAAGGCTTCGGCGAGGAACATCACGTCAGGGTGCTGGCTGCGAATATCGGCAATCATCCACTGCCAGAACGGCAACGGCTTGGTGTGCGGGTTGTCGACGCGGAAGATCTTCACCCCCTCTTCAACCCAGCCCAGCACCACGTCACGCAGTTCCAGCCACAGGCTCGGAATGGCATCCGGCGCATAGAAGTCGACGTTGACGATGTCCTGGTACTTCTTCGGCGGGTTTTCCGCGTAACGGATGGTGCCGTCCGGGCGCCAGGTGAACCAGCCCGGATGCTGCTTGAGCCATGGGTGGTCCTGAGAACACTGAATGGCGAAATCCAGCGCAATCTCCAGGCCGTGCTCGGCTGCCGCGGCAACCAGGTTGCGGAAGTCCTCACGGCTACCCAGCTGTGGATGGATGGCATCATGGCCGCCGTCTTCACTGCCGATGGCATAGGGGCTGCCCACGTCATCCGGGCCTGCGGTCAGGGAATTGTTCGGCCCTTTGCGATGGGCACGGCCGATCGGGTGGATGGGCGGGAAATACAGCACGTCAAAGCCCATGTCGCGAATCATCGGCAACCGGCTGTGTACGTCGTTGAAGGTGCCGTGACGCTTGGCGTCGTCGGTGATCGAGCGCGGGAACAGCTCGTACCAGCTGGCGAACTGCGCCAATTCGCGCTCTACATCCAGCGGGAACTCGACGCTGCGGCTCAGAAACGCGCGATTGTCGGCCTGGCTCATCAAGCCAGACGTTTCGCTGTTGAGCAGGATTTCCACCTTGCCCTCACCTCCTGCACGTTCCAACTCGCCCAGCACATGGTGAAGCTGCTGCTGTAGCTCACCCTGGCTGCGCGCGGCGGCGTGTTCCAGGTGAATGCGGCCTTCGGTCAGCTCCAGTTCGATGGGGACGCCCGCGCCAAATTTCTTCTCCAGTTCGTAGCGATAACTGCCGAACTGGTCGATCCAGGCTTCCAGCTGAAACACATAACGGCTGACGTTGGCCGGGACGAACTCGCCGGTCCAGCTGTCATTGCCCAGCTCCTGCAAAGGAGCGCTGTGCCAATGTTCTTCATCCGCTGCCCGCCAGCGCACGTGCACGGCCATTTTGTCGTGCCCGTCGGCGTACACCTTGCTGGTCACCGTGACCGGCTGACCGGCAATGGCCTTGGCCGCAAAAAGCCCTTGATCGATCACCGGCGTGGTGTCTTCGATCACGATGCGGGGCAGCTGCAAGGCTTGGGTCAACGGTAAAGGCTGAGTCGGGTGTGGAACTTCGCTGGCCAGGGAATCCGGACCGTATGGCTGATCAACTGTATTCATCGAGCATCACTCCTCACGCCCCAAGGACGCTCCTGTGCAATCCATGCATTGAAAGATGTTGGCAGCCACCCAATGGCCACTGCCCGGTAAAAGTTGTCCGGCCGCGTCTAGTCCACACGACAAATCCGGCCTACTGGTTTCCGAGCGGTGGCGCAGGTGAAAAGTTCAAAGAGGTTTCGCGCACACCGAGCATAGGTCAGGGATCAAAACACGTCCTCGCTTGCTGTGGTTGATCGTGAGGCCGCCGTGGCCAGGAATTGCCGGAGGCCGAGATGGCGCATCCTGCATTGAGCCTCCCTATATCGAGTAGGAAACGTCCGATTCGCTACCTCAAACGCATTTGCTGGTTTTTGCCATGGTTGACTGGCGAGACACGAACCCAACAGCAGAACAGCCATGCATATCAGGCGGTATAACTACGAAATCCTGTACTTCAGAGATGATCCGCTGTGTACCCGTGACAGCGCAGACCGCTGGACCAAGGCGCGCATGGCGCACGGCCTCTCGTCACCTGAAGCCAGTAATGCTTTGAATTATTCAAGAGCGAATGAAGTCGAAACCCTCAGCAACCCACTCAATGAGGTGAAGCTGATGAGTATCCCGATTCCAGCAGAAACGCCCGACCCGATGATCGATGATCCCGCGCTGCCAACCCCCAAGCCGGATGTGGACCCACCGCCAACCATGCCACCGGTGATACCGACCCCCGTGGGCGATCCTCCGGCAGAGGAGCCACCGGCAATCCTCGGTGATGAGCTGGCCCACCAACAGGGCCGGGACCTGCCAGGTTGATGGCTGCTTGACGGACGGCTCAGGGTTTTTCTGAGCCGTCCTTCTTGTTTTCATTCTGATCTGGCGGGTCCAGCTTGCCGACCAGCGCCGGTACGACACTCAGAATCCCCAGCGCCAGGACGGTACTCAGCACCGCTGTGGCCTCACGCCCCATACCCGCCGCGATCCCGATGGCGGCCGTCATCCACAACCCTGCAGACGTCGTCAGGCCTTTGACCTGATCGGTACGTTGCGCGCGGTCCTTGAGGATGGTGCCCGCACCCAGAAAGCCGATCCCCGCCACAATGCCCTGGATCACCCGGCTCAGCGCGGCGTCATCTACGCCTGCCATGTGCGGCGCCAGCACAAATAACGCAGCCCCCATGGCCACCAGCATATGAGTGCGTACGCCCGCGGCCTTGCCTTTATGCTCACGTTCAAAGCCCAGGATGCCGCCCAGCACGGCAGCCAGCACCAGCCGGACCGTCACCCGTGTCATTTGCGAAGCATCGGTGATATCGGAGAACTCCGACTGCAATGTTTCCCAGACCTCTTCCCACCATGGGCTCATTGTTGCTCCTTGTTTAAAGGTAAAGAGTTCAAAGGTAACGACTGAAAGTCCGGGATTTGACGCCTGGGTGCTGCGTTAGTGCCCTGACTCAGGAGCAAACTGGGCAACTGCCCCTTTGAGTGAGCGGCTGAATCAACGCCCTTTGAATTCAGGCTCGCGCTTGTCAATGAACGCTGTCATGCCCTCCTTCTGATCTTCGCTGGCAAAGGCAGCATGGAATACCCGGCGCTCAAAGCGGATGCCCTCGGCGAGGCTGACTTCAAAGGCGCGATTGACGCTTTCCTTGATCATCATCGCCACCGGCAGGGACTTTTGCGCGATCGTGGCGGCGACCTTCAGTGCCTCATCCAGCAACTCGGCAGCGGGCAGAATCCGCGCCACCAGGCCAGCACGCTCTGCTTCGACGGCGTCCATCAAGCGTCCGGTCAGGCACAGTTCCATCGCCTTGGCCTTGCCCACTGCATGGGTCAGCCGTTGGGTACCGCCCATGCCCGGCAGTACGCCCAGTTTGATCTCCGGCTGACCGAAGCGCGCGTTATCGGCCGCCAGGATAAAATCGCACATCAACGCCAGCTCACAGCCGCCGCCCAGTGCGAAACCCGCCACGGCGGCAATCATCGGCGTGCGGCGGTTGGCAACCCGGTCGCTTTCACTGAACAGGTCGTCGAGGTAAATCTGCGGGTACGTAAGCTGAGCCATTTCCTTGATATCGGCTCCCGCAGCGAACGCCTTGCTTGAGCCGGTCAACACGATGCAGCCAATGCCCCGGTCGGCGTCGAACTGATCCAACGCGTGGTTCAATTCGGTGATCAATTGCGCGTTGAGCGCGTTAAGGGCGCTAGGGCGGTTGAGTGTGATCAATCCGACCTTACCTCGAATCTCTGTCAAAATAGTTTCGTAAGTCATTGATAATTAAGTCTCTTCTAATCGCGCATCAATTATAGAAAATGGATTAACCAAGCTCTTTAACTGGTTGATATAAATACTAATCGGCCAGTTCTATGGCTATCGCGGTCGCTTCACCGCCACCGATGCAGATCGCTGCCACGCCCCGGCGCAACTGCTTGCGCCGCAACGCATGGAGCAGTGTGACCAGGATCCGCGCACCTGACGCACCGATGGGATGGCCCAAAGCACAGGCGCCGCCGTGCACATTGACCTTTTCATGAGGCAATTCCAGCTGAGTCATGGTTGCCAACGCCACCACGGCAAAGGCTTCGTTAATCTCATATAAATCAACATCTTCCAGCTTCCATTTGACGCGAAGCATTAGATTCCTGATGGCACCGATGGGCGCGGTCGGGAACAACGCCGGTTCGTCTGCGTAGTCTGCATGCCCGTGAATAATCGCCAGGGGCTTCAGGCCGTGACGCTCGGCGGTCGAACGGCGCATCAGTGTCAGCGCTGCGGCACCGTCGGAGATGGAACTGGCATTGGCTGCCGTCACTGTACCGCCGTCGCGGAAAGCAGGCTTTAGCGTCGGGATCTTTTCAGGCCGGGCTTTGGGCGGTTGTTCGTCCTGGCTGATTTGCTGCTGCTCTTTACCAACCGCCACCTGCAGGGGCACGATCTCAGCCTCAAACCCGCCGCTGTCCATGGCGTGTTGTGCTCGGGTCAGCGAGGCCAGCGCGTAAGCATCCTGCACTTCCCGACTCAAGCCCAGGGTTTGCGCGCAGTCCTCGGCGTAAGTGCCCATCAACCGCCCCGGCTCGTAGGCGTCTTCCAGGCCATCGAGAAACATATGGTCCAGCACCCGGCCATGGCCCATTCGATAGCCGCTGCGGGCACGGTCCAGCAGATAGGGCGCGTTGGACATGCTCTCCATGCCACCCGCGATAACCGCCTGCGCACTGCCCGCCAACAGCAGGTCATGTCCAATGATGACGGCCTGCATCCCCGAGCCGCACATCTTGTTCAATGTCGTGGAGGGCGTTGAGGTCGGCAGGCCTGCGCCCAAGGCCGCTTGCCGGGCCGGTGCCTGGCCCAGACCCGCCGACAACACGCAGCCGAACAGAACCTGATCGACATCGGCAGGCGCCAGACCGCTTCGCTCAACGGCGGCGCGAATGGCGGCTGCCCCCAGTTGCGGGGCGGTCAGGCTTTTCAGACCTCCCTGGAAGCCGCCCATGGGCGTGCGTACGGCGCTGACAATCACCACGGGGTCATCACGGTGTATCGAGTGTTCGCGGGACATGCTCTTCTCCTCAGCCTCGCGGCTCATCGGGCGGCCATGCGCAAGGCGCCATCCAGACGAATGACTTCGCCGTTGAGCATGGGGTTTTCAATGATGTGCCGCACCAGCGCGGCGTACTCATCAGGCTTGCCCAGGCGCGGCGGGAACGGCACGCCTGCGGCCAACGACTCCCGTACCGGCGCGGTCATGCCTGCCATCATCGGGGTTTCGAAAATGCCGGGGGCGATGGTCATGACCCGGATGCCGAAGCGCGCCAGTTCTCGGGCAGCGGGCAAGGTCATGCTGACGATGGCGCCTTTGGACGCAGCATACGCGGCCTGGCCAATCTGCCCGTCGTAGGCCGCCACGGACGCAGTGTTGATGATCACGCCCCGCTCGCCATCCACACCGGCCGCGCCCTCAGCCATGGCCGCGCTGGCCAGCCGCATGAGGTTGAAACTGCCAATCAGGTTGACGTCGATGACCCGGCGAAAGCTCGGCAGATCATGGGGCCCTTCCTTGCCGAGAATCTTCTGCGCGCCAACGATGCCTGCGCAATTGATCAACCCATGCAGGGCGCCGAATGCTTCCAGCGTGGCGTCCACGGCCGCTTGGGCGCTGGCCTCCTGACTGACGTCGGTGACCACTGAGCGCGCGTTGTTGCCGAGTTTCTCCAGCTGCGCAGCCAGTGCGTCGGGGTTGATGTCGGCCAGCATTACCTGGGCGCCTTGGGCCACTAGCAATTGCGCGGTCGCCGCGCCCAGGCCTGATCCACCGCCGCTGACCAAAAAGACTTTTTCTTTGATATCCATAACGCGCCTCTGTCCGGTTTTTGTCGTTGTAATAGCGCGATAGTCGCGCCGACCGGGGGCTCAGGCAATGGTCAAAGCGCTCAGTCGGGATGACCGGTTTGGCCAATCACGACACTGCGGTAGTGACCGGGGTTGGTGCCCGACCATTTGCGAAAGGCTTTATAGAATGAGCTGGTGTCGGCAAAGCCCAGCCGCTCGGCAATGGTCGCGAAGCTCAAGGTCTCGTCCGCCAGCCAGCCTATGGCCAGTTCCCTGCGCAGCCCGTCCTTGAGTGACTGATAGCTCTGGCCTTCGTCCGCCAGGCGGCGACGCAGGGTCGAGGCGGAGATCGCCAGCTCCCGGGCCAGTGCTGCGCTTTGCGGCCACTGCTCGGCAGGTCGGCTGCGCAATGCGTGACGGATCCGGCTGGCCAGGCTTTGCGCGTCGCGGTACTTGACCAGCAGATTACCGGGCGTCGCCGCGAGGAAAGTCTGCAGCTCCTGTTCCGTGCGCCTGATCGGCAGGCCCAGACAGTCAGCGGCAAAGATCATCCTCGAATGCGGGCGCTCGAAACGCAGGTTGTCCGAGAACATCACCCGGTAGTCGTCGGTAAAGTCGGGCTCTGCACAGCGCAAGTCGATACCCAGAATTGGCACGCGTCGTCCGCATAGCCAGCAGATCAGCCCATGGACAATCATCCAGAAGCTGAAGTCGGCAAAGGCTCTGCCTGTGATCGAAGCGGGCTGGCTGATGACAATCTCGGCAACGCTCTGGCGCAGTATCAAACGCGCATCGAAATGCTCGAGCATCAACCGCAAAAAGCTCAACCCTGACTCAAGCCCCTCCACCACAGTGGGCTGGGCCATGGAAGAGCGAAACAGAAACGCCAGGCTGCCACCCCGCAACGGCCGTGGATCCATGCCGAAAAACCAGTCATCGGTCTGCTCGGCAAGGCCGCTCCATAGCGCGGCATAGGCACTGGCAGGCACGCGCTGGTCAGCGTCACCGGACTGCCCAACGCCCGCCTGGGCCAGCAAATCCTGGACAGCCGCCTGCGGCAAGGTGCTTTGCAGCAACGCCTCGCGGACCAGTTCACTGGAGATGGTGTGCTTTTCGGTAGGTTGGCTAGGGTGAGCTGGCATCTGCGCCTCGTCCGCTGGCAGGCTGGACAGCATAGTACTTTCGCGGCTCAAGTCGCTCTTAACTAACAACATGTCACTTCTCTGAATTTACGCAGATCCTGTGTTTGCAGCGAGTCAGTGCGGTGCCAAACGAATACCTGCCTATAAGGTCTGACTCAATATCCCGCACTGCGAACAGGAAGCCCGCGCATGCCTTCACATCCATTTCGCCTTTTTTTCGCGAGCCTGCTGATCATGACGCTTTCAGCCTGCGCCCTGTTTCCCAACCGCGATCCGCTGAACATTAATGTGGTGGGCATCGAACCGCTGCCGGGCCAGGGGCTTGAGGTGCGCATGGCGGTCAAACTGCGGTTGCAGAACCCCAACGAAACCGCCATTGAATACACCGGCGTTGCGCTGGATCTGGACGTCAACGGCAAGCTGTTGGCCTCTGGGGTCAGTGATCAGCAAGGCACCATTGGGAGGTTCTCGGAAGGCGTATTGGTAGTGCCCGTCAGCGTCTCGGCGTTTGCAGCGCTGCGCCAGGCGGTGGGCCTGACGCAGACGCAAAGCCTCGACAACCTGCCCTACACCTTGCGCGGCAAACTGGCAGGAGGTTTGTTCGGAACCATGCGTTTCAGTGACAGCGGCACCCTCAGCCTGCCCCAGCCGGTGGGCGGCGCCTGGTGACGCTCAGGGCAAGGCTCGGTATCTGGGCGAGGTTACTTGCTGGCGGCCATCAGACGGTTCACTTCGCTGCGCACCATGTTGGCGTATTCCGGGGGATTCATACCGTCCAGCTCTGAGCGCACCCACTCGGACCACTTGCCCTTGCGCTTGGAACGTTCGCCGAACAGACGGGCCGCATCGCCCTTGGCCTTGCCCAGATTGCTTTGCCACAAATCGAAAAGCCGGGACTTCTCGTCTTCAAGGGCTGCGCGTTCAGGGAGGGGCCGGTTGGCCAGATTGAAACTCATAACGGTCACCTGTGACTAAAAAACCGCGAGCATCTTACACCCGTCTGACGTACGCATCGGCCAATTCGACCAGGGAAATTGTCGATGTCTTACAGCGCACTGCAACTTTTCGCCGCGCCAACGACTCAATTGCTCACTGCCATCATTCATGAAAGGAAAACACCATGGCTCGTAAAACTGCTGCTCAGACTGCCGCCGATCAAATCAAGGATCAGGCTTTCAGCGATCTTCAGGCGTTGATTGAAGAATCTGACAAATTGCTCAAGGAAAGCGCCGCACTGGTCGGCGAAGAGGCTGAAACCCTACGTGCACAGCTGAGCCTGAAATTGAAACAGGCCGCCGAATCGGTCAGCAGCGTGCGTGAGCGCACCAAGCCAGTGGTTGAGGCGACCGAGACTTACATCGGTGGCCACCCTTGGCAGACCGTGGCCATCTCGGCCGGTTTTGGTCTGGTAGTGGGCCTGCTGCTGGGCCGTCGCGACTGATAGCCCCATCAACAGTCCCTGCTTCGCCAGGAGACAGGGACTGCTCAAGCGCCGCATAACGTTGCTGCGGGCGCTTAGACCGAATGCATCGGCACCAACGCCTGGAGCTGTTTGGCGAAGTAATCGGCCGTGAATGGCTGAGCGTCGGACTCTTTGACGCCGATGCGCTTGGTCTCCATCCACTGCACGCCCTGGGTTGCATCCACGCAGGTCAGCAACACCTGCTCCTGCCCGTGCAGGCTCAAGCCCGTCGCCACCACCGTAATCGCGCCTTTTGGTCCCATTGCATCAGGGATCAATACCACCTGCCGACCTGCGATTGACAAGGTCAGGCGCTGGGTACGGAACGGGGAGTTTTCGTCAGGGTAGCCTTTGCTCTGCGCCAGATGCGGCTCGTACTCGGTAACGATCTGCCCGGTCGATACCAAGGGTGCCAGCCATTGCTCGATTTGCTCATAGAGTTTACGAATGCCTGCTTCCCATTGGGCCAGGCCCGCGTGAAAGCGCTGGTGCTTATTGTCTTCATTGCGTTGATTGGCGCTCAGCAGCTCGCCCAATCGTTGAATTTCGTCCATAAAAGCATTTCCCGTGGCTCACGCGTCGAATGATTCGAGCGCGTGATCGAGGGTGGCACAGCTGCAGTCACCTGTCTCCCTACATTCCTGGCGCGCGCCGGGCAGGATCAGTTAAAGCGTGCGCTCAATGACCACAGGCGCAGCCTTGCGGTGGGATTTGGCCAGTTTGGCGAGTAATTCGGTACGGGTCTGCTCGGCTTCGGCCTGAGTCTGATAAGGGCCGATCAGCAAGGTCTGCTTGCCATCGACAGTGGCCAGATAAGGCGGGTAGCTGCGTTCCAGCAACCAGGCGCTGATATCACTGAGCGCCTCATTGGCGTTGATCTGGATTTCCCACTGAACAGTGCCCGCCTGCGAGGTTTGCACCGGAGCTGCAGCCTGCACTTTCGGGGGCGGCGGGGTTGATTTGCCGACATCACAGCCAGCCAGTGCCAACACCGCCATCATCATTGCCAAATTGCGCACGTCTGCTTGCTCCTTTTCAAAGTGGGCGCAAGTTTACCACTGCCATTGCCTGCAACGGTTCATTCAGGCCGGCGACAGTTCGTCGCTGATCGGCATCAGGGTATCGACCAGATCACGCCCTACGGCAATGCCCGCGTGGCGTGCCTCGTCCACGGACTGGTAGCCGCGGTTACAAATTTTAACGATTGGAGCCGTCATCTGGCACGCCATGGTCACTTTCAAGTGAACTACGAACTCAATAGCTTCGTCGGCGCCGGGGAATCCTGTTACCAGGACTTCAATCACCTGCTCACGGTAAACGTCCGAAAACGTTCTTGATGGCCTATTCATTCAGATAGCCTCAAGTCGTGGGGTGAACTGTTTTGACAGCGTCATGCCCGGTTCGTTGTTTATATCGTCCATCCGGCCCAGCCGTTGAACGGTCGGAACGTCGCCGGGCATCCTGCTGCCCAATGCACGTGAGCCCTGAGCTCAATCAAAAGCCAATCAGCGTTCAACTGGGGGACTTTGCCCATGTGCCAACGGCATCCGCTGCTGTGTTTCATCCCGCCCTACATCATCGAGCACATGGTGCAGTCCTCCCATGCGCACATTCGGGCCCTGGCGATCGCCAACCTGGCCAGCAGCTCGGCCTTTGTCGCGTTCCGCACCTCGGCCCAGGCGATGCCAACCCTCCTGGCGCGCAAGTCCCCCGAAGGCGGCAAAAACCGCCTGGTGTATGACGCCCAACATAGCAATGCCCTGCCCGGCACCCTCGCCCGCTCTGAAAACCAGCCCGCCACCCGTGATCCATCGGTGGACGAAGCATTCGACGGCTCTGGCGCTGTCTATGATTTTTACGAGCAACTGTTCAACCGCAATTCCCTGGATGACAACGGCATGAGCCTGATATCCACGGTGCATGTGGCCGATGTCGATTTTCAGGGCGAGTTCGTACCGATGAACAATGCCTTCTGGAACGGCCAGCAAATGGCGTATGGAGAAGGCGATGGTGACGTGTTCAAGCGCTTTACCGGCAGTCTGGAAGTGATCGGCCATGAACTGACCCATGGCGTACAGTCCTTCACCAGCAACCTGAACTACCAAGGCCAGTCCGGTGCCCTCAACGAGCACTTTGCGGATGTGTTCGGCGTGCTGGTCCGTCAGTGGAAAGAAGGCACCCGCGCCGAAGAGTCCAGCTGGGTGATCGGCAGGGAGCTGCTGGTGCCTGCACCCACCCGGCGCGGCATCCGCGACATGGAGCACCCTGGTACGGCCTATGTCGACGACCCGGAGTTGGGCAATGATCCGCAGCCCGCCACCATGGCCGGAATTTATACCGGGCCCAAGGACAACGGCGGCGTGCACATCAACTCGGGTATCCCCAACCGGGCATTTGTCCTGGCGGCCAAGGCCTTGGGTGGCAATGCCTGGGAGGTGGCCGGCCGCATCTGGTACGAAACGATGCTGCAACTGAGCAGCACCAGCCAGTTCGAGGATTGCGCCCGGATCAGCGTGCAGATTGCCGGTGCCAAGCAGTACGGGACCGGTGCCAGGAAGGCGGTCAGGGCGGCGTGGAAAAAGGTCGGGATCAGCGTTTAGTGCAAACGCGATGAAAGAGGCTTAATGATGAAAGTCTGTTATGTGCAATCTGGAGGGTTCATTGGCGCGCTGAAAAGCTGCGAGGTGAACACCGCTGAACTTGGCGAACAGGAGGCGCAGCAGCTGGAGCAGTTGGTACGCGACAGCGGCCTGAGCCAATCCGCACGCCTGCTTTCCGAGCAGGCTCGCGACCTGAAACAGTACGAGATCACTATAGAAGACGAGACCCGCGCGATCTGCGTCGAATTCGATGACCAGAACATCCCCGACTCGGCGCGTACCCTGCTGGGGTTTCTGCAGAAGCGTGCACGGGCGGGTTGATTGGTACCGATTCTGGATCGTGTAGGTACTCTGTTGGGGGAGCCCGAAAACCATGTATATCCAGCAGCGGCGGCGACGCTGATTCACTTTTGTCCGGCTCCGTGGGCCAAAATTCGCAATTTGTGTCGCTCATAAATTTTGCGCAGACCTCCAGAATCAACAGCCGCGTATCAGTAAGGAGGAAAGTGATGCTAAAAATCTGCGAAGCAGATTTGCTTTGGCTTTTGCTTTTCCTCCCCCGATTTAACAGACGACACAAAATGCGCGTCGGGAGGGTGAGCGCAGGTGTCGTGGGGTGGGTCGCTCGGCATGGATGCCGAGCGAGCGCCGCTGGGCCATGGATGGCCCGTCGGCGCGTGCCCACCCCACGGCACCGGAGCGAACGTACCCCCGCGAAGCGGGGGCCGGACGCCAGCGCAGAGGTTTTGGTTACTTTTGGCACCAAAAGTGACCCGGCCGTCAGGACGGAACCTGACTCAGCAGCGCCCGGATGCTGTTGGTGCTACTCGATTCCAGGCGCAATGCTTTGATTTGCAGATGCAGCAGACATGCAATGAGCTGACCGAGGTTACGAGGGCTGCGAAAGCGGCCAACCTGACACACCGCTGTTCGCAGCCCTCGGCAGCTCCTACAACTGCAACAGCACTCGCAAATAATGGCCCAATGACATGTGAACGTCGCCCAGCCCCCGCTGTCCATGATTCACCCGGCTTGATAAACATCAGGCCACCGATAAAATGCAGCCATATTTGCGCCAGGAAGGTATCTTTGCGGCCTTCGCTTATCTTGACTGAACTCATTCCCTATCACGGCGCAGATGAATCCGACTTTGCCAGACTCCAACTCCCCAGTGGCCCTCATCATTTGCGAGCATTGCGACTCGCTCTATGAAGACCATCCGCTGCAAAAAGGCGAAACCGCTGCGTGCCTGCGGTGCGGTGCGGTGCTGGGCCGTGCCCATCGGCTGAACATCGAGCAGTGGCTGGCCCTGACCATTGCGGCGGCAGTGTTGTTCGTGTTTGCCAATGTCTTCCCGGTGATCAGCATCAGTATGAAAGGCCTGAGCAACGAGGTGACCCTCTGGGCGTCAGTCGAGGCCCTTGCACAGGGGCGTATCACCCTGATTGCACTGGTTGCCGGGCTGTCGATCATCTTCGCGCCCATGCTGCAGATCTCGCTACTGTTCTGGGTGCTGGTCCACGCTTACAAAGGGCAAGTGGCCCCCGGCTTCAAGGTCTGCATGCGGGCGCTTGAGCACTTGCGCCCATGGAGCATGCTCGAGGTGTGCATGCTCGGCATTCTGGTCGCCATCGTCAAACTGGCGGGCATGCTGGATGTGCATCCGGGGCTCGGGTTGTGGGCGATGGCCATGTTGATGGTGTTGATCGTGCTGATCGCGGGCAAGAACATCCGTCGGCTGTGGACTGATCTGGGGGTCACGCCGACATGAATGGCATCCCCTATGCTCACGAGCACGGCCTGGCGCTGTGTCACATCTGCGGCTATGCCTGCCCGGCGACCCGCCATGAATGCCCGCGCTGCGAATCCGCCGTGCATGTGCGCAAACCCAACAGTATCGTGCGCACCTGGGCGTTTCTGATTGCCGGACTGATTTTCTACATACCGGCCAACGTCATGCCGGTGATGTACACCACGATGTTTGGCAACAGCAGCCAGAACACCATCATGAGTGGCGTCATCGAGTTCTTTAAAAGTGGTTCCTGGGACATCGCCCTGCTGATTTTCATCGCCAGCGTGATCGTGCCCTCGATCAAGTTTCTCGTACTGGGCATGCTGCTGATCACTTGTCAGCGGCGCAGCACCTGGGCCATGCGCGAACGCTCGCGGCTGTATCGCTTTATCGAGCTGATCGGCTACTGGTCGATGCTTGACGTGTTGGTGGTGGCCCTGGTCGCCGCGCTGGTGCAGTTTCATGAGCTCAGCACCATTGAGCCCCGAATCGGTATCCTTTTCTTTGGTTTGGTGGTGGTGATGACGATGTTCGCCGCCATGAGTTTCGATCCCCGGCTTATCTGGGACGCAGAGGTTGAAGATGTCTGACAATGCCCTACCCCCATCGCCAACGGCGCCTGCGCGCCCGGACGTCAAACGCCGCCGCATGCGCGTCTCGCTGGTATGGCTGGTGCCAATCGTTGCGGGCATCATCGGCTTGTCCATGGCCCTGCACGACTGGATGTCCATAGGCCCGAAGATCACCGTGAGTTTTCTGACGGCCGAAGGCCTGGAAGCCAACAAGACTCAGGTCAAGTACAAGAACGTGGTGATCGGCGTCGTGACCGGCATCTCGCTCAGCGAAGACCGTACACACGTTCTGGCGACCATCGAACTGAACAACAGCGCCAGCCCGTTCACCCGCGAAGACAGCCAGTTCTGGGTGGTGCGACCGCGCATTGGCGCGCAAGGTATTTCCGGGGTCGACACCCTGCTCTCCGGCGCCTTCATCGGCGCTGACGCCGGTAGCTCCGAGCAAACCAAAAGCGAGTTCCAGGGCCTGGAGACGCCACCGCCGGTGACCTTCGGCGACAAGGGCAAACGCTTCAAGCTGCACACCGATGACCTGGGCTCGCTGGATATCGGTTCGCCTGTCTACTACCGACGCATCCAGGTGGGCCAGGTCGTGTGGTTCGCGCTGTCCAAGGATGGCAAAGGCGTAGACATCGAGATCTTCATCACCTCGCCCAACGACCAGTACATCACCACGGACACGCGTTTCTGGAATGCCAGCGGCGTGGACGTGACCGTGGGCGCATCCGGGTTGAAAATCGACACCCAGTCCATGACCTCGATCATTTCCGGCGGCATCGCCTTCCGTGAGCCGAACTGGAGCCCGGACGCCAAGCCCGCCCAGGAAAACGCCGAATTCCGCATCTTTGACGACCAGACTGCCGCCCTCGCGCCGCCGGATGGCGAGCCTCGTTACATTCGCATGCGTTTCAATCAATCCCTGCGTGGCCTGGTGGTCAATGCGCCGGTGGACTTCCTGGGCGTGAACATCGGTCGCGTGGTATCGGTTGACCTGGATTACGACCCTGCGACGCAGACCTTCCCCGGCGTGGTCGGCGCGGTCATCTACCCGAAACGGCTGGGCGCTGCAGAAGAGAAACTGCAACAACTGGGTGGCGCTGGTGACCCTGACGAGCAATCGGCGCGGATTCTCGGCGCATTCGTGTCCCGCGGCCTGCGGGCTCAGGCGCGCACCGGCAACCTGCTGACCGGTCAACTGTACATCGCCATGGATTTCGATCCCAAGGCTGCCAAAGTCGTCTTCGATCCCAAGGCCCGCCCGCTGGAAATCCCCACCGTACCGGGTAGCTTCGACAAGCTGCAGGAGCAATTGCAGGCGTTCGTTGAAAAACTCGGCAAGTTGCCCATCGACGAACTGGCCAAGAACCTCAATGGCAGCCTGAGCGAGCTGCAGAAAACCCTCAAGCAGGTGAACAGCAACGTGCTGCCGGAAATGCGCGGCACCTTGCAACAGGCTCAGAAGACACTCAATACCGCCAACGACAGCCTGGGTGAAGACTCACCCGCGCGTCAGCAACTGGGCCAGGCGATGGATGAAGTCCAGCGTACTGCACGTTCGGTGCGGGTCCTGACGGACTTCCTCAGCCGCCATCCGGAAGCGCTGATTCGCGGCCGCACCGGCGACGCTGCGCCCGGCTCGTATAAAGCCCCGTCCTCATCCCGTGCCATCGACCTGGAGCCACAACAATGACCCTGCGCCTGACCTTCGCGGCACTGGCTGCGACCCTGGCGCTGAGCGCCTGCTCGTCGACGCCGACCCATTACTACACCCTGATCGCACCCATGGCGGCCAATGCTCCGGTCACTTCAACCGCCAGCCCTGTGCAGTTCGAAATGCTGCCGGTGTTGATGCCGGTGCAGGTTGATCAGCCGCCGCTGGTGGTGCGCCAGGGCAATGGCAGCCTGGCGATTCTGGACGCCGAGCGCTGGGGCTCGCCCCTGGGCGATGAGTTCCACGACGCGCTGACCGGGCAGCTGGAGCGCCGTTTCGGCAGCCGCGACATGGCGGGTTTGCCCAAAGACGCCGATCAGCCGGTGTTGTCGGTGCGCACCGACGTGCGCCGCTTTGAGTCGGTCGCCGACAGCTACGCATTGATCGATGTGGTCTGGACCCTGGGTCTGCGCAGCACCGGCGCCAAACGCCAGAGTCTGACCTGCAGCAGCGTCATCCGTGAACAGGCCGGCGCTGGCATGGAAAACCTGGTGCTGGCCCATCAGCGCGCCGTATCGAAACTGGCCGACAACATCGCTAAAACCGCCGCTGCGTGGGTGAAACAGACGTCGACTCGTTGCCTGTGAAGTGAAGAAACGCAGCAACTGTAGGAGCATTCGGAGGTTACGACGGGCGCGATAGCGGTGTGTCAGACAAACCGCATTCGTCGCCGTCGTAACCTCCGACAACTCCTACAGGTTTTGCGTTGGCTTTGGGATTTCTAATCGCCAAATCATCTACCCGCTCGCCCCGCCCTTCTTGCAACCCGCCCCCGCAAAGCGGCTAATTCACTGATATCACTTGCCCAGCCTCCTACCACAAGACTGGAGTGTGCAGTCATGAATGAAGCCCCTGATTTACTCGCCATCAAATCCCGTCAGAAAACCGCCTGGGCCAGCGGCGATTACGCGGTGGTCGGCACCACGCTGCAACTGGTGGGTGAACTGCTCGCCGAAGCCTGTGACCTGCGTTACGACGAACAGGTGCTGGATGTCGCCGCTGGTAACGGCAACGCCACCCTCGCGGCGGCCCGACGGGGTTGCCGCGTGACTTCAACCGATTACGTGTGCGGGTTGCTGGAGCGCGGTCGTGAACGCGCCCGCGCCGAGCACTTCGATGTCAGTTTTCAGGAGGCCGATGCCGAGGCCCTGCCTTTTCAAGAGGCCAGTTTTGACGCAGTGCTGTCGACCTTTGGCGTGATGTTTACCCCTGACCAGCCACGTGCAGCGCGGGAAATGGCCCGGGTCTGCCACCCAGGCGGGCGGATTGGCCTGGCCAACTGGACCGCGGAGGGTTTTGTCGGGCAGATGTTCAAGACCCTCGGCAAACACCTGCCTCCACCTGCCGGGCTGAGCCCGCCTTCGCTGTGGGGCACTGAGGCGCATCTGCACAAGTTGTTTGCCGACACGGCAGCAGACATCCAGGTCACGCGCCGTCATTTCAACTTTCGCTACAGATCGGCTGCGCATTTCATTGAGGTGTTCAGCGCCTGGTACGGGCCGATGCACAAGGCGTTCGAGGCGTTGCCCGCTGAGGGCGGTGCAGCGCTGCACCGGGATTTGAGCGAGTTGCTCAACCGCTTGAATCGCGGGGGTGATACCTCGTTGGTGGTGCCCAGTGAGTATCTGGAGGTTGTGATCAGGCGCAAATAGTCACTTGGAATGCGACTTTTTGTGGGAGCGGTGCTTGCACGCGTTGGGGAGGATGCCGATATCGGGTCAATCGCGTTCAGCCTTATCGCGGCATGGGTATATACATATCTTTTGTGTACATATCCATTGCTGCGGTAACGGCTACTTAGGGTTGCGCTTTTACAGCGCCTCACTTTTGAACAGCGCAAAAGTAAGCAAAACGCTCTTGCCCCACCACTCGGTCCCTCGCCTAGGCTCGGCATACCCGTAATCCGACATTGATTCGGCGGGCCGCCGCGAAGGGCCATCCCTGGCCCAGCGCGGCTAAACCGGCATCCTTGCCGGTTCACCCGCCGAATCAAAATCGGATTACGGCCAGCGTGGTTTAACGGGGCGCCAAGATCAAATCAAAAGCAGATCAAGATCAAGATCAAACGCGGGGGATAGACGGCGTGGCTCAGCTCCTACAGAGAATCGCGCACGCCGCTGATCCCGTGGGAGCGAGCTTGCTCGCGAAGGCAATGGCACAAACAACGAATATCGTGAAGCACGCACACCAGACAGGTCGGCTCTCAGGCCGCCTAGCGCGCTTTTGATCTTGGGCGCCCCGTTGAACCACGCTGGCCGAACGCAGGCCTTGAACAGCGCCGCTGACGATGCCCATGCAGCTCAACCCCAACTCACGCACTGACTAGCCAAATCCGGGGTCAGGAAAACGGTGCAGTCCCTCCGCTTCCCCGCCGCGCTCAAGGTGCGCGCCAGCAGCCTTTGCTGACCTTAAAAGCCGACCGTGGCCGACACCAGCCAGGTACGTGGCGTCGACAGGGTCAGGCCCGCAGCCGCATCCGATGAGGTGGCGGCAGAAGCCCAGTAGGTTTTGTTCAGCACGTTTTCCACCCCGGCGCGCACGGTGACGGGATTGGTGCCGAGTTTGAACGCATAACGGCCACCCAGATCGTAACGCTGCCAGGCGTCGATTTTCTGGTCGTTGGCCTGGTCCAGATACTGCGAACCGGTGTGAATGGCCCGCGCGGTCAGGGTCAGCCCCGGCAGTTGATTGAGGTCGTATTCCACGCCCAGGTTGGCGTTGAGGATCGGCGAACCGGTGCCGCGTTTGCCGTCAAACTGGCCCAGTGCGGTTTTGGTCTGCTCGCTGTCGAGCACCATCACCCCGCCCAGCAAACGCAGGTCGCTGGTCAATTCGCCGAACACATTCAACTCGACACCCTGGTTGCGCAATTCGCCATCGGGTTTGAAGTTGCCGGCCGCATCGGTGATGTAGCTCGGCTGCTCGATGCGGAACACGCTCAGGGTCGTGGCGAACCCGCCCATGTCCAGCTTGACCCCGGCCTCGGTCTGTTTGGATTTGTAAGGCGCAAAGACTTCGTCGCGGTTGGTGGCGGTGGTCGGGGCGGTCTCACCCTGGCTCAGGCCTTCGATGTAGTTGGCGTACAGCGAGATGTTGTCAGTGGCTTTGATCACCAGCCCGACTGCGGGCGAAGTAGCCTGTTCGTCATATTGCTGGCCCAGAACGCCGGAGGCATAGGCGTCGACCTCGACCCGCTGCAGGCGTGCGCCCAGGGTCAATTGCACGCGATCATCAAAAAAGCCCAGGGTGTCGGACAGCGCTGCGCTGGTGAACAGGTTCTCGGTGTGGGTCGAGGTGTCGAACCGCGTGGCCGCGCCGGGATACGGCGCCAGCACCGGGTTGTACAGGTTGCTGGTGCGCGCCAGATAACGCTCGCCACCGTTGTCGAAGTCCATGTCGAAGCGGTTCAGGCTGACGTTGAGCGTATGGCTGATCGGGCCGGTGTTGAGCCAGCTGCGCGCACCGACGGTGAAGGTTTTGACGTCTTCGTCGCGCTGGAAACTGCGTGGCTGGAACGCGAAGTTACCGTTGCTGTTATTGACCTGCACCGCATGGCGCAAAAAGTCGTATTCACCTTTGCGTGCCCCCGCCGCGGCGTACACCATCAGCGAATCGCTGACATCAAACTCGCCCCGTACCGCGCCGAAAGTGTCCTTGGAGTTGGAGTAGGTCCAGGGTTGGGCGAAGTTGTGGTGGATGTCTTCGGCCTTGGGCATCTTGATCCCGGCAGCGACTTCCACGCGTTCGATAGGCGCATCGGCGTGGCGTTCCTGGCGTCCGAAGTCGGCGGACAGACGCACCCGCTCCTTGCGAAAATCCAGGCCGACCACCGCCGCTTCGCGCTCGACGCTCTGGTGATCCCACTCGGTGTCACCGGACTGGCGCACACCGTTGAAGCGAATACCATATTCCTGTTCGTCACCGAAGCGCCGTCCAATGTCCACGTGCCCGCCAACCTGCCCGGCCGACGCGTAGCTGCCGGTGAATTCGGTCAATGGCTCGCTGCCCGCGCGCTTGGGCTCGATATTGATCCCGCCGCCCACACTGCCACGGGGCGCGATGCCACCGAGCAATGCGCCGGGGCCTTTGAGGATGTCGATGCGCTCGACCATTTCCATGTCGATGGAATACGTCGGCAGCACGCCGTACAGGCCGCCAAACGACACATCGCTGTTGTACAGGCTCAGGCCGCGCACCGAGAACTGCTCGAAGCGTCCGCCCGCCGGGTTGGTGATGCGTACCGACGGGTCATTGGCAACCACATCGCCCAGGGTTCGCGCCTGCTGGTTCTTCACCGTGGTGCTGGTGTAGGACGTCAGGTTGAACGGGGTTTCCATGAAATCCTTGTCGCCGAGCAAGCCCTGGGCGCCGCGACGATTGACCTGCCCGCCTTCATAGACATCGCCCTGGGTGTCGAAGGCGCTGCTGTTGATCGAGGTTTGCGGCAGGTTCAGCGATCCGCCTTCAGGCGCGGGCGTCAAAGTGTAGGACTGATCGCTGACCGGCTGCAGTTGCAAACCCGAGCCTTGCAGCAGTCGGGCGAAACCTTCCTGCACGCCGTAGCTACCGCTGAGCCCGGCGCTGTTGCGGCCGCTGACCAGTGCCGGATCAACCGACAGGCTGACCCCGGCCTGTGCCGAAAACTGATTCAAGGCGCTGCTCAGGCTGCCTGCCGGGATCTGGTAATTGCGCTTGGCCGCGTCTTGCGCCACGGCCGGGGCAATGTACATAGAGCCCGCGCTCAACCCGGCCAACACACCGGCGTGACAAGTCATTTGCAACACAGGACGCATGCCCAAGCGGGCCAGGCGCAGACGTCGAAGAAAAACTGCAGGCATCGGAACACTCTCTATATTTCGTTCACTTGAGAGCAATGACAGGTGACGTCGAAAAAAGGGACAGGCTCCGGGAAAAAACTTTCAAACCGATGCTTTGCCCGGCGCCAGGGTGACCCAGTAACGGGTACGGCTGTGCACCTGAAGCCCGAGGCTGGCGGCCAGCAGTTGCAGGATCTGGTCGGTGTCATCCAGGCGGAAGGTGCCCGTGACGTTCAACCGCTCCAGCTCAGGCTCCCAGCGCAGGATGCCGGGTCGATAACGGCTCAATTCTGCGAGGAACACCCCCAGCGGCTGATTTTCGACACTCAGTACGCCCTGACGCCAGCCAGGCTGACGGGTGTCAAACGGCTGGGCGGGCGAAACCTGCGCGGCACTCATCGTGGCGCGCTGACCGGGTTGCAAGCGCATGGACGGGCCGTGTTCGGGAAACAGCTCGACATCGCCACGCCACACCGAGATCAGGCACCCGTCGTCCAGCTGACGAACACACAGTTCCGCCCCGCTGACCTGCACCCTGCCCTGGCGAGTCTTGATGGTCATGGCTTTCACATCCTTGCCCATGTTCAGGGCCATCTCGCCTTCGATCAACGTCAGCAGGCGCTTGCCCTGCTCCAGCTCGATGTTCAGCGCGCTGGCGGTATCCAGTTGCAGCAGGCTGCCGTACTGCAGACGGATATCCCGGCGATCACCTGCTGCGGTGCGCATGTCGGCACGCAAGGCGGCAATGGGTGCCTGCTGGGCGAGCATCCAGCCTGCCGGAAGCAACGCCGCCACAATCAGCGCACGCTTGAGCGCCGTTCGACGGCCCAGATCCGGCCGGTCGAGGCTGGCCATGGCCAGTTCGGGCGGCAACGTGGCGAAGCGTTGGCGCAAGCCCTGGGCTTTCTGCCAGGTCTGTTCGTGATGGGCCGACTGCTCGCGCCAGCGCTGCAACCGGGCACGGTCGTCGGCGCTGGCCGTGCCGGATTCCAGCAGCACCAGAAAGTGCGCGGCGTCCTCGGCGATCTGTCGCGTCTGGGCCTGGTTGTTCATGGCTCAAGCATCAGGCAATGGGTGTAGGCCTGGGCCATGTAACGCTTGACCGTGCGCTCGGACACCTTCAAACGCTCGGCAATCTGCGCGTAACTGAGCCCCTCCAACTGCGCCCACAAAAAAGCCCGGCGCACCGCCAGGGGCAATGCATCGAGCAATTCATCCAGGGCTTGCAGGGTTTCGAGCAGCACCCAACGCTGTTCCGGTGACGGGATCACGGTCTCGGGCAACGTTGCCAGCGCCTGGAGGTAAGCCTGTTCGAGGCTGCGACGCTGGTAGTGGTTAATCAGCAGGCGTTTGCCCACCGTCAGCAGATAAGCCCGGGGTTCGCGCAAGCCGTGCAATGGCTCGCTGTGTTGGCTGGCCAGCACACGAACGAAGGTATCCTGACTCAAATCAGCGGCATCCCACGCATTGCCCAAACGGCAGCGCAGCCAGTTTTCCAGCCAGCTGCGATGCTCACGGTAGAAATTCTCCAGGGTAGGCGCTGACGCCCCAACTGCTTGCCTCATCATCACCGGCCCACGCAATGGCACTACTTAAAATGAGAATCATTCTATTTAGTTACCGTCAGTGCGCCAACTTATTTACATATCTATAGCGTTCGGACGTCCTGCGCATGCTTCGTTTTCTAAGCATCAGACGATGCTTATGACGTGATGCTTAAAATCTGCGAAGCAGACTTGCTTTTGCTTTTTCCCTCGATTTCACAGACGACGCAAAATGCGCGTCGGGAGGGTGAACGCAGGTGTCGTGGTGGGGGTCGCTCGGCAGGGATGCCGAGCGAGCGCCGTTGGGCCATGGATGGCCCGTCGGCGCGTGCCCCCACCACGGCACCGGAGTGAACGTACCCTCGCGAAGCGAGGGCCGGACGCCAGCGCAGAGGTTTTGGTTACTTTTGGCACCAAAAGTGACCCGGCCGTCGGGACGGAACCAGACTCAGCAGCGCCAAAATGCTGTTGTCATTACACGATCAAAGGCGCGACGCATAAAATAGATATGAACATTCACCGCCTATTCCTGAGCGAAAGACAGCCTTCGCGAGCAAGGTTGAGCGCTACCCCGGTCGCTCCCGCAGGTAACCATCGACCCCGCAGGCGAGTGGACGGCTTTGCGCCTCAGCGCCTTTTCATCCGATCAATAATCACCGCCAGCAACAGAATCGAGCCACGGATGACGTATTGATAGAAGGTGTCGATGTTTTTCAGGTTCATGGCATTTTCGATGATGGCCAGGATCAACACCCCGGCAATCACGTGGCGAATCATGCCGATGCCACCGCTGAGGGACACCCCGCCCAGCACGCAGGCCGAGATCACCGTGAGTTCGAAACCCTGGCCGATCATCGGCTGGCCGGAGGTCATGCGCGAGGCCAGTACCACGCCCGCCAGTGCGCCGATCAAACCGTGTACGGCAAAAATGATGATCTTGGTGCGATCCACATGCACCCCGGCCAGCAACGCCGCTTCCTGATTGCCGCCAATGGCCAGGGAGTTGCGCCCGTAGGTGGTGTAGTTCAACAACCAGCCAAAGAACGCAAAGCACACGATGGTGATCAGAATCGGCACCGGCACGCCGTACACCTGGCCATTGCCGAACACGAAGAAGTCCTCGTTTGAAACCCCCACCGCCTTGCCATTGGAGAAGATGTACGCCAGGCCACGGACGATCTGCATGGTCGCGAGCGTTGCGATCAACGCGTTGATCCGCAGCTTGGCAATCACGATGCCGTTGACCAGCCCCACCACCAGACCCATGGCCAGCGCGGCTGACACGCCGAGAAACAGGCTGTCGGTGTCACGTATCACAATGCCGGCGATGACCCCGGAACAGGCCAGCACCGAACCCACCGACAAGTCGAAGTGCCCGGACGCCAGGCAGAACAGCATGGTGCAGGCGGCAATCCCTACGGTGGAAATCGCCAGACCCAGGCCCCGCATGTTCAAAGGCGACATGAAGTTATCGATGAGCAGCGTACACAGCACAAAGATGCCCACGGCAGCCATGAGCATTGCCCAGTCATCGATAAACCGACGCAGGTTCAGGCCTTGGCGTGGAGCCGCCAGACTGGTTTCGTTAGACATATGCACCTCTTTCTTGTTGTTTTTCATGCTGGTTTTCATCAGTCCTGGGCCAGCCTTCAGCCACGGGTACGCGGCAAGGCCAACTGCAACAGCCGCGCTTCGTTGGCCTCGTCGCGGTTCAGTTCGCCGGTGATGGCGCCTTCACTCATGACCAGAATGCGGTCGGCGATGCCCATGACTTCCATCAGGTCGCTGGAGACAACGATCACGGCAATACCGTCAGCGGCCAGGTTATGAATGATCTGGTAAATCTCGGATTTGGCACCAATGTCGATGCCTCGGGTTGGTTCATCCAGCAGCAGCACCTTCATCGGCATCGACAGCCAGCGTCCCAGAATTGCCTTCTGCTGATTACCGCCCGAGAGGTAGAGCATTTGCTGATCCGGTGACGGCGTCTTCACGTTCATGGCTTTGATCTGGTGGTCGGCGTTGCTCTTTTCCCAACGCCCTTGAATCAGGCAGCCCAGGTGAACGTGACGAGGACGCGCGCCCATGTTGATGTTCTCGGCCACGCTGGACAGCGGCACGATGCCCTCTTTCTTGCGGTCTTCGGGGCAGAGCAGAATCCCGGCGGCGATGGCGTCCCGAGGGGAGCGCAACTCCAGGTTCTTTCCGTCGATCTGCAACGTGCCGGCCTTGCTGCGGGTCAGGCCCGACAACAGGCGGAACATCTCGGTACGGCCTGCGCCTACCAGCCCGAAGAAGCCCAGCACCTCGCCTTTCTGCACGGCAAAGGTCACTGGTTCCTGCAGCCCTGGCCCCAACAGCCCGGTGACACGCAGGCCAGCGCCTTGATGCTCGCGGGGGCGGTAGTTGTAGATGTCCTGAATGTCGCGCCCGACCATGCAGGTCACCAGTCGGTCGTGGTCCAGTTGGGACATGTCTTCGAAGGTGCGCACGAAGCGCCCGTCCTTGAACACGGTGACGGCGTCGCACACCCGGAAGATTTCTTCCATGCGGTGGGAGACATAGAGAATCACTCGGCCTTCGTCGCGCAGCTTGACGATGATTGCCATCAGCCGGTCGATTTCACGTGCGGACAGGCTGCTGGTGGGTTCATCAAAGGCAATCACGTGGGCATTGCGCGACATGGCCTTGGCGATTTCCACCAACTGGCGCTGGCCGAGGGACAAGTCCCCCAGGCGCATGGCCGGGTCGATTTCGTCAGCCAGGCCCTTGAGCAGCTCCCGCGCCTGCCGAAGCATGGCGCGCCGGTTGACCATGCCCCAGCGGCTGGGCATGTGCCCCAGCAACAGGTTTTCGGCCACCGACATTTCCGGGACCAGTTGCAGCTCCTGGTGGATCACCGCGATGCCCGCCGCAATGCTGTCGGCGGTGGATTTGAACGTGTAAGGCTGGTCACCGATGGACAGACCGCCGCTGTTGGGCTGGTACGAGCCGCCCAGAATCTTCAGCAACGTTGATTTGCCTGCGCCGTTTTCACCCATCAGCGCATGCACGCTGCCGGGGCGCGCTTCGAAGGTGATATCTGAAAGGGCACGCACCCCGGGAAAGGTCTTGCCGATGCCATTGAAACGCAGGCTACCGGCGGGGAGCTGTTGAGCAATTGCGACTGGTTGCATGGAGCATTCCTCATACCTGGATCAAAACACCGCCCGCTGCAGGAGCTGCCGCAGGCTGCGAATAACGGTGTGTCAGGCAAACCGCATTCGTCGCTGTCGTAACCTGCGACAACGCCTACAGAACCGCGTAAAACCGAACCTGTAGGCGCTGCCGCAGGCCGCGAGCAACGGTGTCCGAGTTGCTACCGCCCTACTTCCACAAACCAATCTTGGTCAGCACTTCCTGGAAGTTCGCCCGGGTGATCAGCGTCACGTCATCCATCGCGGTGTATTTAGGCGGCTCCGTACCCTTGGTGACCCACTCGTAGACCATGAGCGCCGTGTTGTAGCCTTCCTTGTCGGGGCTTGGCAGCATCGAGCCGAAGAAGCCGCTTTCCTTCTTCTTCAGCTCATCGATGGCATCAGTGCCATTGATGCCGATGCCGATCACGTTGGCTGGCTTGAAGCCCGCGCCTGCCGTGGCGCGGACGCCGCCCAGCACGGTGTTGTCGTTCATGCCGCCGATGATCAGGTTTTTCGCGGCCGACGGCAGTTTAGGCAAGGCACCGTTGGTGGAATCCATGCTGCCCGGCACGTCGAGGGTCTTTTGCGGAGCAAAGAGGATATGGTCTTCCGGGAGGCCCGCCTTCTTCAACGCTTCGACTGAGCCGTCAGTTCGCTTCTTGCCGGTGTCCAGTTCGTTGTAGGTGTTGATGATCGCGTAGGTCTCTTTCCAGTCCCAGTTGCGATTCTTCGCTTCGGCCGCCATGGCGGCGCCCTGCTTCTGGCCCACTTCAAACGCGGCCATGCCCAGGTACGGTACGTCCTCCATGAATTTGCCTTTCGCATCGACAAAGCGATCATCCACCGCCATGACTTTCATGCCGTTGGCCTTGGCTTTGGCGACGATGGCAGGGCCCAGGGACACATCCGGCGGGCAGATGACAAAGCCCTTCACGCCGTTGGCGGCCAGGCTGTCGATGGCGGAGAGGGTTTTCTCACCGTCCGGGACGGCGATCTTGACCACGGTGAACCCGTGATCCTTGCCGGCTTTTTCGGCAAAGGCCCATTCGGTCTGGAACCAGGGTTCTTCGGCCTGTTTGACGAGGAAGCCGATCTTGACTTCTTCGGCAGCGGACAGAGTGCCGGACAAGCCCAGCACAGCAGTAGCAACAGCGGCACAGCAAAGGGAGCGAATCCCGTGACGACTCAACATAGCTAACTCCTTATTGTTATTGAATAGCTACAGCGTCCAACGTTTGGGCTAGTAACCTCAGGCCTACCAGTAGCAGTAAATCCGACATCACCACAGCAGCTAAATAGTCATACCATATTCACGTTGGCCGCAATGTAACCTAGTGTCACCCGCAGCGGTGGAGCCTCCTTTCGGATGGGGCCGGGCCGGGATCAGCCCGCAAAACGGATTGAATGCGCACCGCCAATACCCACGTCGGCTACCAACAGTGCGCCGTCGAATTGGCCCGAGGCATCTGACGGCGCGGCGCTGGTGACGTACAAGGTGGTCATGTCCGGCCCGCCGAAAACGCAGCTGGTCGGGTGGCTCACGGGCAACTCAATGACCCGGTCGACGCTGCCGTCCGGCGCAAAGCGGATCAGGCAGCTGCCACCCCATCGGGCATTCCAGATGAATCCTTCAGCGTCCATGGCCGAGCCGTCCGGCACCCCGCGCGCATGCTCGGCGGCCCAGACCGAGCGCTCGCCCAGCCTGCCCTCGGGAAGAATCGGATACTGATAGATCACCCCATCGAGACTGTCGGCGCTGTACAGCGTGTCGCCGCTGGCATGCCACAACAGGGTGTTGACGATCCCCTGATTGCCGAGCAGCGCAGTAGCGTTGGCGTCGGCATCGATACGGAACAATCCACCAGAGCGCCGCAATAGAGGGATGTCGCCGCCCTGCTCGTCCAGGTTGTTTTGCATGGTGCCCAGCCAGAGTCGGCCTTGGGCATCGCAGCGGGCTTCATTGGCACGATTACCGGCGACAGGGTCGGCACGGCACAGCAGCGTGAGTACCGGGATGTAGCCGGGAGAATCAAGGTCAAGGCGATACACGCCGCTGGCCAGGGTCACCAGTGCGTCGCCATGAATGGTGGGGATGAACGCCGAGACAGGCTCCGGCAAATGCCACTGCTGGTATTGATCCTCGAACAGCCGACACGCCAGCCGGCCGGCGATGTCGACCCAGTAGAGCGTCTGGGTGTCAGCGTCCCAGAACGGACCTTCACCCAGCATGAAACGGTGTGCCGAGACAGGCAGCCATTGCATAGCAATACGTTCCTTATTGTTATTTTTGATTCTGTGGAGCTGCGGTGGAACCTCGTCGACCCAGCGCTCTCTCAGGACGGCCGAACGCATCCGCCGCCTATGACGACACTAAATAGTATTACGATTAAATTTTCAAGCTGCCATTTATCGTCTATAAATCCAGATGCAGCACTTTTACGAGATAAATAGTCTTACCAATGGCAGCGCAGCGCGTCTGCAGCTTCGCTCAAGACAACAACAATAAAAGGTAACCTCATGAAACCCTCTGCACTGCTCAGCAGTTTTGGACTGTCCTTGATGATCGCCACCCTCACCGCCAATGCGGCCAGCCTGTCCAGTGAACACAGCGCATTCGGCAGCACTGTCGATGGCACTGCTGTCGAGAAATACACCCTGCGCAACAGCCATGGCGTTGAAGCCAGCATCATCACCTATGGCGCGACCCTGCAATCGCTGCTGGTGCCGGACAAGAGCGGCAAGGTGGCCGATGTGGTGCTGGGCTTTGATGATGTCAAAGGCTATCAAGACAACGGCACGGTGTACTTCGGCGCGACCATCGGTCGATTTGGCAACCGCTTGGCCAACGGCCAGTTCAGCCTTGATGGCAAGACGTATCAAGTACCCCAGAACGACAAGACCAACGCCCTGCACGGCGGCACTCAGGGCTTTGACAAGCGTGTCTGGAAGGCCGAGCCGAGCGATGCAAATGGCTGGGTGGGCGTCAAGCTGACCTACCTGTCACCCGATGGAGAAATGGGCTTCCCCGGCAACCTCAAGACCGAGGTCACCTACAGCCTCAACGAGAAAAACGAGCTGCGCATCCAGTACCACGCCACCACCGACAAACCCACGGTGCTCAACCTGACCAACCACAGCTACTTCAACCTGGCAGGTGCAGGCAATGGAGATGTGCTCAAGCAAGTGGCGAGGATGCACGCGTCGCACTACACGCCGGTGAACGAAAAGCTGATCCCTACCGGCGAACTGCCCGCGGTTAAAGGCACGCCCATGGACTTCCTGACGCCCACCGCGATTGGCAAGAACATCCACGCCGACCATCAGCAACTGAAATATGCCGAGCCCAAACAAGGCGGCTTTGACTTCAACTGGGTGCTCGATACCAAAGGAGACGTGAGCAAGCTGGCGGCAGAAGTCAGCGACCCCCAATCCGGCCGTCGTTTGCAACTGTTCACCAGCGAGCCCGGCGTGCAGCTGTATACCGGCAACTTCCTGGACGGCAGCATCCACGGCAAGGGCGGCAAGGTTTACCCGCACTGGGGCGCCTTCACCCTGGAAACCCAGCATTACCCGGACGCCCCGAACCAGCCGAAATTCCAGAGCACACGGCTTGATCCGGGCAAGACCTATACCCAGACGACGGTGTTTAAGTTATCAGCGCACTAAACCTGCAGGAGCTGCCGAAGGCTGCGAATTACGGTGTGGCACACAAACCGCTTTCGCAGCCCTCCTAACCTCGGCCAGCTCCCAGGGCGTACGCAATACCTGTAGGAGCTGCCGCAGGCTGCGAATAGCGGTATGACAGACATGATTCCTTCGGCAGCTCCTGCACCAAAAAACGCGTCACTTACCCTTCATCGCCTTGACCAACTGATCCACGTTGTAGCGGAACATCTGCACATAGCTGGCGGCCGGACCACTGGCGGGCGACAGGGCTTCCACGTACAACTCGCCGCCCGGCTTGGCGCCGCTGGCATCGGCGATCTGTTTGACTAGGCGCGGATCACCTGAATTCTCGAAGAAGTACGCGCTGACGTGCTCAGCCTTGATCTGCCGGATCAGCTTGCCGACATCCGCTGCCGAAGCTTCAGACTCGGTGGAAAAGCCCAGTGGCGACAGGAAGGTCACGCCATAGGCATCGCCGAAATAGCCGAAAGCGTCATGGGAGGTCAGGACCTTGCGTTGAGCGGCAGGGATGCCTTTGATCTGCTCACGGGCGTAGCTGTCCAGCGCCTGCAACTGCGCGCTGTAGCGCTCACCATTGGCCTGATAGACGCTGGCACCCGCCGGGTCGGCCTTCTTCAATGCCTCAACAATATTGCGCACGTAGATCACCGCGTTGGCGGCGCTGTTCCAGGCGTGGGGATCGGTGATGCGCTGGCCGTCTTCTTCCATGCTGCGGGTCTTGATGCCGTTGGACAGCACCACCGGCTCGCCTTTGTAACCCGAGGCTTTGATCAAACGGTCCATCCAGCCTTCCAGATGCAGCCCGCTGACGAATGCCACGTCGGCCTTTTTCAAGGCTTGTGCATCGGCCGGGGTCGGCTCGTAGACGTGGGGGTCGCCGTTGGGGCCGATCAGCGAGGTGACATGCACCCGCTCGCCGCCGACGTTCTGCACCATGTCGGCGATGACGGTGAACGAAGCCACCGCTTCGAGTGCTTTGGCCTGAGCCAGAACGCTAAACGCAGACAGCGCAAAGGCCGCGAGCGTGCCGAACAACATTGATCGCTTCATGACGTTCCTTTTTGTGGGAGCCAGCTATCAGCCGGCCAGATGGGATTGAGGAAACAGCCGCCGCAAAATGCCGGTCCGGCCAAACAACAGCGAAAACCCGTAGAACGCACTGGCGGTCAGGACAATGGCCGGGCCGGAAGCGACGCCCATGTGGTAGGAAATGATCAACCCGATCAGCCCCGACAACGTCGCCACCAGCGTCGAAATCAACACCAGGGCACTGAGCGAAGTGGCCCAGAAGCGCGCGGCCGTGGCGGGCAGCATCATCATGCCCACTGCCATCAGGGTGCCGAGGGCCTGAAACCCGGCCACCAGGTTGAGCACTACCAGCAACAGAAACAGCACGTGATACAACGAACCGCGCCCCCCCACGGCACGCAGGAAACCAGGATCGAAGCACTCCAGAACCAGCGGTCGATAGATCACCGCCAACAGGATTACCGTGAACGAGGCAATGCCGCCAACCATGTAAATGGCGTCCGAATCGATCGCCAGGATGGTGCCGAACAGCACGTGCAGCAGGTCGACATTGGAGCCGTGCAGGGAAACGATCATCACCCCGGCTGCCAAAGAGGTCAGGTAGAAACTGGCGAAACTGGCGTCTTCACGCAGCGCGGTGAGCCGGCTGACCAGGCCTGACAGCAATGCCACCGCCAGCCCGGCAATCAAGCCGCCCACGCCCATGGCGGGCAGCGACAAGCCGAAAAACAGAAAGCCCAGCGCAGCCCCCGGCAATACCGCATGGCTCATGGCATCGCCCACCAGGCTCATGCGCCGCAGCATCAACAGCACACCGACCGGCCCGGAGCCAATCCCCAACGCCAGACACGCCACCAAGGCACGGCGCATGAAACCGAACTCGACGAAGGGGTCGATCAGGAGGTTATAAAGCGTCATGAAAAGCATCTCTCGCAACCTATGAATATCTGATCGGGGTCCACGACCTGTGGGAACGAATTCATTCGCGAAGGCGGCAGACCTGAAAAATTACCTGAGCTGACCCACCGCTTTCGCGAATGAATTCGCTCCCACCGGTGGGTGATTCATGTCGGCTCACCCTCCACCCCACACAACTGCGCATCCGGGCTCCAGAACTCAGCCATATTGCGCGCCTTGCGCAGGTTGGCGGCGTTGAGCACGTCGGCAGTCGCGCCCCAGGCGATGGTTTCCCGGGCCATGAGCAGGGTCTGCGGGAAATGCTGACGCACCTGATCGATGTCATGCAGCACGGCAATCACCGTTCTGCCCTGCCCGTGCCAAACCCGCACCAGCTCCAGCAAATCCCGGGTTGTGCGGGCGTCGATGGCGGTGAAAGGCTCGTCGAGCAAAATCACCGCGGCGTCCTGCAACAGCAAACGGGCGAACAACACACGCTGGAACTGTCCGGACGACAACGAGCCGATACTGCGCGATTCGAAACCCTCAAGGCCCACCGCCTGCAAGGATTCCCGGGTGCGCTTTGCCGCCTCCCGGCCCAGGCCGCGAAACGCACCAATGCTGCGCCAGGCGCCCATGGCCACGGTGTCGGCCACGCTCAGTGGGAAGCTGCGGTCGATTTCTGCCGCCTGTGGCAGGTAACCCAGAGTTTTAGTCGCCAGATTGCCGCGATCAACGCGCCCCGCCGCAAGTTTCATAGTCCCGGCGATGGCTTTGATCAACGTGGATTTGCCGGCTCCGTTAGGCCCGACGATGGCCGTCAGGCTGCCCGCTGCGAAGCACCCGGAGATGTGGTGCACTGCCGGGCGTCGTTCGTAGGCAACCGTGAGGTCTTTGAGGGAAATGGCGGCACTCATGGAATGGCCACCGCCCAGGCGATGGCCAGCCACAGCAACACCAGCATGCCCAGAGCGAGCAAGACTCTCTTCCAGGCGGGCTGGGCGAGTGCCGAGCCAGCAACGGAAGGACTGCGGGGAGCTTTCATGATCAGTAACCTGCAACGATTTGTTACAGTATCACATAGCTATAAGCAAAAGTGTTATGTAATAACGCTTCGTCCGATCAGCGAGCAACTGCGCTGAAGCCCCTCTGCAAATCCTCGATCAATGCATCCACGTCTTCCAGGCCGATATGCAGGCGCACTACTGGGTTCAACAGCTTGTCGGCGCTATTGCTCCGGTCGTCAAGGCCCGCAACGGTCACCAGACTTTCATATCCGCCCCAGGAAGCGCCTAGTCCGAACAGGGTCAGCGCACCGATAAAGTCATCCAGTTGCGCTGGATCAGGATTGGCCAACTCAAACGACAACAATCCGTTGCTGCCGCTGAAATCACGCTTGAACAGCGCATGATGCGGGTGACCAGGCAGCGCGGGATGGAAGACCCGCTTCACTTGCGGCTGGGCCTGTAGCCAGTGCGCCACTTGCAGGGCCTGACGCTCATGGGCATCCAGACGGGAGGCCAACGTTCGCGCGCCCCGCAAGACTAAATAGGCATCGTCCGGGCTAACGGTATTGCCGAAGGTCTCGCTCATCCGCCCCAACGCTGGCCACACCTTTTCGCGGGTGCAGACGCTGCCCATCACCACATCGCTGTGGCCGCAGATGTATTTGGTCAACGCCATGATGGAAATATCAGCGCCCAAGGTCAGTGGCCGGTACAGATAGCCCGACCCCCAGGTGTTATCGACGGCCAACAGAATGCCCCGTGGTTTGCACAACGCGGCAATGGCCGGCAAATCACACAGCTCATACAGCAGCGAACCTGGCACTTCGGCGTAGACCATTTTGGTGTTGGCTTGCAGCAGGTTTTCCAGCCCGTGGCCGTCAGCCGGGTAGTAGCTGACTTCAATGCCAAAGGGTTGCAGAAACTCCGTCGCCAGCCTGCGGACCGGGCCATACACCGCATCGGTAATCAGCACATGATCGCCGGGCCGTAGATAAGCCAGGAAGGTCTGCGAGGATGCCGCCAACCCGGTGCTGAACAGCTTGCTGCGATAACCGCCTTCCAGTTCAGTGACCAGATCCTCCAGCGCAAAGGACGTCGGGTTGCCCCGTGCGCCGTAACTCAGCACCCGCTCGCTATCCCGGCGCTTACGCACGTCACGCATTTGCGCGAGGCTGTCGAACAACACCGTGCTCAGGCGTGTGACCGGCACATTCACTGGGCGACCGCCATTGCCTGTTTCAGTGCGTGCGGCGTGGATCAATCGCGTCCGCACGCCTTCAGGCTTTTTTCCATGCAACGGCCTCAGGCTGTTGATTTCCTGTTCGGTCATTTGTGCCAGCAGACCGATTTCCCAAGCCAGATATTGACGTGCCGCGGCCTTGTTGCCGGAGTGGCGGTCGTGAGTGAAGAACAGGAAATCGATGCACTGCGCGTCCGTCAGGCTTGCCGGGTTTTCAAGCAGCGCCAGCCCCGCTCGTTGCCAGGCTTCTATCCCGCCATCCAATAGACGAAGCTGGGGGCGTTGCGCGTCTGGCAATTCGAGGGCGGCCAGTTGTGCTACTTCCGGGCTGTCCGCCAACAACACCAGCGGGCGTGCGTCTTCAGCAACCGTTTCGGCCAGCAACGAGCGAATCGACCAGCGCGCGCCCGCGATGCAGTTTTTACGGAAGCTGGTACTCGGACGCAGATCGATCAGCGCCACAGTGTCGTCTTTCAAGGCGTCCGCCAGGGCCAGCGCGCTGATGGTTGGCAGAACCGGGGCTTCTAACTTCGACACCACGGGCAATGCCAGCCCGCTGTTGACGCCATCAACCAGCACGTAGGCTTCATGCCCGAGTTGGCGTAGCCAGCCGGCAACTATGGGCGCCCGAATGCCATCGGAATCGATCAGCACCAGCCGCGCATTGCGCACCCCCACATACAGATCGGTGGACTGGATCAACTGCCCGCCCGGCGTGTGCTGGGCGCCGGGTAATGTGCGGGCGGCAAATTCTTCTGCGGTGCGCACATCACACAGGAACAAGCTGCGCCCTTGATCTTCAGCCCATTTCGATACGTGTTCGGCGCTGACGGTTTCAACGCCAGCCTTGCGGGCTAGCGTTTGGGCAGCCTCGCGCTGTTTGTTGAGGTCGACATCAGCGATCTCATCGGGATAACGACGAGTGCTGCCGTGTTCCAGTTGCAGATCGGCCAGGAACCAGCCCTGGGTGCCGTTTTCCAGGGCATAGACCGGGTTCTTCACACCCAGATCAATCAGGGTTTGCGCGCCGATGATGCTGCGGGTACGCCCGGCGCAATTGACCACGATCGGCGTGGTGTCGTCCTTGAGTAATCCCGGCAGCCGGTACCCCAGCTCGCCATTGGGGCAACAGATCGACCCCGGGATGGTCATCTTGCGGTATTCGTCGAACGGCCTGCCGTCGAGCACCAGCAAAGGCCCTCCGGCGGCCTGCCACTTCGCCAATTCCTCGGCGCTGATGTGTGGCGTGTGGCTGGCCTGTTCAACCAATTCACCAAAGGCCTTGGAAGGCACATGCACACCGGCAAACAACTGCAGGCCCGCCGCCTGCCAGCCATCTGCGCCGCCCTGCAGGACATGCACACGCTCATAGCCCAAGGCTTCAAGCCGAGCGGACGCGCGCGGAGCCACGTCCGTGCCGGTCTGGTCGTAGATCACCAAACGCACGCGGGGATTGGGTGCCAGGCGCGGCACGTCGATTTCCAGGCGGCTATACGGCAGGTTCTGGCCGTGGAACAGATGCGCTTCGCCATACTGGCCATGCTCGCGCACGTCGAACAGGGCAATTTCCTGCCCGTCGAAAAGCCACTGTTGCAGTTGCGCCGGGGTGAGGGTCTGGCTCATGGGGTTTCCTTAGGGCAAGCGCAGCGAATGTTCAGGCGTAAGCCTTGATCGACGGTTCCATCTGCGAGGCGTTGTAATTGAGTACGCGGCCTTGTTCATTGACACCGTAACGGCCGTTCAAGGACTCCAGCGGGCGACCATACAAGTGGAAATGCAGGGTGGGCGTGTCGCCGTCGACCTTGATGCCATGCAGGTCTTCGCCGAGGAAACCGATGGACGTACCCGGCTGCACCACCACCTCCTGATCCAGCACCAGTTGGGCGTGCTCGGGGTCGCTGCCGTCGTCGCTGCGCGCCCACACGTAGTTAATCTCCTGCCCCTGCACCGCCACGATCACCGCCCAGGTTTCGTGGTTGTGCGGCAGGGTCTTTTTCCCCGGCAGCAGGGAGTTCATGTACAGCGTCGGGCTAATCCCGTCGTCGTTCAGGCGATAGCGGAACGCGGTGGAACCGGCGCCTGCGACCGGCGACGGAAATGCATCGAAGTTGAACAGGTCATGGCGTGTGGCAAGGTCTTCGAGCAGCGCGATGATTTCCTGCAACGCGGCACGGTCTACGCCACGGTCATTGATGATGCGCACTTGCTGCAAAAGGTTTTCGATGGCTTGGGCACGGTTTTCGATAGTCATAAATACTCCTGGGTAATCGTTGCAGAGGTTTGCTGCACGCAGGTAACGCCCGCTTCGCGGGTCTTTTGGAAAACTCAATTTCCTGTAGGAGCCAACTTGTTGGCAAGGCGTCGTACCAGACATACCGCCTCGCTAACAAATTAGCTCCTACAGGGGAGTCGTCATTCGCGCGATTGTTAAACCGAAATGCTGTACCGACCCAGATTGCTCAGCACATAGGGATCGTTAGCCACCGGCCGGCGCCCGGAATCTCCCAGCGCATGGCGCAAGAACTCCTGGGTGCGTTCGCTGATGGGCCGCTGGAAAATCTGTTCGGCACTGCCGTGCTCGACGATCAGGCCGTTCTCGGTGAAATACACCACGTCGCTGATTTCTTCTGCGAAGCGCATTTCATGGGTGACCAGCACACAGGTCATGCCCTCCTCCGTCAGCTCACGAATCACGGTCAGCACTTCGCCGACGGTTTCCGGGTCCAGGGCCGAGGTCACTTCGTCAAACAGGATCAATTCGGGGCGCATCGCCAGGGCGCGGGCAATCGCCACCCGCTGCTGCTGGCCGCCCGAGAGCTGGCCGGGGTATGCATCGGCCTTGTGCTCCATGCGCACTTTGGCGAGCAACGCCCGAGCCTGCTTCTCTGCCTCGTCACGGCTGACGCCCAGCACCTTGCGTGGCGCAATCACCAGGTTTTCCAGCACCGACAAGTGCGGGAACAGGTTGTACTGCTGAAAGACAAATCCGACCCGCTTGCGCAGCTCGATGCGTTGCGCCTCGGTCGACAGTTGGCTGACCTCGGTATCGCCAACACGGATACCGCCGCTCTGGGTCTGCAGCAAGCCGGTAATGCAGCGCAGAATGGTGGATTTTCCCGAACCGGACGGCCCGATGATCGAGACCGCCTGGCCGCGCTGCACATCCAGGTCGATGCCCTTGAGCACGTGGTTGGTGCCGAACGACAGGTGCAGGTCGCGCAGGCTGACCAAGGGTTCGGCGCCACTGTTAATAGAAGGCATAACGGCGCTCCAGACGTTGAGTCAAACGTGAAATCGGATAGCAGTAGGCAAAGAACAATGCCAACAGGCTCAGGTAGATCAGTACCGTGAAACCGGTCTGATTCACGGTGTTGCTGGCGATCTGCGCGGTATCGATCACGTCATGCACGCCCACCAACGATGCCAGCGCAGTGCCCATGGTGATCACCGCGTAGAGGTTCATCCATGGCGGCAACATGCGTTTGAAGCACTGGGGCAGGATGATCGAGGTGAAAATCTGCCAGCGGGTAAAGGCCAGGGAGCGCGCCGCCTCCCACTGGGTGCTGGGGATCGAACCGATGGCCCCGCGAAAGATCTCCGCCACGTTGGCACTGGCCGGTAGCGCCAGGCCGATGGTGACCTTGACCCAGTCGGGAAACGACACGTAGGTACTGCCGATATGGATCTCGAACGGGAACACATACGTCGTGAAGTAAATCAGCACCAGCCACGGCGCGTTGCGAAAGATCTGCACCCAGATCCGCGCAGGAAGACGCAGCAGCCAGGTCGGTGACAGCGCCAATGCACCGATCAACAGCCCCGCCACCGTGCCCAGACCAATCGCCACCAGACTGATCAGGATGTTTTGCCCAAAGCCCTTGGCCAGTGCCGGTGACCACTGCACCAAACCCATGAACACAGGGCTGTCAGGCGCGGCAAATATCAGCCAGGCAACGACGGCGATCAGCAACACCAGCTTGCCCATGTGGCGGCGATGCCAGGCCAGCGGCACGGCCGCAACGGAAGACTCAATGGCCATAGCCGGGCATCCTCAGGCGCGCTTCAAGGGCGCGGCCTACACAATTGACGACGAAACTCAGTAAGCCGAAGAACGACAGCAGCAGGATCATCAATTCCAGGACGTTGTCGCTCTGCGTCCAGATCATGATCGCCGCGTAGGTGACATCGCCCACCGCGATCGCCGATGCGACAGCCGTCATCTTCACCAGATCGATCAGGTTGTTGATCAGCGACGGCAGTGCAAAGCGCAAGGCCAGCGGCAATTGCACATTCCACAATAGTTGGCGGCTGCTGAAGGCCAAAGAGCTTGCAGCTTCCATGGTCACTGACGGCACGGCCTCGATACCGGCGCGCAGGACTTCGGCGTGAAAAGCGCCCTTGTGCAGCGAGATCACGATCACCACCCAGGCAAACGGCGTCAGCGGGTTCGCCGCGCCAACGGCCTGGGTCAGCAACATGTTCAGCACCAGGAACGCGCAATACAGCTGCACCAGCGTCGGCGTGTTGCGAGTCACTTCAATGAAGATCCGCGCCGGGTTTGCCAGATAGGCCTTGCCGGAGGTCAGCATCGCCGCCAGCACCACACCCACCAGCAGGCTGCCGATAATGGTCAAGGCGCACAGCCCAATGGTGGTCAGCGCGCCGTCCACCATGGAGCCGCGCTGATAGGCGTCCAGCAGAAAGGTGTAGTTGAGCCCGAACCCGGCGGTCCAGTGCACAAACAGCTCAAGCCAATGATTCATGCAGGCACCTCGCGATGCAGCGCCGCACAGGCTGCCGCGATGCACCCACCGCTTTGCGGGTGAAGTAGAGGGTCATGGAAAGTCCTTGCAAGCGACACTGATTCGCTCGCGGGAATGGGGGCCTGTGGGAGCGAGCTTGCCCGCGATAAGAGCGCCACAGATATCAGGCACATTGCGTTCAGTCTTATCGCGGGCAGGCCTTGCTTCCCTAGGGTCATTGAATAAATTCGGGCGCGTTCAACCCTTGAACTGCGCATGCAACTCCACCAGCGCAGGCGATGCCGGGGTGATGTTGTGGCGCTTCTCGCCTTCGATCAGAAAGCCGGTGCGGTGCCAGTCTTTGACGATGGCGTCGAGTTTCGCCTGGGTATCGGTTTCGCCCTGACGGGTCCAGATCACCGAGGGAGCCGGGTTCAGTTCCGGGGAAATGGCGCGGTAGTCCTTCCACTCCGGGTTGCTGGTCACCAATGGATTGATCAGCGTGGAATCGTGCACAGCCGCGACGCAGTTGTTGCCGCGCAGTGCCAGCAAGGACTCGGACGAGCTTTTGAAGGCTTTGATGTCAGCGCCGAACTCGGTCAGCGGCTTGACGTAGCTGCTGCCTTGAGAGGTGCACACCGGCTGGCCCTTGAGGTCTTGCCAAGTGGTGATCTTGCTGTCCTTGAGCACCGCTGCCGTGCCGCCCACGCGGTAGAACGGCGTGGGCACCGAACCGAGAATCTGCCCACGCTCGGGGGTCCACTCCATGTTGGCGATCAACAGGTCGACCTTGCCCTGCTGCAGGAACTGCACGCGATTGGCGGGCAGTACCGGGACCAGTTCAACCTCTGCGCCCAGGCGACGGCCGATGTCTTCAGCCAGGTCCACATTCAAGCCTTTGGCCTTCTGATTGGTCGGGTCAATGGAGCCGAACGGCCCGCCGGAAAGCAGAACCCCGACAACCACCTTGTGCCGCGCTTCAATCTTGTCCAGCGTCGCGTCGGCCTGGGCCATGCCGCTGACAGCCAGGGAAGCAAAAGCACCCAACATGACCGGCAGTAAACGTGAAACAGACTTGCGTGCGTTCGGCATAAATGTCCCCTGACTGATGATCGGCAAACCCCGATCCGATGAGCAGGCATCCTAGGCAGTGCAGGCGACGAACGGAAATTCAAATATCAAATATGGTTATAACTTTCTGTGTTTCGATATTTTTGAAATCGGTTATAAGCCAATAAAACGGCACATTTCTGCACTTTCAATATTCTGATTGGCGTAAATACATAAATACTCTTAATGTATTGTGCTGCCCGCCTGATGTTAATCGAGTGATTTTTCAGCATGCCCAACGCCCCATCTGCTGCCACGCTGGACCTGGAATTACTGCGTACCTTTGTCGCGGTGGTCGACCACCACAGTTTTGCCGAAGCCGGCGCGCAACTGGCGCGCACCCAATCTTCAGTCACCCAACAGATGCAGCGGTTGGAGCAGCAGGTGGGCGTTAGCCTGTTTCAGAAACAGGGTCGGCAAAAGCAACTGACCGAGCCCGGGCGCCAGTTGCTGCGACATGCCCGGCAGATGCTTTCGCTCAATGACGAAGCCCTCAGCTCCCTGCGCGAAGACAGCCTCAGCGGCGTGCTGCGCATCGGCTCGCCACACGACATCGCCGACACGATTCTGCCGCCGATCCTCAGCCACATCGCCCGCTCGGCCCCGCGTCTGCGGCTGGAGATTGATGTCGGTCGAAGCCCGTTCCTGATGGATGATCTGCACCGGGGCAAGGTCGACATGGTGATTTCAACCCGCCAAGACCCGGCCCTTGAAGGCTTCGCCCTGCGAACCTCGCCTGTGTGGTGGATCTGCTCGGCGCAATACGTCCACATCCCCGGTGAACCCATCCCGCTGATTCTGGTGGATGAGCCGAGCATTTATAGGCGCTATGCCCTGGAGGCGCTGGAGCGCGCCAATATCCCCTGGCGCCAGGCGTACCTCGCCTCGAACCTGATCGGCATCAAGGCCGCCACCCGCGCAGGTCTTGGCGTCACGCCCCGCAGCATGGAAATGCTCGGCCCGGACATGCGCGTGCTGGGGGAAAACGACGGCCTGCCGCGCCTGCCCGACGTGACGTATCACTTGTGGATCAGGCCCAACACGGTCAACCCCCTGGTGCGCAAGGCGTATGAGCTGATTCGCGGCAATCAGGGCGCCTAGGTCCGGCACCGCGAGGGGATCAACCGCCCGACCACAGGGCGTTGCGCCACCTGCCTGAACCCTATACTGTACATGCACACAGTATCGGAGTTTCCCATGCAGTTGATCGATAAGCTCAGCATCCTCGCCGACGCCGCCAAGTACGACGCCTCATGCGCCAGCAGCGGCGCTCCCAAGCGTAGCTCTGAAGGCAAGACGGGCCTGGGGTCGAGCAACGGCATGGGCATTTGCCACAGCTATACGCCGGATGGCCGATGCGTGTCGCTGCTCAAGATTCTGCTGACCAACTTCTGCCTCTACGACTGCCAATACTGTGTCAATCGCCGTTCCAGCGACGTTCCGCGCGCCCGCTTCAGCCCCGAGGAAGTGGTCACCCTGACCCTGGATTTCTACCGGCGCAATTGCGTCAGCGGTCTGTTTCTCAGTTCCGGCATCATTCGTTCGGCCGACTACACTATGGAGCAGTTGATCGAAGTGGCGCGACAGTTGCGCGAAGTTCATGAGTTTCGCGGTTATATCCACCTCAAGACCATCCCCGATGCCGACCCCGCACTCATCGCTCTGGCGGGCCGCTATGCCGATCGCCTGAGCGTGAACATCGAGCTGCCCACCGATGCGGGCCTGAAAATCCTCGCCCCGGAAAAAGACGTCAAATCGATCAAGCAAGCCATGCAGACCATCCACACGGGTCAGCAGACGATTCTCAACGAACCCCGCGCGCCGCGTTTCGTGCCAGCCGGGCAAAGCACGCAGATGATCGTTGGCGCCGATGAGACCGATGACAGCACCATCTTGAGCAGCGCTGAATCGCTGTACGGCAATTACGGCCTGCGCCGGGTCTATTATTCGGCGTTCAGCCCGATCCCCAATAGCCCGAAAAGCGTGCCCCTGGCCGCACCACCCTTGATGCGCGAGCACCGCTTGTATCAGGCGGATTTCCTGCTGCGCGGCTATGGCTTCAAGGTCAACGAACTGTTCAAGGGGCCGGGGCATCTGGCGCTGGACATCGACCCGAAACTGGCCTGGGCGCTGAACAATCGCAACCTGTTCCCGCTGGACCTGAACCGCGCCGAGGCGTCATTGATTGCGCGCATCCCGGGGATCGGCATCCGCACCACCAACCGGCTGATGGAGTTGCGCCGCCAGCGCCGGATTCGTTACGAAGACCTGACGCGCATGCGCTGTGTGCTGGCCAAGGCCAAACCGTTCATCATCACCAGCGACTACCACCCAAGCCAGGCCGAAAGCAGCAGCGAATCTCTGCATCAGTTGTTACGCGACCGCCCGCAGCCACAGCAAATGGGGCTGTGGGGATGATCAGCCTGGATTGCGACGGCCTGTTCGACAATTGGCGCACCCAGGCACGCTGGCTGCTCAGCCATCAGGTGGACCCCAGCGAAGTGAGCTGGGCGTCCGCCGACGCTGCTGACCTGTTCGCTTCCGACCACAGCTACCCCGAACAACAAGGCCCTTTCCAGGCCAGGATTCCCAAGGAGTTACTGCAGTTACTGGAAAGCGCCGCGCAATATCGCGGCGAACAGCGCTGGAGCCTGCTGTACGAAGTGCTCTGGCGGGTCAGCCACGGAGATCGCACCGCCATGCTGGCCGGTGACAAACTGGGCAGCGAGTTGCACCGCCGGATCAAGCAAGTCAGTCGCGAATCCCACCATTTGCATGCCTTTCTGCGCTTTGTCGCGCTGCCCGCATCCGAGCTTCCCGCCGAATTCGCGCAGCCCGAGTACGTCGCCTGGCACGAGCCAGCCCACGACATCCTGCACAGCGCCAGCGAACATTTCATCGGGCGCATGGGCCAGCACCGCTGGATGATCGCCACCCCGCAGGATGGCGTGTATTACGACGGCCAGCAGTTGATCCATCTGCGGGTCTGTCCGCGCGAATGGCAGGCGCTGGCCCGCAATGCCGAAGATCCAGGCGGCGAACTCTGGCTGACTTATTACAGCCACATCTTCAACCCGGCGCGGCTCAACCCCAAGGTCATGCAGGGGCATCTGCCCAGTCGTTTCTGGAAAAACCTGCCCGAAGGCCCGCTCATCCCGGCACTGATCAGCCAGGCCCGCACCGGCAAGCAGCGCGATGGTCAGGCCAGCGAAATTTCCGGTAGGCCCGGCAAGCGTATCTCCCGGGGCCCGGAGCCCATCCAGCGCCTGCCTTGAGCGGTCTTATTGTCAGTCCGGATGAAAAACCCCGCCCCGCATTGGTTCTGTTAACCTGCACTACGCTTTGAACGCGCCGGACCTCCTCCTCATCGAGAGGAGGGCTGCACCGAGAAAAACAAATGGACGGCATTGGCAGCAGACTCAGGTCGGAGCGCAAACGACTGGAGCTTTCACAGCACGAAATGGGAGCTGTCGGCGGTATCGAGGCCAATGCCCAGGGGCTTTATGAACGAGGCAAGCGTTTTCCCAACGCGGGCTATCTGAGCCTGATCGCCAAGGTGGGTGTTGACATACTTTTTGTCATCACGGGCACCCGCAAGGTGAAAGCAATCGACACCATGACCGACGGTGACACCAAGCTGCTCAGCGAACTGGATGGATTGCCTGATGAAGTCCAGCAGGACATCAAGCGCTTGATCAGCACGCTGTTCCATTCGGACGACGCCCTCCGGAGGTCTTGAACAGACCGTCTTCACATCAGGCCATCGCGACCCCCGCAGACGTGATCCGGCGACAAGTACGACCCTTCTGAAACGCAGCCTCCTCCCCCGCTGCGCACACCTTCAAATCTTCAACTATCTTGCAGTGCTGGAAAAAACAGCACGGCCGTTGACCATCCTCTGCGGCCTCAAACTCGATAACGGAGGCCGCATGACCGCACTACTGGGACATAACTTCATCAACGGGACCCGCAGCGCCGCGGGTTCGGTCAGCTTGCACAGCCTGGACGCCACGACCGGAGAGGCGCTGCCGCTGACCTTCATGGAAGCCACCCGTGATGAAGTGGACGCATCGGCCCTCGCCGCCGCTGAGGCCTACCCCGCCTACCGCACCACCAGCGCGCTGCAACGGGCGACGTTTCTGGACGCCATCGCTGATGAACTCGACGCACTGGGCGAAGAATTCATTGCCATGGTGTGCCGCGAAACCGCGCTGCCACCCGGCCGCATTCAAGGTGAGCGAGCCCGCACCAGCGGCCAGATGCGCCTGTTTGCGCAGCTGCTGCGCCGAGGCGACTTCTACGGTGCACGAATTGATCGCGCTCTGCCTGAGCGTCAGCCCATGGCGCGCCCGGACTTGCGCCAGTACCACATCGGCCTGGGTCCGGTGGCGGTGTTTGGTGCCAGCAACTTTCCGCTGGCCTTCTCGACCGCCGGTGGCGACACCGCCGCTGCCCTCGCGGCAGGTTGCCCGGTGGTGTTCAAGGCCCACCCAGGCCATATGGCGACCGCTGAATGGGCGGCACTCGCGATTATTCGCGCAGCGGAAAAAACCGCGATGCCCGCAGGCGTGTTCAACATGATCTACGGCGGCAGCGTCGGCGCCTGGCTGGTCCAGCATCCGGCGATCAAGGCGGTGGGTTTTACCGGCTCATTGGGGGGTGGCCGCGCGTTGTGTGACATGGCGGCGGCGCGACCGGAGCCGATTCCGGTCTTCGCCGAGATGTCGAGCATCAACCCCATGCTGGTGCTGCCGGAGGCACTCAATACGCGCGCAGAGAAAATCGCCGCGGAACTGGCCGCGTCAGTCGTACAGGGCGGCGGTCAATTTTGCACCAAGCCTGGGTTGGTGTTGGGCATTGCTTCCCCGGAGTTCGAGCATTTTCTGGACCGCCTGGGCCACCTGATACAGGCTCATGCACCGCACACCCTGCTCAATGCGGGGGGGCTGTGCAATTTCTCCGACGGTTTGGGGCGGCTGGCCAGCCATCCGGGCTTGAGGCATCGCGCCGGTCATGCGCAACAGGGCAGTCAGGCCTTTCCACAACTCTACGAAGCGGACGTGGCGCTGTTGCTGGAAGGCGACCCGCTCTTGCAGCACGAAGTCTTCGGGCCGATGCTCGTCGCGGTAACGGTGGCTGACGCCGCACAGTTGAAAAAGGCCGTACAGAGCCTGCAGGGCCAACTGACGGCAACCTTGATTGGCGAACGAGAGGATTTTGCAGCTTTTGCCGAACTGGTGCCGCTGCTGGAGCACAAAGCGGGGCGACTGTTGATCAATGGCTACCCCACGGGGGTCGAGGTGTGTGACGCCATGGTCCACGGCGGCCCATATCCGGCCACCTCGGATGCACGGGGCACCTCGGTGGGAACGCTGTCCATCAACCGTTTTCTGCGACCGATCTGCTTTCAGAACTACCCGGACTCGCTGCTGCCCGACGCGCTCAAAGACGCCAACCCCCTGGGGCTGATGCGCCTGGTGGATGGCGTCGGAACCCGTGATCCAATCTGAAAACCCGGTCCTGCAGGAGCTGCCGAAGGCTGCGAACAGCGGCATATCCGCCACACCGCCTTCGCAGCCCTCGTAACCTCGGTCAACTCCTACAGGTAACCTGAATCAACGCAGCCCCCTAAACCCGCAACACCCCGTCGATACAGGTCACCGCATCGCCACCGATCCAGATGTCTGCGCCCAGGCGTTGCACATGCACCCGGCCCTGTCGGCCCATTGCGGTGCCCTGGCTGACCACATAACTGTCCGGCGCCAGGCCTTCGGCCAATAACCATTGGGCGATACCTGCGTTGAGGCTGCCGGTGACCGGGTCTTCCGGCATGCCGTCACCGGCGATGAAGGCCCGCACTTCGAACTGCGCGTCATCGCCATCCAGCGTTGCGTCCCACGGGGCAAACACGCCGATGGCCAGGTCCATGAGCTGCGCATAATCAGGTTTCAACGCCAACACACTGGCCCGGTCAGGCAGCTTCAGCGCCAGCCATCCGGCGCCGTTGTCCACCCAGCGGGCATCAATGATCGCCTGAGCCTCCAGGCCCAGCCCTGCGCGGACCCGCTCAAGCAATGCCGCGTCTACCGGCCCCGAACGCAACAAGGCAGGGGCGGTAAATGCCAGTCGCGTGCCCAGGCGGCGAATGCGCACCAAGCCAATACCGCACTCCTGAATGATCTCCTCACCCTTGGGCTGACCGCCGCTTTCCAGCCAGGCATGGCAACTGCCCAGCGTCGGATGACCGGCAAACGGCAGCTCGCCCAGCGTCGTGAAAATGCGCAACCGGTAATCCGCTTCAGGGTGTTGCGGCGCCAGCACGAAGGTGGTTTCGCTGAGGTTGGTCCAGCGTGCGAACTCGGCCATCCGCGCGTCACTGAGCCCGTCTGCTTCCAGCACCACCGCCAGAGGGTTGCCCAACAATGTCTGGCTACTGAAGACGTCAATCTGTTTGAATGGGTAACGACTCATGAACATGGACTCTGAACAAACCAGGGCAGCGAGGTTCGCATTTCAGGCGGGCAAAGGCAAAACGTACCGCTCCATCTGCCACGCGGAGATTCCAACATGCTCGATAGCCCTTCGGCCTCCCTGGTCGACACGCTTCACTCATTGATGGCCCATAAACAATTCGTGGTCCTGACCGGTGCAGGGATCAGCACGCCGTCGGGCATCCCCGATTATCGCGATACCGACGGCGTGCGGCGTGGCAAGGCGCCGATGATGTTTCAAGAGTTTCTTGGCAGCCCCGAAGCCCGCCGTCGCTACTGGGCGCGGGCCATGCTCGGCTGGCCTCGGGTCTGCAGCGCCCAGCCCAACGCTGCGCACCGGGCATTGGCGCAGCTGCAAGCCAGACACCAGATCAGCGCGCTCGTCACCCAGAACGTCGACACCCTGCATGACCAGGCCGGCAGCGAAGGTGTGATCGAGCTGCATGGCAGCCTGCATCGGGTGATTTGCCTGGACTGCCATCAGCCCTCGCCACGATCAGCCATCCAGCTGACCATGGAAGAGCAGAATCCGTACCTGGCCGGAGTCGATGCGGTCCAGGCACCCGACGGCGATACCCTGCTGGACCCGGCATTCGAGTCGCGCTTCCAGATCCCTCATTGCCCACACTGCGACGGCCAGCGACTCAAACCCGACGTGGTGTTTTTCGGCGAAAACGTCGCCCCGCCCACCGCGGCCAGGGCCATGCTCAGCATCGAGCAAGCCGACGGTTTGCTGGTGGTGGGCTCGTCGTTGATGGCCTATTCCGCGTTCCGACTGTGCAAGGCCAATCATGAGCAGGGCAAACCGCTGATCGCGATCAACATCGGCAAGACCCGCGCGGATGAGCTGCTGAACCTGAAAATTGAAATGTCCTGCGAGCAGTTGCTGCCCGCGCTGGCCGAAAGACTGAACACAGTATGATCTGGAGGAGGTCCCGCTCCGTCTTCGAAGCCGCGCTGTCGAACAACAAACACGGGACCTGTGGGAGCAAGCTTGCTTGCGAAGGGGCCAGTACATTCACCCTATCTCTTTGCTAGATAGACCGCCTTCGCGAGCAAGCTCGCTCCCACGGATTGAGGGACGACACAGTATTTGTGGGAGCAACCGCGGTGGCGCTCCACCTTGCTTGCTAAAGGGCCCTGACATTCACCCTGTTTCCGGCCAGATAGACGCCTTCGAGAGCTCCCACAGGGTCCCCGTCGCACTCAAAACAACCCCAACTGCCCGCCCACCAACGTACTGAAGTCATCATCGACAAACGGCAGGATCGCTTCGGCAATCGGCTGCAGTTGGCGGGTGACGTAGTGATCGTAATCAATGGCCGTCTGTTGCTTTTCGAGCGGTTCCGGCCCGGCCAGGGTGATCACGTAGCTGATCCAGCCGCCGTTCTGATATTGCTGGGGCCGGCCCAGACTCAGGTTGTGTTCGTCGGCCAGCCTTGCAGCCCGAACATGGGGCGGCACGTTGCGCTCGTAATCATCGAGCCTGCGCCGCAGCCGTTTGCGGTAGACCAGCAGATCATCGAGCTCCCCCGCCAGGGTTCGGCGTACATAGTCGCGCACATAATCCTGATACGGCCGTCGATTGAAGATCCGCGCATACAGCTCCTGCTGGAACTCCCGGGCCAGCGGTGACCAATCGGTGCGCACTGTTTCCAGGCCTTTGTAAATCATCTCGTCGGTGCCATCGGCACGCCTGACCAGCCCGGCATAGCGCTTCTTGCTGCCCTCCTCCGCGCCGCGAATGGTGGGCATCAGAAAACGCCGGAAGTGAGTTTCGAACTGCAATTCGAGTGCGCTGCTCAGGCCGTATTCTTCCTGCAAATGCGCGTGCCACCACTGATTGACTTGCTGAACCAGCGAGCGGCCAATGCGCGCGGCATCTTCCTCACTGTGCAGGCTCTTGAGCCAGACGAAGGTAGAGTCCGTATCGCCATAGATCACCGTGTAGCCCTGGGCTTCGATCAGTTGCCGGGTCTGGCGCATGATTTCGTGGCCGCGCAAGGTGATGGACGACGCCAGCCGGGTATCGAAAAAACGGCAGCCGCTGGAACCCAGAACACCATAAAACGCATTCATGATGATTTTCAGCGCCTGGGACAACGGCTGATTGTGCTCGCGCTTGGCGGTTTCCCGACCCTGCCAGACACGCTCGACAATCGCGGGCAGGCAATGCCGGGTTCTTGAAAACCGGGCCCCGCGAAAACCGGGAACCGAGTCCTCGTCAGCGGGCTGGCGCAGGCCTTCAATGAGACCCACCGGGTCAATCAGAAAGGTGCGAATGATTGACGGATACAGGCTTTTGTAATCCAGGACCAGCACCGATTCATAAAGCCCTGGCCGGGAATCCATGACGAAACCGCCAGGGCTGGCCTCAGGCATACGCTCACCCAGATTGGGCGCCACAAAGCCCTGGCGATGCATCAGCGGAATGTACAGATGACAGAACGCCGCCACCGAGCCACCGCTGCGATCGGCGGGCAAACCTGTCACCGTCGCCCGTTCCAGCAGGAAGGTCAGCAGCTGGGTCTTGGCGAAGATCCGCGTCACCAGCTCGCAATCCTTGAGGTTGTAACGCGCCAGTGCGGGCTTGTCCTCGGCGAACATGCGGTTGATTTCGTCCATGCGCTGGTAAGGCGTACTGATGGCCTTGCCCTCGCCGAGCAGGGTCTGCGCGACGTTCTCCAGGCTGAACGACGGGAAGCTCCAGGTGGCCGAGCGCAGCGCCTCGATGCCGTCGATGATCAAGCGCCCGCTGGCATCGGCGAAGAAATGGTTATTGCGCGAACCATGCTCGCGCCAGCCCATCACCTCGCCGCCTCGGCCCAGACGCAGCGGCACTTGCAGGCGCTGGGCATGCTCGTGCAGGACCCGCAAATCGAACTGCACCACGTTCCAGCCGATGATCGCGTCCGGGTCGTGCCGCTCCAGCCACTCATTCAGACGCTCCAGCAGCAGCTTGCGGGTCGCGCAGTATTCGAGCTGAAAATCCACCCCGCTGTCGTCGCCGTTGGCCGGCCCGAGCATGTACACCTGACGCTCGCCACAACCTTCCAGCGCGATGGAGTACAGCTCGCCTTTCTCCGTGGTTTCGATGTCCAGCGACACCAGCCGCAAGGTGGGCCGGTAATGGTCGTCAGGCCTGATCTGCGCGTTGCACAACGTGCCATCAGCGTCCGGCACCCCGCTGAACTGCACCGGCGCAGTGATGAAGCGCTCCATCAAGTAACGCTCGGGGGGGCGAATGTCCGCTTCGTAGACGTCGACGCCGCCCTTGCGCAAGGCCTTTTCCAGGTTCATCAACTGCCGGTGTTGCTGGCAATAAACCCCCAATACCGGCCGATGCCGGAAGTCACACAGCTCCAGCGCCCGCAGCTCGACGCCGGATTCACTGCGCAGGACGGTTTCAGCACGGGCGCGATGTTCGGCCGGGATAAACGCCACGGACGGCTGCACAGGCAAGCGAATGTGCCGGGGACCGTTATCCGTCGCCAGCCAGAATTCGACTTCAGTGCCCGATGGCGTATCACGCCAATGTCGGCTCAGGATGAAACCCTGCTGGATGTCCTGATGCCCCTGTTGCTGTTCCTGCACCACCGCGAACCTCAAAAGCCGGATTTCAGAGCGCGATTCTACGTGGCATTGGCCTCGGCGCGCAGGTTGTGGGGCAGATCAGGGCGAGATAGTCTGCCGTGCACCGCCAATAAAAGTCTCTAAAGGGCCGCACATGTCAGCAGACCAGCGCTTCAACCTGATCGCCGAGAAACTGGGTTACAGCTTTGACGGCGATATCAAGATCGGCGGCAATTACGTCCCGCTGGTGCGCAACGGCAACGAAATTTATATCAGAGGGCAAATCCCGAGGGTCGGCGATACCGTGGTGGTCACCGGCCGCGCGGGCGCTGATGCGACCCTGGTGCAGGCCCGCACGGCCGCCAAAGTCTGCGCCATGCGTGCACTGGCCCTGCTGCAACGCAGTGTTGGCTCACTGGACGAGATCAAGCGACTGCTGCGCATGAATCTGTACGTGCAATGCGCGGCGGATTTCACCCAGCAGAGCGAAGTTGCCGACGGCGCATCCGAGGTGCTGTTTTTCGTGCTCGGTGAAGCCGGCGCCCACACCCGCAGCTCCATTGGTGTGTATCAACTGCCGAAGAACGCCACCGTCGAGCTCGACCTGATCGCCGTTGTTTGAGGTGTGGCAAGGCTGGCGCATTGACCCAAGGAGCATCAGATCATGAGCAGCATCGAACGCCTGCAACCCCGGCATGCAGCCGCCTATCGGGCCCTGATGCTGGAGGCCTACACTCTTCATCCGGACGCCTTCACTTCATCAGCCGCGGAACGCTCGGCATTGCCGCTGGCCTGGTGGGAGACGCGCCTGAATGATCAGCCTGATGCACTGGAGGTGGTGCTGGCCGTGATCCATGACGAGGCGATCATGGGCGTGGTCGGGCTGGCTTTCAATCAGCGGGAAAAGGCGCGGCACAAAGTCTCGCTGTTCGGTATGTACGTGCCCGACGCCTATCAACACCGAGGCCTGGGCCGCCAGTTGGTCAACGCCGCCGTGACCTTCGCCAGCCTGTGGCCTCAGGCGCGCTTGATCCAGCTGACCGTCAGCGAGCACAACCGTGCAGCCGTGCGGCTTTACGAGCAGAGCGGGTTTGTCGCCTTCGGGGTCGAACCGTTGGCGGTCGCGACAGGCGACGGATTCATCTCGAAGGTCCACATGTGGCGGTTACTGTCCAACGCCTGATAGCGCACGGTTGCGGCCTTGCGCTCGCGGCCGCGCCATGACGCCGGGTTAGTGCCTTCGGTCTTGCTGAACATGTGGGAAAAATGCGCCTGATCGCAGAACCCGCATTCCGCGCTGATTTGCGTCAGCGTCAGGGCCGAAGTCTTGATCAGTTCCTTGGCCTGGCTGATGCGCTGCAGGCGAATCCAGTCCTGGGGAGAAAGGCCCATGCTGCGCTTGAAGGCCCGTGAAAAATGGCTGCGGGTCAGTGAGCAGGCTTCGGCCAGCAATGGCACCGATATCTTCTTGCCCAGATCCGCCTTGATCATCTGCTTGACCCGCTCCAGGCGCCAGTGCGACAGCCCGCCGACCACCGTCGCGCGTTCATCAGGGCGTGGCTCAAGAGTGAGCACGACATCATGCTCAGCCCGTGCGACAGGTTGGTTTGGCATCACCCTATACCTTGCGAAAAATCCATGGCTTATCTTCGCAGGGATGATTGGGCAGACAACCTTCACGGGGGGATCAGGACGGCCAATCCTGTGCGCAATACCGACAAATCCGCGCCCGCTGCCTGATCCGGGCAGTCAGGCGAGGTCTTCAGCCGAATTGCTGGCGGTATTGGCTGGGGGTGAGGCCAAGCCGGTCGCTGAACAGTGAGCGCATGTATCGCACGCTGCCAAAGCCGCTGCGATGGGCCACGGTCTTGAGCGGCAGCGCGCTGGTTTCCAGCAGATTGCGCGCCCGATCCAGGCGCGCGTTCTGGATGAACTCCATGGGCGTCATGTTCACTTCACGGCTGAATACCCGGGCAAAATGCCGAGGGCTCATGGCCGCCATGCAGGCCATGCGTTCGATACTGAACTCCTCCTCCAGGTGTTCGAGCAGGTAGTTCTGGACTTTGGTAATGGCCGTCTCGTGAGTCGCAACGGTAGCGATCAACGGGCTGAACTGCGCCTGGCCACCCTGACGCTTCATGACCACCAACAACACTTTGGCCACATCGAGGGCCACCTTGCGACCGTGATCGAGCTCGACGATCGACAACGCCAGGTCAATGCCTGCCGTCACCCCGCCGGAGGTCACCAGCCGCTCATCCCGGATATAGATCTGATCGGTCGTTACCTGGGCCAGAGGGAAGCCCTTGATCAGGCGCTCGGTGTAATGCCAATGGGTGGTTACCCGGCGGCCATCGAGCAAACCGGCCTTGCCCAGAATGAACGCACCGGTGCAGATCGAACCGTATAGCCCACTGCTTTTTGCGACGTGGTTCAGCCAGGCCCAGAGCTTGGGATGATCGTCGTTGTAAGAGCCTGGGCCGCCCGGCACCAGCACTACGTCGTACTGTTTTTCAGCCGTTTCAACCCAGAGGTCGGGCTGCACCGAGACGCCGTTGGAGGCCCGCATCGGGCCGGGCTCGGTGCCCACGGTGGTGAGTGTGTAGTGCCTGTCCGCAGCCAGATAGCGGTTGGCAATGGAAAACACCTCCATCGGCCCGGCCATATCGAGCAGGAGGAAATCGGGAAACAGGATGATCGCTACGGTTTTCATGGGCTAGGCATCGTCAAATCAACACAAAGGCGGTGGCGGTCATGGCTGCTTGTCGAAGACATCGACCCAATGACCGGGCGCATGATACCGATTTGCATGCCTCAGTCGGAACGCTCCGTCGCGTGGCGATCAACCCCGGGAGCGCCACCTCGGGCGCTCCCAGGTTTTATCTCAATCCTCCAGCGCTTTAGCGGCGCCCTTCACCGCTTTGCTGCCCTTGTCCGCCTTGCCAGGTTTGGCCTCCGGCTCCGGCGCTACCGGTACTGCCGGCGCCGTGGCGGCTTTCTCCTGCGCAGGCAGTTGATCCACTTCGCTAAACAGCTCCTTGAGACCAATCGGCCCGATTTTCTCAAATTTTTTCTCGCCATCCTTGCCCACCAGAATCACCTTGGTGCCCAGGCTGGCGCTCAGCTTCAGCTCGCGAATCAGCGCCATGGTCGGTTGCGCGTCGAGGTTCTTGCCATCGCGCTGGCCCATGGTGTTGACCACGGTGTAGAGCACCATATTGCGCTCGTCGAAGCCTTTCTTGTTGTCTGGCTCGGCGATGGCTTTCCTCAGGTTGACCAGGGTCGGGTCCACGCTGCTGGGGGCAATGATGATCAGTGCGCGGGCCTTGCCGCGGTCCTGGTTGAGGGGGCTGTCACTGTCGGCCGCGAATAACGGGCTTGCAGCGGCCAGCAAGGTGGCGATGGTCAATGACCGGATAAACATAAATGGCTCCTTCAAACTGGTTCGAGTTTTCGACGCCCTTTTCGGTGCTTTGTTCTTGGTGCTTGCTTCTCAGCGGCTGCGCTCTAACGGGTATAGCTCAACCGCGATGCCAGGCGCTGGTTTCAGCGCTCGGTGGAAACCAGTTTCAGCCCGACGATGCCGGCCAGAATCAGCATGAAACACAGGATGCGCAACACACCACGATCCTCACCGAGGTACAACATCCCATAGACCGCGGTGCCCACCGCACCGATCCCCACCCATACCGCGTAAGCCGTACCCACCGGGATCGTGCGGGTAGCCTGCGACAGCAGATACATGCTCAGGCAGATGAAAAACCCGCAGAACAGGCTCGGCCATAACCGGCTAAAACCCTCGGTACGCGGCATGACGGCTGCATAAATGATCTCGCAGGCCCCTGCGAACAACAAAAACATCCAGCCCATCCATCATCCTTAGCGTCGTGTGTAACCCAGTGTCTTTACAAAATAGCGGCGCCAGAACGTCCGATGCAAGGAGCGCCGTCCATGTGACGCAATTTCCCACAAACAAAGACTGTATATCCATCCACATAAAACTTGCCGAAAGCCGCCCGCGCCCGCATGCTGTGCGCCATCGACATCAAAAAACCGACGGTACCCATGCGGCTATTTCTGTGTGAAAAACCCTCCCAGGCAAAAGACATCGCAGCGGTGCTGGGCGCAAGCCGCCGGGGTGATGGCTGCTGGTTGGGGCCCAATGTCACCGTCACCTGGTGCATCGGCCACCTGCTGGAAACCGCGCCACCAGACACCTACGACTCCCGCTACAAACGCTGGGTGCTCGAAGACCTGCCGATCATTCCGCAAACATGGAAAATGCTGGTCAAGCCCCGCACCGCCAGCCAGTTCAAGGCCGTCAAACGCCTGCTGGGTGAAGCATCCGAACTGGTGATTGCCACCGATGCCGATCGTGAAGGCGAGATGATCGCCCGGGAGCTGGTGGAGCATTGCCGCTATCGCGGACCGATCCAGCGCCTGTGGTTGTCGGCACTGGATGAAGCCTCGATTCGCAAGGCGCTCAACTCGCTCAAATCAGGGGCGGAAACGTTCAGCCTTTACCATTCTGCGTTGGGTCGCTCCCGGGCGGACTGGCTGATTGGCATGAACATGAGCCGCCTATTCACTTTGCTCGGTCGGCAATCGGGCTATCAGGGCGTGCTGCCGGTTGGCCGTGTACAGACGCCCACCCTGCGGCTGGTAGTAGACCGTGACCGCAGCATCGCGGATTTCATCCCGGTGGCGTTCTGGGCCATCGATGTGCAATTGCTCCACGAAGGTCAGCCCTTCATGGCCCAATGGCGCGCCAACCCCGACGTGTGCGATGACCAGGACCGCTGTCTGAACCAGACCATTGCGCAGCAGGCCGCCGAGGCCATCCGCAACGCTGGCAGTGCGACCTTGATCAAACTGCGCACCGAACGGGTTCGTGAAGTGGCGCCCCTGCCCTTCGACCTGGGGACCTTGCAGGAAATCTGCTCGAAAAAACTCGGGCTCGGCGCCCAGGAAACCCTCGACATCGCTCAGGCGCTTTACGAAACCCATAAGCTGATCACCTACCCGCGCAGTGATTGCGGCTACCTGCCCGTCAGCCAGCACGGCGAAGCAGGCTCGATCATTGCTGCGCTGGGCCGTGCCGACCCGGCACTTGCCGAATTACTCAAGCATCTGGATGCCAGTCGACGCTCCCGCGCCTGGAACGACGCCAAGGTCAGCGCCCACCACGGCATCATCCCGACCGGTGCAGGTAAATCCCTGGATCAACTGACGGGCAAACTTCGCGCTGTCTACACCTTGATCCGGGCGCGTTACCTGGCCCAGTTTCTGCCCAACCACGAGTTTGATCGCACCCAGGCCGACTTTGATTGCGCCGGCGAACAACTGCGTGCGGTGGGCAAGCAAATCGTCGAGCCGGGCTGGAAACGCGCACTGCCTGAAGCGCTGGCCCCAGCCCAAGGCAAACAGGCCCCGGCTCCGCAACCTTTGCCAGCCTTGAAAGAGCGCGGTGAATACCCGGTTGGCAACGTGGCCCTCAAAGATCTGTGGACCCAACCCCCCAAGCCGTTCACCGAAGGGGACCTGATCAAGGCGATGAAGAACGTCGCGCGGCTGGTGCTGGACCCGGTGCTCAAGCAGAAACTCAAGGACACCACCGGCATCGGCACCGAAGCGACTCGCGCAGGCATCATTCAGGGCCTGCTGGATCGCGGCTATCTGACCAAGAACGGCAAGGCGCTCGGGGCAACGCCAGCGGCCTTCAGCCTGATCGATGCCGTGCCCAGAGCGATTGCCGATCCGGGCACCACGGCCATCTGGGAGCAGGCACTGGATATGGTCCAGAGCGGCGAGATGAGCCTTGAAGAATTCGTTGCCAAGCAAGCGGCGTGGATGAGCAAGCAAGTCGCCCGTTGCGCCGGTCTGCGCTTGACCATCAACGGCCCTGCAAGCCCGGCCGGGGTTGCGCCGCCCTGGAAAAAGCAGCGCAAGGCAGGCAAACGAAAAACTGCTGGCACTCCCGGCAAGACCCGGCGTACAACGAAAGCGGCGAGCAAGGCCTGAGCGTAACCTTTGATCTCTGCTCAGCGCGCAGTTGACGCCCCCATGAATCATCGGTTGAATGACCCGCCCGCTCATTTCAACCGAGCGCCGTCAATCAACTCGGACAGGGAGGTAGGGATACACAGGTTTTTGTCGGCGAATTCGCCATCGTGGTGCTGGCTCGCGCCCCCCGATGATGATGCCGCGACACGTGCCCGGTACGACCGCTGTGGCTCCATCCACGGTTGACCAGGGCCTCACTATCAAATGCGTCAGTGCCCGCTTGGCCTGGCAGCATTTTTCAAGGAATTCAGAATGTCCCAACGCCAAGTCATCAATGCTTCGGTCAGTCCGAAGGGTAGTCTCGAAACACTGTCCCAGCGTGAAGTCCAGCAACTCAGTGCTGCCGGTTCAGGCAGCATCTACACCCTGTTCCGCCAGTGTGCGCTGGCGATTCTCAACACTGGCGCGCACGTCGATAACGCCAAGACCATCCTCGAAGCGTACGAAAGCTTCGAAGTGCGTATCCATCAGCAGGATCGCGGCGTTCGCCTTGAACTGCTCAACGCCCCGGCCGATGCGTTCGTCGACGGCGAAATGATTGCCAGCACCCGGGAGATGCTGTTCAGCGCCCTGCGCGACATCGTCTACACCGAAAGCGAGCTGGACAGCCAGCGTATCGATCTCGAAAGCTCCCAGGGCATCACTGACTACGTATTCCACCTGTTGCGCAACGCTCGCACCCTGCGCCCCGGCCTTGAGCCGAAGATGGTGGTCTGCTGGGGCGGGCATTCGATCAACACCGAAGAATACAAGTACACCAAGAAAGTCGGCCATGAGCTGGGCCTGCGCAGCCTGGATATCTGCACCGGCTGTGGCCCCGGCGTCATGAAAGGCCCGATGAAAGGCGCCACCATCGCTCACGCCAAGCAGCGCATCAATGCCGGTCGTTACCTGGGGCTCACCGAGCCAGGCATCATCGCCGCCGAAGCGCCAAACCCGATCGTCAACGAGCTGGTGATCCTGCCTGACATCGAAAAACGCCTTGAAGCCTTTGTACGGGTCGGCCACGGCATCATCATCTTCCCGGGCGGCGCGGGCACGGCTGAAGAGTTCCTGTATCTGCTGGGCATCCTGATGCACCCGGATAACCATGATCTGCCCTTCCCGGTCATCCTCACCGGGCCCAAGAGTGCCGCGCCTTATCTGCAGCAGTTGCACGCCTTTGTGGGCGCCACGCTGGGTGAAGCGGCCTACAAGCACTACACGATCATCATCGATGACCCAACCGAAGTGGCGCGGGAAATGACTGCCGGGCTCAAGACCGTCAAACAGTTCCGCCGTGAACGTAACGATGCCTTCCACTTCAACTGGCTGCTCAAGATTGACGAAGGCTTCCAGCGCCCGTTCGATCCGACCCACGAGAACATGGCCAGTCTGCAGTTGAGCCGCACGTTGCCGCCTCACCAGTTGGCGGCGAATCTGCGTCGGGCGTTTTCCGGGATCGTGGCGGGCAACGTCAAAGACAAAGGCATCCGCCTGATTGAAGAACACGGGCCCTATGAGATCCATGGTGATGCGGAAATCATGCAGCCTCTGGACCGTCTGCTGCATGCCTTCGTCGAGCAGCACCGCATGAAGCTGCCTGGTGGCGCGGCGTATGTGCCCTGTTATCGCGTGGTGAAGTGATAGTCGATCAGAGGCATTTGTAGGAGCTGCCGAAGGCTGCGATAGCAGTATTACTGACGCACCGTCATTCGCAGCCTGCGGCAGCTCCTACTATTCATACCGGCAAAGCCTTGCGTGCATCAGCCATCACCGCATCACGCTCACCACTCCACCCAATCCCGGTACACGACGCCAGCGTCCGGCACACCCCCATTACGATGGCGTCCACCTCCCGCTCATCAATGGTCAAGGGTGGCAACAGGCGGATGGTCTTGCCCCGTGTGATGTTGATCAGCACCCCGTGATCCCTTGCCGCACAGAGGGCCAGATCCGGCAGCGGCCGAGCCAGCTCGATGCCAATCATCAGGCCTTTGCCACGGATCGCCAGCACATCCGGGTGCTCGCTTAGTTTCGCCCGCAGCCCGGCCAATAACCGCTCGCCCTGCAGGCGGGCATTTTCCAGCAAATCTTGCTCCTGAATAATGTCGAGCACGGTGCACCCCACACGACAGGCCATCGGGTTGCCGCCAAACGTGCTGCCATGGCTACCCGGCGTGAACAGCTCTGCAGCCTTGCCCCTGGCCAGACAGGCGCCGATAGGCATGCCATTGCCCAGGCCTTTGGCGAGGGTCATGACATCGGGCACGATGCCTTCATGCTGGAAGGCAAACCACTGACCGGTCCGGCCCATGCCGGTCTGGATCTCATCGAGCATCAACAGCCAGCCCCGCCGGCTGCAAAGTTCGCGCAACGCTTTCAAGTAACCCGGCGGCGCCAGCTGCACCCCGGCTTCACCCTGGATCGGCTCCATCAACACCGCCGTAATCCGGTGGCCATAGGTCTGGCAGGCTTTGTCCAGCGCGGCCAGATCGCCAAACGGCACTTTGAGAAAGTCACCGGGCAAGGAGTTGAACCCCAACCTGACCGCCGGACCATCACTGGCTGACAAGGTACCCAGCGTGCGGCCATGAAAGGCATTTTCCATGACCACTACCAAAGGATGTTCAATGCCTTTGTGCCAGGCGTACAGCCGGGCAATTTTCAACGCGGTTTCGTTGGCCTCGGCCCCTGAATTATTGAAAAACGCCCGCTCCATTCCAGACAGCTCGGTCAATTTCTCCGCCAGCCGGGCTTGCCATTCGATGGTGTACAAATTGGATGTATGCATCAGCAGCCCGGCCTGCTCGCTGATCGCGGCCACCACTTTGGGGTGCGAATGGCCAACGTTGGTGACCGCCACCCCTGCCACCGCATCCAGATACTCGCGCCCTTGAACATCCCACAGGCGCGCACCCAGACCACGGACGAAACTCAGTGGCAGGGGTTTGTAAGTGTTCATCAGGCATTGGGCGGTCATGGTGTGAAACTCCATCGTGGGGCGTTGTTTTTTCCAGTATCGTTAGCCACCTGTGCTGGATAAACAGCCAATCTCTTCAATGATTTTAAAGTCAGGCTTGATAATGGACTTACTGCAGGCAATGTCGGTGTTCGTCAAAGTCGTTGAAACCGGCAGCATGACGGCCGCTGCGCTGGAGTGCGGCATGTCGACGACCATGGTCGGCAACCATCTGCGCAGCCTGGAGCAGCGACTCGGTGTCAGCCTGCTCAAACGCACGACCCGTCGCCAGGGCCTCACCGAATTTGGCAGCACGTATTACCAGCGCTGTGTGGATGTCTTGGCAATGGTGGCCGATTCCGAGCAGTTGGCGGCGCAGTCTCAGGACACGCCTCAAGGCACCTTGCGAATCACCGCGCCCTTTACCTTCGGTTCGGAAAGCCTGGCCCCCGCCCTGAGCGAGTTCATCCGCCGCTATCCGCAGATCAAGCTGGACATTGTCTGGAGCAATGAGCGCATGGACCTCATCGGTCAGGGCTTCGATGCGGCGATCCGTCTCGGGCCGGTGCACACCTCAAGCCTGATCGCGCGGCCGCTGGTGGATTACACCTTGACCCTGTGTGCGGCGCCGTCTTATCTGCAGCAGCGAGGGACCCCGCAGGAGCCTATGGACTTGCAGCACCATGACTGCCTGGCGTTTGCCTACCCGGCCGGAGATGACTGGAGTGCGGCGGAGAAGCATTGGCGCCTGACCGGCCATGACGGCGAGGTGCTGGTCCCGGTCAGCGGGCCGATCACCATGAACACCTCCGCGGGACTGCATAAAGCGGCACGCGCGGGAGCAGGCATCGTGATGATGCCCGACGCCCTGGTGGACGAAGACCTGCAGAGCGGCAGGCTGGTGGCATTGTTGCCGGAGTACCGATTACCGTGTCGGCCCATGCACCTGCTCTACCCACAGGATCGCTACCGATCGCCGAAACTGCGCAGTTTTGTCGACTTCGTGATGGAGTTGTGGGGTAGGCCTTAGGTGTCTGATACCACCGTTGGCAGCCCTCGTGACCTAGGTCAGCTCTCACAGAACCGAGGTGTACTGGGAGAAACGCTGACTCTGTAGATACCCTTTGGGGCGCCCGAAAATCATGCATATCCAGCAGCGGAGTTGACGCTGATTCACCTTTGCGCCCTTACGGCGCGTCACTTTCGAAAATCCGGAATGCCGGCCCAGACGAAAGTAACCAAAGCGCTCCGGCTCCTTTGTCCGGGTCTTCGCCAAGGCTCAGACTTACCTCGCTCCGGCATTGCTCCGTGGGCCGCCGCAATGGGCCATCCATGGCTCGGGGCGGCTAAACCGGCATCCTTGCCGGTTTGCCCACTCCGCAATACCTGCGCTCGGCCGGCCACAAGTCGCAATTTGTGTCGCTCATCAATTTTGCGCAGACCCACAGAATCAAAAACAGCGTGTAAGTCAGGAAGAAGTGAAGTCATGCTGGAGAAATCTGCAAAGCAGATTTGCTTTTGCCTTTGCTTTTCCTGCCGCGATTTCACCGACGACGCAAAATGCGCGTCGGGAGGGTGAGCGCAGGTGTCGTGGGGCGGGTCGCTCGGCATGGATGCCGAGCGAGCGCCGCTGGGCCATGGATGGCCCGTCGGCGCGTGCCCGCCCCACGGCACCGGAGCGAACGTACCCCCGCGAAGCGGGGGCCGGACGCCAGCGCAGAGGTTTTGGTTACTTTTGGCACCAAAAGTGACCCGGCCGTCAGGACGGAACCTGACTCAGCAGCACCCGGATGCTGTTGTTGCTACTCGATTCAAGGCGCAGTGCTTTGATTCGTCGAAGCTACAGACATACAAGGAGCTGCCGAAGGCTGCGACCCCGAACCCGCCGAATTAACGCGCTGCATCCCCCCACCGATACTCGTGACTCAGCTCATCCAGCCGCGACTTGAGCCCCTCATCAAGGGTGACATCGGCTGCCGCCAGGGTATCGTCGAGCTGCTCGGGATGGCTGGCGCCGATGATCGCAGAGGTAATCTGCGGGTTCGCCAGGACCCAGGCCACCGATGTCGTGGTCATGTTCTGGCCTGCGTCACTGATGACGCCTTTGATCTGCTCAATGCTCTGGAATTCGCGCTCATGCCAATAGCGCTGCTGATACATTTTCCCCGCCTCGCCCACGGTTGCGGTAAAGCGGCCGTCGCTGGGCGTACGGTCCAGTGCGTGTTTGCCCGTCAACAAACCACCGGCCAGCGGGTTGTACGGCATCACCGCCAACCCCTCCTCCTTCGCCAAAGGCAGCAATTCGCGCTCGATCTGCCGGAATAGCAGGTTGTAACGCGGCTGGATCGAAACAAATCGCGTCAGCCTCAAGGTGTCAGCACGTCCCAGCATCCGCGCCATGCGATAAGCCAGAAAATTGGAAACGCCGATATAACGCGCCTTGCCGTGCTTGACGATGATGTCCAGTGCTTCAAGGGTTTCGTCCAGCGGGGTCAGTGGGTCGTCCAGGTGCAGCTGATACAGATCGACATAATCCGTGTTCAGCCGTTTGAGTGACGCCTCGATGGCATCCAGCAAATGTTTGCGCGAATTGCCCTGATTCCATGCCGCAGGCCCCATGACCCCGCTGGCCTTAGTAGCAAGAATGAACTGGTCGCGCTTGCCCTTGATCCACTCGCCCACGACTTCCTCGGTGCGGCCCACGGTGTCCAGCTTGGCGCCCAGGGGATAGACGTCGGCGGTATCGATGAAGTTGACGCCGGCATCCGCAGCCCGGTCCATGATGCGGTGCGCCACCTGGGCGTCGGTCTGCAAACCAAAGGTCATGGTGCCCAGACACAGCCTGGAAACGCTGAGCCCGGTGTTGCCGAATTGTCGATATTGCATGCAGTTTCTCCTGTAAGGACGGGCGGGAGGATCTAGTCGGCGGATGTGACTGCAGGGTTTGAAACACACACCTGAAAACATACGCCTCAACGATCAGGTCTATCCAGGGTAGCTGCGCAAGGCCGTGACGTATTCACCGCTCATCAAAACGGGCAATCAGCGGTCGCTACCTGGCCATAACAGGGTGCTGATTACCTAAAAAAAACAAAAGTTCCGGCAGATAAATACAAAATATTTCAATTTGTAAAAATTGTGCTTTGGTGCTGTTTTCCTCTGGAAGTCGGGTTTCAGCCCGTAAATGCGGGACATGACTAACCGTTTATTGACGCATCAGTGGCAGAAAACACTCACTCAACCTTTCGCCTTCTAATAAGGACTGACTATTGACGCCGTTTTTGTGACTAAAGTCTCAGCCGTCCTAGCAGATAACCAGACATTCGGATTATGTCCTTTGTAGCAGTTCAGGGAACGAGCCATGACGCCTAGCCCCAACGGTAATTCTGCAGTGCACAGCCGCCAGGCGCTTTTTCTATGGTTTCCATTGATTCCGGCAGTTGCCGGGTGTGCCGCGCTGCTGGTGTCGGCCCCGACGCAGCTGAACGTCGGCCTGAGTGCTGCAGTGCTCGCGGCAGGTATAGCCTGCGGGTTGTTTGCTGCGTCGAGTCAGAATCGCAAGCTGCAGGCCATCGCTCAGGACGCGGCCTTGCGCCAACAGCAAGCGGCTGACGGTGCAGCGCTGCAGTCCAATGTGCAGATCAATGAAGTGCTGCTCGGCGCCATGCCGATCTGGGCCAAACAAGTCGAAAGTTCGCGGCAGCAGACCGAAACCGCCATCGTGGCATTAACCGGGCGCTTCACGGGGATCTCTTCGCGGCTGCAAGACACCGTGCAGGCCTCGCAACATGCCGCTGGCGATCTGGCCGGGCAAAGTGCCGACGGCGCCTTGCAGGTTCTGGCGCAGAGCGACAATGACCTGGTTCAGGTCATCAATTCCCTCAAGGCAACCCAGACCAGCCGCGACGAAACCCTGGCCCAGGTGCGTAACCTCACCGCCTATACCGGCGAACTGCGCACCATGGCCGCCGACGTCGCCGCCATTGCCGCGCAAACCAACCTGCTGGCGCTGAACGCCGCCATCGAGGCCGCCCGTGCCGGTGAAGCCGGTCGCGGCTTTGCCGTGGTGGCCGACGCCGTGCGCAGTCTGTCGAGCAAATCCAGTGAGACCGGGCAACAGATGTCCGCCAAGGTCGACATCATCAACAACGCCATCACGCAATTGGTGCAGGCCGCGTCCAGCGGCGCCGATAAGGACAGCAACTCGGTCGCCACGTCCGAAAGCAGCATCGAGCGCGTTCTGGAACGCTTCAAAAACGTCACCGAACGCCTGGCCGAATCGGCCGAGATGTTGCAACAGGAAAGCTTCGGCATCCGCGACGAAATGACCGAAGTGCTGGTCAGCCTGCAGTTCCAGGATCGGGTCAGCCAGATCCTCACCCACGTGCGCGACAACATTGACGACCTGCATGCCCACCTGCAGCAAGCGACCCAGGCGCCGGAGCAGGCACTGGCGATTGACGCCCGCAGCTGGCTGGCGCGGATGGAAGCGACCTACGCCACAGACGAGCAGCGCCATAGCCACCATGGCGGCTCGGGCGCACAACAGAATTCTCAGGAAATCACTTTCTTCTAGGAGAGCCCCCATGGCTAAAAACATATTGGTTGTCGACGATTCCAGCAGTGTTCGACAAGTGGTCGGGATTGCCCTGAAAAGCGCCGGTTATGACGTGATCGAAGCCTGTGACGGCAAAGACGCCTTGGGCAAGCTCAACGGCCAGAAAGTCCACTTGATCATCAGCGACGTGAACATGCCCAACATGGATGGCATCACCTTCGTCAAAGAGGTCAAGAAACTGCCGAGTTACAAGTTCACGCCGATCATCATGTTGACCACCGAGTCTCAGGAATCGAAAAAAATGGAAGGCCAGGCAGCGGGCGCGAAGGCGTGGGTGGTCAAGCCCTTCCAGCCTGCCCAGATGCTGGCGGCGGTCTCCAAACTGATTCTTCCCTGAGCCGTTGAAACCCGGAGGTTGCCATGCCGCTTGTATGCGAAATCCTCAACGACACGGCGCACGTAAGCCTCGACGGTGAGCTGACCATCTACACCGCAGCCGAACTGTCGGCCGAGTTGCTGCCGCGTCTGGGCGCAACACCGCAGATGCAGATCGACCTGTCACAGATCACCGAGATGGACGGCGCAGGCTTGCAACTGTTGATCATGGTCACCCGTGAAGCCTCGAAAGCCGGCACAGCGCTGACCTTGACCGGGCACAGCAAAGCGGTACTGGAAACCCTGCAACTCAGTGGTCTGGGTGCAGCGCTCTAAAACGGTAACAGTCACAAAGGAAGTGAGCGTGAGCATCAATCTCGATCAGGCATTACAGACTTTTATCGTCGAGGCTCGCGAGCTGCTGCAGGCGATGGAAGAGTCGCTGCTGCAACTGGAAAGCGAGCCCGGCGACGATGACGCCATCGGCGCGGTCTTCCGCGCAGCGCACACCATCAAGGGTTCGGCGGGGCTGTTCGGGCTGGACCCGATTGTCAGCTTCACGCACATCGTCGAAGACGTGCTGGACCGACTGCGCGACGGCAGCGTCAAGGTGGATGCAGGTCTGATAGCAGTGCTGCTCAAATCCGGCGATCACATGCTGGAGCTGATTGACGTGGTTGCCAGCCAGGGCGGGCAATTGCAAGCGTCGGCCATGGCCCGCGAAGCCGAGCTGCGCAGCAGCCTCAAGGCGTATCAGGCCCCTGCCGCTTCTGTTGGCGATGAAAACGAAGTCATCCCTGACACTGCGCTTGCGCCTGAAGCGTCCGAGACCGCGCTTTGGCATATCTCCCTGCGCTTTGCCCAGGACGTGTTCCGCAATGGCATGGACCCGCTGTCGTTTCTGCGCTTCCTCAATACCCTGGGCGAAACCGTTGCGATCCAGACCCTGACCGATAACTTTCCTGCCAGTGAAAGCTGGGATGCCGAGTCCTGCTACCTGGGCTTCGAGATCGATTTCCAGTCCAGCGCAACCCACGCAGCCATCAACGAAGTCTTCGATTTTGTCCGCGAAGACTGTCAGATCGACATCAACCGAATCGAAAGCAGCGACAACTCCGACACGACGCCTGGCACCGAACTGGTCATCCAGGACGAGCAAACGCCGGAAACCGGTACGGCCATGGTCGCCCTCGGCGAATTGCTCGAAGACCAGCGATCCGTGCCACGGATTGCCGGTCAGGCCACGGCAGACAAACAGCTCGGCAATGACAAACAGGCCGACAGCAAAGGCAAGGACGGCCGTTATGTACGGGTCAATGCCGACAAGCTCGACGAACTGATCAACCTGGTGGGCGAACTGGTGATTGCCAGTGCCGGTGCCACCCTGCTCGCCCGCACCTGCGACAACGACCCTCTGCAGGAGTCGACATCGACCGTGTCCGGGCTGGTGGAAGAAATTCTCGATGGTGCCCTGCGCCTGCGGATGATCCCCATTGGCGATACGTTCAACCGGTTCCGTCGCGTAGTCCGCGATGTCAGCCAGGAATTGGGCAAGGACATCGACCTGATCATCAGCGGCGCCGAAACCGAACTGGACAAGACCGTGGTCGAGAAAATCGGCGACCCGCTCATGCACCTGCTGCGCAACGCCATGGACCACGGTATTGAAAGTGCAGAGGCGCGGCTCGCTGCCGGTAAACCCCTTAAAGGCCACCTGCACCTCAATGCCTACCACGACTCGGGCAGCATCGTGCTGGAGATTGCCGACGATGGCGCAGGCCTGAACCGCGACCGCATCCTGGAAAAAGCCCAGGAACGCGGCCTGATCGCCCCCGGTGCAACCCTCACCGATCAGGAAATCTACAACCTGATCTTCGAGCCTGGCTTTTCAACGGCGCAGGCGGTGACCAACCTGTCCGGGCGCGGCGTGGGCATGGACGTGGTCAAGCGCAACATCACCCTGTTGCGCGGCACGGTCGACCTGGACAGCAAGCCCGGCCAGGGCACGGTCATTCGTATCCGCCTGCCGCTGACCCTCGCCATTATCAATGGCTTCCTGGTCAGCATTGGCCAGTCCACCTATGTCATCCCCCTGGACATGGTTCAGGAATGCATCGAACTCAGCGAGGGCGACCGCCAGATCAGCCGCGAACAGGGTTACCTCGACCTGCGCGGCGAAGTGCTGCCGCTGGTGTACCTGCGCGACCACTTCCAGCATGAAGGCCCCGCCGCCCGCCGCCAGAACGTGGTGGTGGTGCGCTATGCCGAGCACAAGGCCGGGCTGGTCGTCGACGACCTGCTGGGTGAGTTCCAGACCGTTATAAAACCCTTGGGCAAACTGTTTGGCGCACTGCGCGGCATCAGTGGCTCAACCATTCTGGGCAGTGGCGCCGTGGCGTTGATTCTCGACATACCGGCACTGCTCAGCCAGATCGTACAGATTGAAACACGCTATATCGCCAATCCCGCTCAACCCGCAACGGCCCGTTGATGCAACCGTTTTTCCATGGAGGTAACACCCGATGAAATGGTTTTACGATCTGAAGATCGCCACAAAGTTGATCGCGTCATTTCTCACGGTGCTCGCCCTCACCGCAGTCATGGGCGTTTTTTCCATCATTCAGCTGGGCCTGGTGAATGACACCGCAAGCGACATTCGTGATAACTGGATGCCGTCCATGCGTGCGGCTTCAGCCATGCGTTTTTACGCCGCAAACTTTCGTCTCAAGGAAAACCGCTACATCGCCAGCGAGTCCGCTCAAGACAGAACCGTTATCGAGCAGGAAGCTGCAGATGCCAGAAAGCAGTTCGAAACACGCATTGCGACCTATGAAAAGCTGATCAGCGGCCCGGATGAGCGTCAATTGTTCGACAACATGCTGACCGACTGGACTGCTTATCTGGCTGCCAGCAAGAACATTTATGCCCTGGCTCAGCAGGGAGACAACGTTCAGGCCCGCGCCGTGTTGCAAGGCGAGTCCAAGCGTGCCTTTGACCTGCTCACAACCGATCTGCAGAAAATGGTCGAGTTCAATGACAACGGCGCCGAAGCCGCCAACAAGCTGGGCGATGAGCTGTTTGCCAGCGCGCGCATTTCCATCATTGCCGTCCTGATCGCGGCATTGGCGATTGGTCTGGGCCTGGCCTTGTTTATCTCACGCGTCATTTCGCGCCCGCTCAAAGAAGCCGCTGCCGTTGCCGAACAACTGGCCGAAGGCAACCTCAACGTGCACATCGAGCCGGGTTCCAAAGACGAAACCGGCATGGTGATCAACGCCATGCAGAACATGGTCGGCAAGCTGTCGCACATCATTGGTGAAGTGCGTAACGCCGCTGACAACCTGGCCAGCGCCTCCGAAGAAGTCAGCGCCACCGCGCAGTCGATGAGCCAGGCCACCAGCGAGCAAGCCGCCAGCGTTGAGGAAACCAGCGCTTCCATCGAGCAGATGAGCGCCAGCATCAACCAGAACACCGAGAACGCCAAAGTCACCGACGGCATGGCCAGCAAGGCCGCCAAAGAAGCCACCGATGGCGGCGAATCGGTGCAGCAGACCGTTGTGGCCATGAAGAAAATCGCCCAGCGCATCAGCATCATTGATGACATCGCCTACCAGACCAACCTGCTGGCCCTCAACGCGGCCATCGAAGCGGCGCGTGCAGGTGAGCACGGTAAAGGCTTTGCCGTCGTGGCCGCTGAAGTGCGCAAGCTGGCTGAACGCAGCCAGGTAGCAGCTCAGGAAATTGGCGAGCTGTCTTCCAGCAGCGTCGAGATGGCCGAAAAAGCCGGCAACCTGCTCAACGAAATGGTCCCGTCGATCAACAAGACCTCGGACCTGGTGCAGGAAATCAGTGCCGCGTCCGAAGAACAGGCTGCCGGTGTTGCGCAGATCAATACGGCGATGACCCAGCTCAACTCGGTTACCCAGCAGAACGCCTCGAGCAGCGAAGAGCTGGCCGCTACGGCCGAAGAAATGAGCAGCCAGGCCGAGCAGCTTCAGCAGGCCATGAGCTTCTTTACCCTGGACGCACAGCCAAGATCGGCCAGCCAGCCGGTGAGGTTCGACAGTACGCCTGGCCCGTCCACTCGCAAACCGTCGCGCCCGGCTGCACCCGCGCCGCAGAAATCCTTTGCGTACAACATGGCCAACGCGCCGGATGAATCCGAATTCACGCGTTTCTGAACGGATTCATCCACCCGTTTGCCTTGAAGGAGTAAGACATGGGCGCACTCGCCAGCACACGACAAACCGCGACAATCGTTGAGGAGCAGGAGCAGTACCTGACGTTCATGCTCGGCGCCGAGATGTTCGCCATCGGCATTCTGGGCATTAAGGAAATCATCGAGTACGGCAACCTCACCGTCGTGCCGATGATGCCCTCCTTCGTGCGCGGGGTGATCAACCTGCGCGGCGCCGTGGTGCCGGTGGTGGACCTGTCGGCGCGTTTCGGGCGGGCCAACTCGGCCATTACCCGCCGCAGCTGCGTGGTGATCATCGAAGCCAACGCGGCCGACGGCCAGGCCCAGGACATCGGCCTGCTGGTGGACACCGTCTCGGCGGTGATGGACATCCCCGCTTCGCAGATTGAACCGCCGCCGAGCTTCGGGGCGAAAATCCGCGCCGATTTCATCAGTGGCATGGCCAAGGTCGATGGCAAGTTCGTCATCGTCCTTGAGGTTGGGCAGGTGTTGTCCATCGACGAAATGTCGAGGCTGGCCGAAGTCGATCAGATACCGGCCATTGACGCCGAACAACGCTGACCAGGGACGGACAGATATCGTGAATGCAGCAGCGCTCAATGATCGGGAATTCAGCCAGTTTCAGTCCTGGCTTTACGGCGCGGCGGGTATCAGCCTGTCGCCCGCGAAAAAGGCACTGGTGGCTGGCCGTCTGTTCAAGCGCCTCAAGCACTATGAGCTGGACAGCTATGGCGAGTACTTCAAGCTGATCATGAGCGGCCAGCGCAACGGCGAGCTGCAAGTGGCGCTGGATTTGCTCACCACCAACGAGACGTACTTTTTCCGCGAGCCCAAGCACTTTGATTTCCTGCGCCAGCAAGTCCTGCCCAAAGCAGCGCCGGGCAAGACCTTCCGGGTATGGAGCGCGGCGAGCTCGTCGGGCGAAGAACCTTACAGCCTGGCCATGACCCTGGCGGAAAACCTGGGCACCACGCCCTGGGAAATCATCGGCTCGGACATCAGCAGCCAGGTGCTGGCCAAGGCCCGCGCCGGGCATTATCCGATGGAACGCGCCACCAACCTGCCCGAACCCTTGCTGCACAAGTACTGCCTCAAGGGCATCGGCAAGCAACAAGGGACTTTCCTGGTCGAAAGGAGTCTGCGCAGCCGGGTCAACTTCATTCAGGTCAACCTTAATGAGGCCCTGCCGGAACTTGGCGAGTTCGACGTGATCTTTTTACGCAACGTGATGATTTATTTCGACCAGGAGACCAAGATCAAGGTCGTTGCCCGTTTGCTGCCGCGCCTCAAGTCCGGCGGTTATTTCATCGTCAGCCATTCCGAAAGCCTCAACGGCGTCAGCGATGCAATGAAACTGGTAGCGCCGTCGATCTATCGCAAGCCATGAACACCACCGTTGATGAAGTCTTTCTGGCGCCGGGCGATTTTCATTTCGCCACCAGCCCTACTCGAATTCGCACGATCCTCGGATCGTGCGTTGGCATCACGTTGTGGCACCCCAAGCGCAAGATTGGCGCCATGTGCCACTTCATGCTGCCCAGCCGCGCGCGACGTTGCGGCGTGCTCAACGGCAAATATGGCGATGAAGCCATCGAGCTGTTCATCGAGCAGGCGCGTGCCCATCGCACCGCGCCAGAAGACTATCAACTCAAGCTGTTCGGTGGCGGGGAAATGTTTCCTAACCACAAACGTGGCGTGAGCTTCAACAACGTGGCATTGATGAACGTCCGGGCTGCTCTTGAGCTTGCCGACAGCCACGACCTGGACCTGATTGCCCAAGACATGGGCAGTACCGGCTATCGCAACGTCATCTTCGACCTGTGCAACGGACATGTCTGGGTCAGGCACCAACCAATAAGGACAAGCGCGGAACATGGCGACGAAAAAAATAAGTGTACTGCTAGTCGATGATTCGGCAGTGGTGCGCCAGGTTCTGCTGGCCATCCTCAATGACACACCCGACATTCACGTCATGGGTGCCGCATCCGACCCGATTTTCGCCATGGATAAACTGGCAAAAGAGTGGCCGGACGTCATCGTGCTGGACGTGGAAATGCCGCGCATGGACGGCATTACCTTCCTGAAGAAAATCATGAGCGAGCGCCCTACTCCCGTGGTGATCTGCTCGTCCCTGACCCAGAAAGGCGCTGAAACCAGCTTGCAGGCGATGTCTGCCGGGGCCGTGGAAGTGATCACCAAACCCACTACCGGGCTGAAAAACTTCCTGCTCGAATCAGCGGCCGAACTGGTCTCGGCGATTCGCGCTGCGGCCAATGCCAACGTGCGCAACCTGGGCAAACGTCACCCGTCGCCGGTGCTGGCCCCGGCGACGCGCCTCAGCGCTGACGCGGTGCTGCCTGCAGCCCACGGCAACGCCATGGCGCAAACCACGGAGCGGATCGTCGCCATGGGCACCTCCACCGGCGGCACCCAGGCACTGGAAGCGGTGCTCACGGCCTTGCCACGGGTCTGCCCCGGCATTGTCATCGTCCAGCACATGCCGGAGAAATTCACCGCCTCCTTTGCCGAGCGGCTCAACGGCCTGTCCAAGATCGAAGTCCGCGAAGCGAAGCACAATGATCGCATCCTGCCTGGCCTGGCGCTGATCGCCCCCGGCGGCAAACACATGATGGTCACTCGCAGCGGCGCGTACTACCACGTACAGGTGATCGACGGGCCGCTGGTCAATCGCCATCGGCCGTCGGTGGATGTGTTGTTCCGTTCCGTGGCGCGCTTTGCCGGCAAGAACGCCACCGGGATCATCATGACCGGCATGGGTGACGATGGCGCCCGAGGCTTGAAGGAAATGCTCGACGCCGGGAGTTCGACCGTCGCCCAGGACGAGGCCTCGTGCGTGGTGTTCGGCATGCCCAAAGAGGCGATCAAGCTCAATGCCGCCCAGCGCATCATGTCCTTGCATGACATACCGCAGGCTATTCTGCACAAATAGCGTTTTCTATTGCCTTGATGTCGCTTTGCCGCTTGCTCTGTGGACTGCGCTCCACGATGCTACGGACTGACTGTCAGGGCGCCCAACGCCGCCTCGGGTCGTCATGGGACAACAACAATGAAAACCGTCGCACAGCTGCTCAAACTCAAAGCCCTGCACAACCAACAGGTGCACACCATTGCTCCCGATCAGATGGTGCTTGATGCGCTCAAACTCATGGCCGAGAAGAACATCGGCGCCCTGCCGGTGGTCGACAATGGCAAACTGGTGGGCGTGGTCAGTGAACGCGATTACGCACGCAAGATGGTCCTGATGGGGCGCTCGTCAGTGGGCACGCCGGTCAGCGCGATCATGAGCCACAAGGTGGTCACCGTAGACTCTTCACAGAGCGTCGAAACCTGCATGGGCATCATGACCGACAGTCACCTGCGCCACCTGCCGGTGGTCGAAGACGGTCAATTGCTGGGCCTGCTGTCCATCGGTGACCTGGTCAAGGAAGCCATCGCTGAACAGGCCAACCTGATCGAGCAGCTTGAGCAGTACATTCGCGGCGCCTGACCTGATCGAGCCTGCACCGTCGATCAATCGCCCGATGAGCGCGGGATCACAATCGCCTGACGTTGCTGGCTACGCCATACGCTCGGCGTGGCACCTGCCAGCCGGGTGAAGACCTTTGTCAGGTGCGGTTGGTCGGCAAATCCGCAGGCCTGAGCAATAGTGACCAGTGACATACCCGGCTGCAGCAGCAACTCCTTGGCTTTTTCGACACGCATTTGCAGCAGCCAGGTGTGGGGCGCCACCCCGGTGGCTTGCTTGAACGCGCGGGAAAAATGGCTGCGTGACAGTGAGCACTCCTGGGCAATGCGCTCCACCGACAAATCATTACCCAGATTATTGGCGATCAATTCTTTGGCCAGCCGCTCCTGCAGCGGCGTGAGGGTCGTAGTGAATTTCCCGGCGCTGGAGGCAATGCGCCCGAACCTTGCAATCGCGTGAGCACACATCGCCAACAGCACGTGATCAACGAACAGTTGATTGGCCGCCGCCGGGTTGCTCAACGCGGGTAGCATCGCCTGCGCCAGGTGATAGAGCACCTGATCCTGCACCCCTTGCTCGTAGCGAAAGCCATCGATGCGGCGCAAGCCGTTTTCACGCTGGTATTCGTCAAAGGTGTGCCGGGGAATGTTAAAGCGCAGGTTGTCGTAGGCCGCGCGGTGCTGGCAGCGTAATTGATCGCCCATGAACGGCAGCGAGACACTGCCCTGCCGGTAACCGCCCGAATAGCTCAAACGCCGACCCCGCCACAAGCGATGCTCGGCGAAATCCTCTAGCTGGACGATGATCGAGAACGCATCCGCGCAAGGGATATCAATAATCTTGTGCGGATCCGGGCTGGCGTCAGTCACCCGCGTGGCGGTGAACGTGTCAGCGATCAAGTGTGAAACGACAGGAGCAGTCAAAACATATCCTTCAAGTCATGACGGGCGGCTGTGGCTTACTCTAGCGACAAAGCCGCAATACCGCGACCACCCGTGATCCGTGCGATGTGTGCAGGACGTCACTCGGGGGAGGTCAACGCCGGGCACTGCACTAGATGCTCCTTGAGGAACTCGATCAGCGCCTGAACCGGCCGAGCCCCTTGTCGATGCTGCGGATACACCGCCGACAGAGCCAGCGACGGCGTGCGGAATTCATCCAGCACCCGTACGAGACGACCGTCCTTGAGCGCAGCCCCGACAATGAACAGCGGCAAGTACGTGATGCCCAGCCCGGCGATGGCGGCGTCGCGCAGCAGCTCGCCATTGTTGGCCCGCATGCGCCCGCAGAGGCTGACGGCCAACGGCTTGCCATCGCGCTCGAACCGCCACTGCACCTGGCGGCTGTGGCCATAAGGCAAGCAATCGTGTTCTTTGAGCGCCTCCGGCTGCCCGGGCTCGCCGCGCCGTTCAAGGTAATCCGGGCTGCAACAGTAAACCCGCTCGATGCTGGCGATATGGCGGGCGATGAGGGTCGAATCCTCCAGCACACCGATCCGCAGCGCCAGGTCATAGCCTTCACCCAGCAGGTCCACGGAGCGGTCGCTCAAGTCCACTTCGACCGAAACCTCGGGGTACTTCTGCAGAAAAACCGGCAACAGCGGCCCCAGGTGCTCAATGGCGAACGACAACGGCGCGGTGAGGCGGATCGTGCCCCGTGGCTGGGTGTTTTGCCCGGCGATGCTTTGCTCGGCCTGTTCCAGATCCGCCACCAGCCGCAACGCCGATTCGTAATAGGCCTGGCCCAGCGGGGTGACGTCCAGCCTGCGGGTGGAGCGGTTGAGCAAACGCACGCCCAGACGCTCTTCGAGCTGGATCAGGCGGCGGCTGATGAATTGTTTCGACAACCCCAGTTGATCGGCAGCAGCGGTGAAACTGCCGGACTCCATGACTTGGGTAAAAATACGCATATCTTCAAAAGGGTTCATTGTCGCTCACCGGTTGACAGTCAAACGCTTTCTACCAGCTTTACCCCCTGCCCGCATCTGATTAATCTGCGCTCACTCCCGCCTCTTTCAGGTTCCGGCCATGCTCGCGTTCATTCAAAGCTTTCCGATGACGGTCGCCACCGTGCTGATTGTCCTCGACCTGATCAGTTGGAACCTGTTGCCGCACCAGCACCGGCTGACCAAAGTCGCCGCGCGGATGGGCGTGTTCCTGCTGTACAGCGTGGTCATCATCACGGCCGGGCTCAGCCCGCTGGACACCGCGCCCTGGGAAGAAGACAGCGCGCGGCATCTGGCCGCCACGGCACTGGAAATCATCTGGTGGGTATTCGCGGCACGCACGCTGACCGAGATCATCGGCACCCTGTTGATGCGCCGCATTGGTCACAGCGGGCGGCTGCTACAGGAAGTGATCGGGGCGGTGATTTTCCTGATCGCCGTGGTCGCGGCTGCGGGTTACGTATTGCAACTGCCAGTCAAAGGCCTGCTGGCGACGTCCGGGGCGATGGCAATCATTGTCGGCCTGGCGTTGCAGAGCACGTTGAGCGACGTGTTCTCGGGGATCATCCTCAACACCACCAAGCCTTACCAGGTGGATGATTCAATCAGCATCGACGGCGTCGAAGGCAAAGTGATCGACATCGATTGGCGCGCCACCCACTTGCTGACCGGCACCGGCAGTACCGCAGTGATCCCCAACTCGGTGGCCGCCAAGGCCAAGATCGTCAACCTGAGTCGGCCCAGGGATATGTTCGGGGTATCGATCAACATCATGGTTTCGCCGCACATTCGCCCGCGCCGGGTGCTGGACGCACTGGATCGTGCCCTGCAAGGCAGCAGCGCCCTGTTGCAGACGCCCCGCCCCCGCGCGGTGGTCAAGGAAGCCAGCCCGACCACCATCGAGTACACCGTCACCGGGTTCATCAAAAGCATCGACAACAAGAGCGACGTGCGCAACCTGCTGTTCGACCTCGCCTACCGCCACCTTGAAGCGGCTGGCATCGCCTGGCAGTCGGACGTCAAGGCCGAGCCTGCCACGCGGGCGCGGGTCTTGCTGGATGAGGTCAAAGTGTTCCGCGCGTTGAGCGCAGAGGAACGCGATCATCTGGCGCAGACCATGACCTTGCGCGAGTACGCTGCGGGGCAGGTGATCGTCGAGGCCGATGAGGTCACCGACAGCCTGCTGGTCATCGCCACGGGCGTGGTGACCGCGCAGATTCACGATGGCAGTGAGTTCGTCGAAGCCGGGCGCATGGGGCCCAGCGAGGTCATGGGCGAACAGAGCATCCTCAGCGACACCCCGTCCGGCGCGCGCTTCACCGCCCTCACCTCCTGCGTGGTGTACCGGATCGACAAGGCCGTCGCCCGGGACACCATGGAGCAGCAAGGCCAGATCAAAAACGCCCTGACAAAACTTCAGGCCGTCCGGGAGCACGGCGCGCAGTCGCTGCTGACTGAAAAACCGGCGGTCATCAAAAAAGGCAGCTTCCTGGGCTGGTTGCAGAAACGCTGATCAGGGTTTTCAATGTGGCGGCCAGGCGACACGCGTCCCCATTGGCAACTACCCTGTTGGATCGCACAGGAGGAACAGACCATGATCAAGAAAGTCGGCCCGACTGAAATCCAGCGCTACCATCGCGCGTCCTGCCATTGTGGCGCGGTTGTGCTGGAACTGGATCTACCGAACGGCATCGTCGACCCGCGACGCTGCGACTGCTCGATGTGCCGCCGCAAAGGCGCCATCGTCGCCACGGTTGCGCGCGATGGCGTCAAGGTGATTCAAGGCCAGAGCCAACTGCGGCTCTACCAATTCAATACCCTGACTGCCCAGCATCATTTCTGCGGCAATTGCGGGATCTACACCCATCATCAACGCCGCTCCTCGCCTGACCAGTATGGCTACAACGTCGGTTGCCTCGAAGGCGTGAACCCTTTTGACCTGGGGCCGATCAAAACCAGCGACGGGGTCAACCATCCCGCCGACCGGCCACCGGCAACGGCGGCCGCGCAAACCAGTCATGGCGAACTGGCAATGGACATCACCACTAACAGGACGGGATCTACAACATGACGCAAAGCAAAACGGACATCCTGGTATGGGGCCCGATGCACGCTTCCCTGACGCAAAATCTGGCGCGTGACTTCACCGTGCACAACCGCTGGGAAATCGCCGACCTGGATGCCTGGGCCACGTCCCATGGCGAGAAGATCCGCGGCATCGTGACCAGCGGCGTACACGGCACAGACAACGCCCTGCTTGAACGCCTGCCCAACCTTGAAGTGGTCAGCAGCTTCGGCGTCGGCTATGACGCCGTCGACACTCAGTACCTCGCCAGCCGGGGCATCCAGCTGAGCAACACCCCTGACGTCTTGAACAATGCAGTCGCCGAGACCGCGCTGGCGTTGCTGCTGTGTGTATCCCGCAAAATCAGCCAGGCCGAACGCTTCGTACGCGCGGGTAAATGGACCCAGGGCAAATTCCCCCTGGGCCGCGACCTGTCAGGCAAAACCTGCGGCATTGTCGGCCTGGGCAAGATCGGCAAGACCATCGCCAAACGCGCCGCCGCGTTCGACATGAACATCGCGTACTTCCGCCGGGGCCAGGCCTATCCGGACGTGTCCTACACCCACTACGCTGACCTCAATGAATTGGCCAGGGTTTCGGATTACCTGGTAGTGATCGTGCCCGGCGGGCCGGACACCGAGAAACTGATCAACGCCCAGGTGCTCAAGGCGCTGGGGCCTGATGCCTACCTGATCAACGTCGCCCGTGGTTCGGTGGTCGACGAGAAGGCGCTGATTGCGGCGTTGCAAGCGGGCGAGATCGCCGGTGCAGCGCTGGACGTATTCGAAGACGAGCCCAATGTACCCGAGGCGCTGATGAGCATGGACCAGGTGGTGCTGACCCCGCATATCGGCAGCGGCACCGTTGAAACCCGCCAGGCCATGGCGGACCTGGTGTTTGCCAACCTCAGTGGCTATTTCGAAGACGGCACGCTGGTGACGGGTGTGGCGCTTTAAGCAAAGAACCCAAACCCTGTAGATACTCTGTTGAGGGAGCCCTAAAACCACGCATATCCAGCAGCGGCGGCGACGCTGATTCACCTTTGCGCCCTTACGGCGCCTCACTTTTGATAGAGCCGGAATGCCGGCCCAGTCTAAAGTAAGCAAAACGCTCCCGCTCCTTTGTCCGGGTCTTCGCCAAGGCTCAGACTTCCCTCGCTCCGGCATTGCTCCGTGGGTCGCCGCAAAGGGCCATCCCCTGGCCCGGTGCGGCTAACCCGGCATCCTTGCCGGTTCACCCACTGCGCAATACCTGCGCTCGGCCGGCCACAAGTCGCAATTTGTGTCGCCCCTACGTTTTGCGCAGGCCTCGAGAATCAAAAGCAGGGTGAGTCAGGAAGACGTCATGCTTGAGAAATCTGCAAAGCAGATTTGCTTTTGCTTTTCATGCCGCGATTTAACAGACGACACAAAATGCGCGTCGGGAGGGTGAGCGCAGGTGTCGTGGGGTGGGTCGCTCGGCATGGATGCCGAGCGAGCGCCGTTGGGCCATGGATGGCCCGTCGGCGCGTGCCCACCCCACGGCACCGGAGCGAACGTACCCCCGCGAAGCGGGGGCCGGACGCCAGCGCAGAGGTTTTGGTTACTTTTGGCACCAAAAGTGACCCGGCCGTCAGGACGGAACCTGACTCAGCAGCACCCGGATGCTGTTGGTGCTACTCGATTCCAGGCGCAATGCTTTGATTTGCAGATGCAGCAGACATGCAATGAGCTGACCGAGGTTACGAGGGCAGCGAAGGCGGCGTGTCTGACACTGCGCTGTTCGCAGCCCTTGTAACCTCGGGCGGCTCCTGAAGGTCCCCATCGGATCCCGCATCACAAATATGTTCACTGTTTCACGCATTTAACAGCTCACTGCCGTGCACGCTCCCCAATATCGCCTATCGTTCGTTCAGGATGAGAAAAAGGTGAGTCGTCTATGAGCATTGAAACGCTGTTCGCCAATCTGCACAGTCTTCCCAGTATCCCCAAGGTCGCGCAGGATCTGATTCTGCAATTCGACAGCCCTTCCTCCAGCCTCGAAAGCATTGCTCGCAATATCGAAAAAGATCCGGTGATTTCGGCCAAGATCCTGCGCCTGGCCAACTCCGCACGGTTTCGTGGTTCGCGGGAATCGTCCAGCATCGAAGACGCCGCCATGCGCCTGGGTTTCAACACCCTGCGCACCCTGGTGCTGGCGTCGGCGGTGACCGGTGCATTCAAGGCCGGCCCCAGCTTTGACCTCAAGGGTTTCTGGCTCAAGAGTTTTCAGGTGGCGGGCATCTGCCGGATGATCGCCAAGCAGACCGGCGCCGACCCCGAGATCGCCTTCACCTGCGGCGTGATGCACGACATTGGCGAGCTGCTGATCCAGACCGGCGCACCGGAGGTCGCGGAACGCATCAATGCCGCCAGCAAGACCGGTACGCCGGGCCGGGCCGCCAACGAAACTGTGCAGCTGGGTTTCGGCTACCCCGAAGTTGGCGAAGAACTGGCGCGACGCTGGCACTTGCCGCAAGTCATTCAACAGGCCATCGCGTATCAAGCCAAACCCCTGCAGGCGCCCGGCAATGCCCCGCTGCCACGCATCGTCGCTCAGGCAATGTTGATTTCCGATGCACTGGAAGCCCACGGCGGCGCCACGCCCGAAGCACAGCAAGCTGTGACCGGGCCCTTGACCGAAGGGCTGGACCTGGACGCGCTGTTCGCCGGATTGCCCGCCGTGCTGGAGGCGGACAAGGCGTTTGCGGAGTTGTTGAATTAGATAGCCACGTCACAAATCCCGTGGGAGCGAATTCATTCGCGAAGGCGATGTTCAGGCCGATGAAGATGCATCGAATGTACCGGCCTGTTCGCGAATGAATTCGCTCCCACAGGGTGAGTGCGCTGCGTTAGATCAATCGCCAATCAACCCCGAAATCAGCGCCTTGTTGAAGCCCGCCGGGTCTTCCATTTGCGGGGCGTGGCCCATGCCTGGGAATTCCACCAGCTTGGCGCCGGGGATCATCTTGGCGGCGTTTTTACCCAGCACTTTGTAATTACCCAGCTTTGCCTTGAGCTCCGGGGAGACGATGTCGCTGCCGATGGCCGTGGTGTCCGCGTCGCCAATCATCAGTAACGTCGGTACCTTGAGCTTGCCGAACTCGTAGAACACCGGCTGGGTGAAAATCATGTCGTAGATCAGCGCCGAGTTCCACGCCACCGCTTGCTTGCCGGGGCCGTTACTCAGCCCGGCCAGCATGTCCACCCACTTGTCGTACTCAGGCTTCCAGCGCCCGGCGTAATAGGTGTTTTGCTCGTATTTACGAATGCCTTCGGCGCTGACCTTCAGCTCACGCGCGTACCACTGATCCACCGTGCGATACGGCACGCCCAGGGCTTTCCAGTCTTCCAGGCCGATGGGGTTGACCATGACCAACTGCTGAGTCTGCTGCGGATACATCAGCGCATAACGGGTGGCGAGCATGCCGCCGGTGGAGTGGCCGATGACTGTGGCTTTCTCGATACCCAGCTTGCTCAACAACGCATGGGTATTGGTTGCCAGCTGCTGGAACGTGTACTGATAGGCATCCGGCTTGCTGGAGGTGCAAAAGCCAATCTGGTCCGGCGCAATCACCCGGTAACCCGCACCGCTCAGGGCCTGGATGCTGTCTTCCCAGGTGGCGGCGCAGAAGTTCTTGCCATGCAGCAACACCACGGTTTTACCATTGGCCTTGCCTTGGGCGGCCACGTCCATGTAGCCCATTTCCAGTTTTTTACCCTGGGATTCGAATTCGAATTTATTCAAAGGATGGGGGTAGTCGAAACCTTCCAGTTGCTTGCCGTAGCTGGGTGTCTCGGCCATGGCCGCGCCGGGTAACGCCAGCGCCAGCATGAAACCGGCTGTTGTGGCTAAACGCATGTGTGATCACTCCAGAGTCAAAAACCAGCCCAAGGTGATACACCGGGCGTTGCGCCATGGGCAAGCGATGAAACATGAAGTAAGAGTTAAACGAGGCGCCATGCACACTCGGCTGCCCTCGGTGCTACCGATACCCCCGCGCCTGTAGATCAAACAGCTGGGCATAGCGCCCGCCCGCCGCCACCAGGCTGGCGTGATCGCCGCGCTCCAGCACCCGGCCCTGATCCAGCACCACAATATGATCGGCATTGCGCACGCTGGAGAAACGGTGGGAAATCAGCAGCGTCATGCGGCCCTTGGCGTATTCACGGAAGTGGTCAAACACCGCCGCCTCCGCTCCTGCATCCAGCGCGGCCGTGGGTTCGTCGAGAATCAGCAAGTCTGCGTTGCGCCGCATGTAAGCCCGGGACAGCGCGATCTTCTGCCATTGCCCGCCAGACAATTCCTGCCCTCCGGCAAACCAGCGGCCCAGTTGCGTGGCATAGCCTTTGTCCAGCCGCTCGATGAACTCCGCCGCCATGCCCTGGCTGGCCGCATCGCGCCAGCGGGCTTCTTCGCCGAACGCATCAATATCGCCAACCCCCAGGTTTTCCCCCACCACGAACTGGTAGCGGATGTAGTCCTGGAAGATCACCCCGATGCGCCGTCGCAGGGCATCTTCGTTCCAGTCGTTGAGGTCGCTGCCATCGAGCAGGATTCGCCCCTCGTCAGGCCGATACAGGCGGGTCAGCAGCTTGATGATCGTGGTCTTGCCGGAGCCGTTCTCGCCCACCAGCGCCACGCTGCGCCCTGGCGAAAGGTGCAGGTCGATATTGACCAGCGTCGGATGGCTGGAGCCGGGGTAGCTGAAACCCACACCTTCAAAGCGCAGCCCGTCTCCCGGCATCACGCCTTCAGTCAGTTGACCGCTTTCCACGGGCACCGGCTGACCGAGATAGTCGTAAAGATCGGCCAGGTACAAGCCGTCCTCGTACAGACCACTGATGGCGCTGAGGCTGCTACTCACCGCGCTTTGCCCCTGCTTGAACAGCACCAGGTACATGGTCATTTGCCCGAGGGTGATCTGCCCATGCACGGCATCAATCACGATCCAGCCATAGGCGAAATAAAACGCGCTGGTGCCCAGCAACCCCAGCAGAAAGCCCCAGCCGTCACGGCGCAAGGTCAGGCGGCGATCTTCGGCATACAGCCGTTCGAAGGTGTCGCGATAACGCTTCATCAACAAGGGCCCGAAGCCGAACAGTTTGACCTCCTTGATGTAGGTTTCGTGGGACAGCAGGGTCTCGATGTAATTCTGCTGACGGCTTTCCGGGGCGCGACGGGTGAACAGCCGGAACGCATCGCCGGAAAAATGCGCCTCGGCGAAGAACACCGGCAGTGCGCCGATCACCAGAATCAGCAGCGCCCAGGGTGAAAAATGGATCAGCAGGACGCCGAAGCTGATCAACGAGATCAGGTTCTGCACCAGCCCGAGGGATTTGGTCACCAGCGCCAGAGGCCGGGTGGAGGCCTCCCGGCGAACCCTGACCAGTTTGTCGTAGAACTCCGAGTCTTCGAACTGGATCAGCGACAAGGTCTGGGCTTTTTCAAGGATCAGGGTGTTGACCTTCTGCCCCAACTGAACGCGCAGCAACGCCTGCTGCACGGACAGCGCCCGCTGCGTCCCCGCCAGCAGCGCCAACACACCCGCCTCAAGCAAAACATAACGCAGCACCGGCCACAGCGGCGCCTCGCCCGTGGCGGCATGCAACTGCATGGCCGCGACCACGGCGTCGACAATGCGCTGGCCAAGCCACGCCGCCAGTGCTGGCAACACACCGGCGATCAACGTGGCCACAACCAAGCCCAGGGATAAACCCCGGGACGTGGTCCACACCAACCCCATGGCTCGGCGCGCCTGATCGAGAAAAGCAGTGAAGCGGCTGACAACGGGCATGTGGTGGGCTCGGACTAGCTGAATTGGAATACATTTCGGTAGGAGCCAACTTGTTGGCGAGGCGGTGTATCTGACATCCTCTCGCGAACAAGTTCGCTCCTACAGCTCAGAGCATAAGACCCAGGAGATGCAGCATGGACGACACCTACAATCTGCAACGGTTTGTTCAGGCGCAAGCGCCAGTATTCGACAACGTGCTGAGCGAACTGCGCGAAGGCCGCAAACAAAGTCACTGGATGTGGTTCGTGTTCCCGCAGATCACCGGGTTGGGTCGCAGCGACATGGCGCGGCGCTACGCCATCACCGGGCTCCCCGAAGCTCGCGCTTACCTCGAACACCCGCTGCTGGGCCCTCGTCTGGAGCACTGCGCGAAGCTGATCGAACCCCAGCTGCAATGGACGGCCCGGCAAATATTCGGCTCGCCCGATGACCTCAAATTGCAGTCCAGCATGACCCTGTTCGCCATTGCTGCGCCGGAGCAGCCGATTTTCCAGGCGGTGCTGGATACCTTTTTCGATGGCAGCCATGATCGCCTGACCGTTGAAAAGCTCCGCAGCCAGCAACCTTAACGTCCGGCCCGCTGCACGCAGCGCTCACGACGCCCATCGACCCGCTCGGCAAACCAGGCGGTGGTCAGCTCCCGGGTAATCTTCGGGCTCTGCAAGGTAATGCCCGGCAGAATAGCTCTCGGCAGCGTCTTGCCCGTTGCCTGTTCAGCCAGGGCGAAGACTTTTTCGTACACCTCGGTCTCCTGAAAATCCAGGGTGTCGCCTTGTTTGAGCTGGCTGAAAATGGTCGAATTTTTCATGTCCAGGCGCTTGCCCAATGAACGCACGGCCAGCTCCGTGGAGCTGGGGGACGTGGAGTCGTAGCGAATCAGGTCGCCGTCCAGCGCCAGTTTGATGCCCGTCGCCTGGCTCACCGCGCTCTGAAACGCCGCGTTGCGGCTGGCGTACCAGCCCGCATTGAAATCGGCGAAGCGGTACAGCGCTTTCGGGTAATCAGCCAGGTAGCCGAGCAAATGCGCGATGCCAAAGTACATACCGCCACGGCGCGTAAACACTTCACGGCGAATGCTGCCGTCCACCGGATACGGGTAGCCTTTGGCTTGCTGTTCGGCGAAGGCGATGCTGACCTGCATCGGCCCGCCGGTGTGCACCGGGTTGAAGCTGCCAAACAGCGTCTGACCCAGGGGCACCATGCCAATGAAGTCATCGAAGATCGCGCTCAGGTCTTTCTCGGTGCGAGCAGCGTTCAGGCGCGCAGCGTAGGTTTTGCCGGTGGGTGATTTGATTGCCAGCGCACGGTTGATCAACACGTTAGGGATGTGCAGTCGCGCAGCCCGGCGATCGATTTCACCGCGCGCGATCTTTGCCATGTTGGGTACGGGCGGGTCGACCTGATAGGTGGATTCCTGTTCAGTCACGGCGAGCACTGAACACAGGTTTTCGGTGGTAGGGTCCAACGCCTGCGCGGCAAAGGCGTTCTGGATGTCAGCGGCCCAGCCCTCCCGATCCGGGGTTTTGGCCGGCATCAACCGGATGATCTGCGCACGCACTTGAGCAGGCGTGAGTTCGGGCGCTTGATTGACCCGTTGCGTGCCGCAGGCGGCGAGCAGCAAACCGGCCAGTGCGATCAGCAACGGTTTGAACGCAGCCAGCGTGTAGCAGGACGGTTGGAAATACGGCACGACTGATCGATTCAAAACGGGGTTTCCTTATTCAACTGCGCGACGCAGACGCACAGGCAATCAGCCGTGCGGCAGCTGATTCGAATTCAGTAGACCCGAGCAAAGCCCTGAATACTCGACATTTTCTGCAGGCGATTGAATGTCGGCTTAGAACACCGACCATTCGATGCGCGCACTGAGTTTTTCCAGTGCCGCCATGCCCACCAGCGAGTTGCCAGCAGCGTTGAGCTCCGGCGACCATACGCACACTGTGAAACGCCCCGGCACCACGGCTACGATTCCGCCACCCACACCACTTTTACCCGGCAAGCCGACGCGATAGGCGAAGTTGCCTGCTTCGTCGTAGAGCCCGCTGGTGGCCATGATTGAGTTGAGCTGTTTGGTTTGCCGGGCGCTGAGAATCTGCTGGCCGCTGTGCACGCAATAGCCCTGGTTGGCGAGGAAGCCGAACGCACGGGCCAGGTCCACGCAGCTCATGCTCAAGGCACAGTGGTGAAAGTAACTGCGCAGGACGTCTTCGACGTCGTTGTGAAAGTTGTCGAAGGACTTCATCAGATACGCCGCAGCAGCGTTGCGTGAGCGGTGCTGGTATTCGGATTCGGCCACTTTCGAATCGGAGATGATCTCGGGGTTGCCGCACAGGCGCCGGACGAAGTCACGCATCGACAGGGACGGCGCAGCGAAGCGCGACTGGTTGATGTCGCAGATCACCAGCGCCCCGGCGTTGATGAACGGATTACGCGGCCTGCCCCGTTCGAACTCCAGTTGCACCAGGGAATTGAACGGCTGCCCGGACGGCTCATGGCCCAGCCGCTGCCAGATGTCTTCACCCGAATGCCCAATGGCCTGCACCAGACTGAATACCTTGGAAATGCTCTGGATCGAAAACCGCGTCGTCGCATCGCCTGCGCAGAACAGCTCGCCATCATTGCTGTAAACGGCAATGCCCAATTGATCCGGCTGGACTTCGCCCAAAGCCGGGATGTAATTGGCAACCTTGCCTTGCCCCATCAGTGGACGGACTTCATCAAGGATCTCCTTCAGCAGGTTCTGCATGGGTGCGCTCGTTGTTCGCCGGTTATTCTGGAGGCCGCATGCTAGACGATCAGTGGCAGCGGCGCATCACAACCGGGTGATTCGATACCTCCTGTAAATGCTGTCCAAGGCTGTGAATGGCGGAGTGTCAGGCGAACCGCTTTCGCAGCCCTCGTAACCTCGGGCAGCTCCTACAGATCGGGGCGGACCTGCGAAACCTGTAGGAGCTGCCGAAGGCTGCGAACAGCGGTGTGTCAGGCGAACCGCTTTCGCAGCCCTCGTAACCTCGGGCAGCTCCTACAGATCGGGGTGTACCTGCGAAACCTGTAGGAACTGCCGAAGGCTGCGAAAGCGTTTTGCCAGAATGGCCGCACTCGCAGCGTTCGGCAGTGCCTGCAAATCCCACCCCTAGCCTCCTGAACCTTTTACTTGCGACAGGGCGAACGGCTGCTATCGTGGCGCTTTTTTCCAGTGACACAGGGAGCGGTACCGTGCAGGCAAGATTCAACAAGGCGATCAGCAGTGGCTTCAAATACGTGGCGTTGATCGCGGCAGTCGCACTCAGCGGTTGCGTGATGATTCCGTATGAAACACCCGAAGCCAAAGCGCAGATCGCCAAGGATCTGAACCTGGCCCCCGGCGACATTCAGGGCGTGACCGAAACCAACTGGTGCCTCTATCTGTATGGCGCTGAGCCCGCTTGCACGGTCACCAAAGGGCTTGGCGTGCTGACGCGCAACGGGTTGATTCTCAGTCTGTATGAGGGCAAGACCTACCGGCAGTCGCTCGCCCTCAAGAGCGAACAGATCACCTGTGCGAAAACCGTTGGCGGGCGAGATGCGGAAGAAACCTTCGTCGTCTTCACCGACAAGATGGGCGTCATGCTCGCGCCTATCACCCCTGGCGGCCAAATGAACATGCCGCTGAAGAAGCAATTCTTCGATTACCTGCTGGCGCGCAATCAGACTGTGTTCACCGGCAAAGACGGCAGTTACGTCAAGGAAACCGACGAGCGCCGCTACGGCGGAGGCTTCATCAGAGGCACGACGATTCCTTACGCGACTTCCGAGAAGGTCTGGACCACCATCAACCCTTGCCCGGCTTCCTGATTCCCGCACGACCGGTTCAAAGCCAGTCCTGCGGGAATCCATGCGCGCAAACGCTCAATGGCTCAACAAGCGCCCGGCGGGATGCCGCCCTTGTTGAAGTCCTTCAGACGCTCCTTTTCCTGCTCGGTGGCATGAGCCGGGGTGTCGTCTTCAGGGGGCTGTTTCTCGGGTGCGGGCTTCTTTTCGTCGCTCATGGTGCTTCTCCTCAGGGAATCAGACGGCGTTGGCGCAGTTCGGCAAACACCTCGAAAAAGGCACGGTCGCTGGCCTGGTAGTCGGTAAAGCCCATCAGGCGGCTTTTCGACATGTCGGTGACCACTTCAATCGGGCGACCCAGGTCCGCATCGGTGTGCCAGGGTGAAATCAGCTTGTCGATGTCCGGCTCTGCCAGGTTGTGCTGTTCAACCAACTTCTGCCAGGCCTGCGCATCGTCGGCCATCTGCTCGGCAAGCGGCGCATCCGACTCGGGGAACGGCGCAGGCTCGATATCAAACCAGCCCGCAATCTGCTCCCACATCCAGCTCCAGCGAAAGACATCGCCGTTGGTCACGTTGAAGGCCTGATTGGCCGCCGCCGGTGTGGTGGAGGCCCAGATTTGCTGGCGGGCGACGATATCGGCGTCGCTCATGTCGGTGAGGCTATCCCACTGCACCCGCGAGCCGGGGAAGCGAAACGGCCGGCCGGTGGCTTTGCAGATCGACGCATAGACCGCCAGGGTGGTGGCCATATTCATGGCATTGCCCACGGCAACCCCGGTGATGGTGTGCGGGCGATGCACGCTCCAGGTGAAGCCATCACGCTTGGCTGCGGCAAAGACTTCGTCTTCCTGGGCGTAGTAGAAGTTCTCCACGTCCAGCCTGCCCTGCTCTTCGCGGAACGGCGTCTTGGGCAGCGTGCCTTTGCCGTAGGCCTCGAAGGGACCCAGATAATGCTTGAGCCCGGTGACCAACGCCACATGCCGGACGCTGCCCTTTTCGCTCAGAACATTGAGGACATTGCGCACCATCGCGGCATTGACCCGAATGTTTTCCGCTTCCGTGGCCTGACGCGACCAAGTAGTGATGTACACATGGGTGGGAGCACTGTCGGCCAGTGCAGCCTTCAGCGAGTCGGTGTCGAGCAAGTCAGCGACCACCGGGGTCACGCCCTCCTGCTCCACCGGTTTGCGCGCCAGCCCCGCCACTTGCCAGCCCTGATCCACCAGGCTGCGAGCCGTTGCGCTGCCGATGATTCCGCTGGCACCGATGACCAATGCGTTGTCACTCATCCCAAGTCTCCTCTGAATCGTTAGCGATTCCGGTTCGACAGGTGTAGCGCTGGATCGTGCAGAGAAATCATCGCTCCTACAGGAGAGAACCTGTGGGAGCGAGGCTTGCCCGCGATAAGGGTGACGCGGATATCAGGTCAATCGCATCCAGCCCTATCGCGGGCAAGCCTCGCTCCCACATGTCCGCATTTTTCTGGGGAAACACAAAAAAACCGCTGCCCTCCTTTCGGACGACAGCGGTTTGATGTGCTGATGGTGTTGCTGAACGTTTACTTGCTATCAGGCAACGCATAGGCGATGACGTAGTCGCCACGATCCGGCGACTGACGACCGCCACCGGCGGTAATCACCACGTACTGCTTGCCGGTTTTCGGCGACACGAAGGTCATCGGCCCGCCCTGGCTACCCACTGGCAAGCGGGCTTTCCAGGCCTCTTCGCCATTGGCCGAGTTGAAGGCGCGCAGGTAGTAATCCTGGGTACCGGCAATGAAGATCAAGCCACCTTGAGTCGACAGCGTGCCACCCAGTGTCGGCATGCCAATAGGCAGCGGCAGGTGCATCTTCACGCCCAGGGGACCGGTGTCCTGCACCGTGCCGACGGGCACTTGCCAGGCGACTTTCTGGGTCTTCATGTCAATCGCGGTCAAGGTTCCAAACGGCGGCGCCTGGCACGGGATGCCGGCAATCGACAGGAAGCGGTTCTTGTTCACCGCGTAAGGCGTGCCCTTGAGCGGAACAGCTCCCATGCCGGTGTTCAACGCTTCGCCACCGGATGAGGCCTTGGCGTCTTTCTGCTGCGGCACCATCTGGATCCACAGGCCCAGACGCATGTCGTTGACGAAGATAAAACCGTGTACCGGGTCAGTGGAGATGCTGCCCCAGTTCATGCCGCCCAGGGAACCCGGGAAGCTCAGCGACTTGTCTGTCCCCGGCGCGGTGTACAGGCCTTCGTAACGCATTTGCTTGAACGAGATGCGGCACAGCATCTGGTCAAACGGCGTAGCGCCCCACATGTCCGATTCGGTCATGTGTCGGGTGCCGATCTGCGGCATACCGGTGGACAGCGGCTGAGTCAGCGAATACGGCTCGTTGGGGATGTTGGCGGCCTTGACGGGCACGTCTTCGACTTTGGTCAACGGCTTGCCGGTGGCGCGGTCGAGGACGAAGATTTGACCGGCCTTGGTGCCGATCACCACGGCTGGCACCATGCTGCCGTCAGTCTTGGTGAAGTTCATCAAGGTGGGCTGCATGGGCAGGTCGAAGTCCCACAGGTCGTTATGAACGGTCTGGTAGACCCACTTCTCTTCGCCCGTGGTGGCGTTCAAGGCCAGCACCGAAGCACCGTATTTGTGATCCAGTGCGGTACGTTCCACGCCGTAAATGTCCGTGGACGAACTGCCCATCGGCAGGAAGATCGTGTTCATCGCCGGGTCATAAGACATCGGCGCCCAGCTGTTCGGCGTACTGCGCACATAAGTGCTGTCGGCAGCCGGGGCATTTTTCTCATCGGGATTGCCGGGGTCGAATGCCCAGCGCATGGCGCCGGTGACCACGTCAAAACCACGGATCACGCCACCGGGCATGTCCGCCTGGACGTTATCCGCCACCCGCCCGCCAACCACCACGGTGCTGCCCGCCATCAGCGGCGCCGATGACAGTTGGTAGTAGAAATCCGGCACATTGCCCAAACCGGCTTTCAGATCCACCTGCCCCTTGTTGCCGAAACCCTGGCAGAACTCTCCCGTATCGGCATCCACGGCAATCAGGCGCGCATCGATGGTGTTGGTCAGCAAGCGACGCTGGCAATTGGCGCCAGCGGGCACTGCAACGGCGGTTGCCGGGGTGCTGCCGTCCACCGGTTGGGCGAGCGGCGCCGTGGCATCGAAGTACGCCAGGCCACGGCAACGCTGCCAGACTTTACTCTGGGCATTGATCTCGTTTTTCCACAGCTGTTTGCCGGTGTCGGCATCCAGAGCAATGATGTTGTTATGCGGGGTGCAGATGAACACCTTGTCGCCGACTTGCAGCGGGGTGGTCTGGTCTTCAGCGCCGTTGCCGTCACTGATCGCCACATCACCAGTCTGGTAGGTCCAGGCGGGAACCAGGCTGGCGACGTTGCTGCGATTGATCTGATCCAGCGCGGCAAAGCGGTTGCCGCCCTCGTCATTGCCGTAATGCGCCCAATTCTTCTGGGCGTTGCCTGGCTCGACTTTGCTCAAGCCCGGGCCATCGCCGGTCGGCGCCACCGATGCATGGGGGATGAACATGCCGTACACCCCGGCAACCACCGCGATCGCGAGCAGGCCGCTCAACGCGTACCCGCTTCGCCCGCCGACCAGGCCGTTGTTCTTGCGCAACGTCGGGTAAACCAGCGCCACCACCAGGCTCAGGATGCCCAGCGCAAACAGGCGCGAAATCTGCGGCCAGAAATTCAGCCCTGCATCGGCCAGCGCCCAGATCACCGACAGCACCATGACCGCCGCGAACAGCCAGGCACCCGCCAGACGCTGTTTGAACAACAGCAGCGCCGACACCAGCATGCCCAGGCCCGCGAGCAGGAAGTACCAGCTACCGCCCAGCACCGTGAGGTAGCCACCACCGGCCACGAAGAGTAATCCAAATACCAGCACGCCCAGCGCAGCGACCCAAACGGGCAGCGGCTGACGGATGCCGAAGGGAGAGACTTAGTCATGTTGCATGATCCTGTTGACGCATGAACGTTTGAGGAGAAGTTAAGCGAAGTGCAGACAAGCGCTGTTGAGACGCTTGCAGGAGGCGAAACGCAGCTCGGGAATGGAGCGTGTCGAGACTGATTCTCAGCGCGGCGCGTGCTGACTTAACAATTAACTAACTGGTTAGTTTTGCAACGATAGCAAAAAGTGCCCTGCCACTGCGACAAAACGTCTCGCATGGATCGGGCAAAACACTGTTACAGGAATGGTAATAAAGCCGTGGTGCGGGCAACGTGGAGCGAGGATATGCAGGGTCAGGCAAGCCCGCCCCTGCTGTAAATCAGGCTGATTCAGAAACCACAGGGGCTCAGCCCTTCGCGGCCATGGCCGTCACTTCCACGCGCATGCCTTCCACGGCCAGCGCAGCGACGCCCACCGCAGCGCGCACCGGCCACGGCTGCGCGAAAAAGCGTCGATAGACGTCGTTAAAAGCGGCACGGTCGGCCATGTCGGTGAGGTAAATCGTCAGGTGCAGCACGCGATCCATCGAGCTACCGGCTTTTTCCAGAGCAACCTTCAACGCTTGCAGCGTGCACTCGCTTTGCTCGGTGATGCCGCCCAGCTCCAGACTGCCATCGGCACGGGTGGGGATCTGGGTGGAAACCAGCAGCCCGCCCACACCGGCTACGTCGGAGGAGATCGAATCCGGGTCTGGATCGGGAATGAATGTCAGGTCTTGGTTGGCCATCAGCGCCCCTTGCACAGGAAGAATGAAAAACACGCCCATCTGCTCTCTAACAAAGCACAGGGCGAGTGGCCCGCATGGTAGCGCGGCCACACAATTAATGAACCCTTGCCGAGCCTCTGTGGACTAACCCTTAACGACTACGTGTGAGGTGAGCCATGGGAAACTCAGAGAGCTGGAATGTATTAGCGGCGATTATGAACCTTCCGATCTTCTGGAGCGTATTCGCGGCGATTCTGGTAGTGCTCGAATTCTGGGCCGTCATCCGCGTCGTGAAGAGTGACGCGAGCCGGGAAAGCAAATGCCTGTGGATTCTGATGCTGGTATTCGTGCCGGTGATCAGCCTGCTGGCCTGGATCTTTATCGGGCCCAAGACCAAGGCAGTGCGCGGTGAATCCCGCGCCTGATGCATAAGGCGCCGAATCCCATGTAGGAGCTGCCGAAGGCTGCGAACAGCGATTCATCTGACACACTGCTGTTCGCAGCCTTCGGCAGCTGCTACAGAGACTTGGTCAAGCCGTCCGCTGCTCCAGCAAATCCCGCCGCCAGGCGCGCCACCCGTACACCGCCAGCACGATGAAGCCGACATACAGGCCAGCCGTCAGGTGCAGGTCCTTGAACAGATACATCCCCACATAAACCACGTCCAGCACGATCCACAGCCACCAGCTGGCCACGTATTTACGTGCGGCCCAGACGCTGGCGACCACGCTGCCTGCCGTCAGTGATGCATCCAGCCATGGCACCGCGGCGTCGGTAAAACTCGCCATCAGGCTGCCCAGCAACACCGCGCCCAGGGCGCCAATCACCAGGCTCAGCAGTGCCTCGTTCAGGGTCAGTTGCCCGACATGCACCTTGCCGTGATCCAGCCCGCCAGTGCTCCAGCGCCACCAGCCGTACACCTGCAGGAACGCAAACAGCACCTGCAGGAGCATGTCCGAATACAGTTTGGCGTCGAAGAAGATCCACGCGTACAAGGCCACCGCCACCACCCCGACCGGCCAGCACCAGCGAATACGCCGCGCGGTCAGCCAGACGCCCAGCACATTGACGATCACAGCGATGATTTCAAGCGTCGACATGGTCCATCCTCAATCAGAAATTCACACTTGCGCTAAGCCTGGCGGTCAATGGCGCGCCCTGAAACAGGTAGCCGTCGCCGATATATTCACCGGCATCGCGCCAGTAGCGTTTGTCGAACAGGTTATCGATGCTCAGGCGAAACACCGTCTGATAGCCGTCGATGCGGGTGGTGTAGCGACTGCCCGCATTGAAGATCGCATAGTCACTGACCTTGACGCTGCCCTCGCGATTCGCCGCTTTGCTGGCGCTGTACTGCACTCCACCGAGCAGCGCCAGACCGTCGACCCACGGCAGGCTGTAATCGGCATACAGGCTGGCGCGCAGTTTGGGCACGTTCAAGGATTGATGCCCTTCGTATTCGGGCGTGCCGCTGTCGGTGACCCGCGCCCGAATAGCCGCGACGCTGGCAGACAGTTGCAGTCGCGAGGTGGCCCAGCCATTGGCGGACACCTCCAGACCGGTGTTTTTCTGCTCACCGCTCTGGACGTAAGTAAAGGTGCCGTCCGCCTGAGGTTGGGAATACTGGTACGCCTGACGAGTCTGGAACAGCGCCGCAGCAAGGCTGATGCGCTGCCAGTCATATTTGACCCCGGCTTCGATCTGCCGAGACACCGTCGGCGGAAGGATCTCGAATGCATTGTTGGTGAACCAGGCCGCTTCACCACCCAGCGACAAGCCCTTGCTGTAGCTGGTGTACAGCGAGAGATTTTCCACCGGCTTGTAAATCAGCGCGGCCTGGGGCAAGAACACGTAGCGCTGGGTGTGGCGCGTGGTGTCGCCACCGCTGTCGAAGGTCTTCTCGTCCAGACGAACTTCCCGCCCACCCAGCACGGTTTGCCACTGCTCGTTGAAGCTGATCCGGTCGCTGGCAAACAGCCCGTATTGGCGGCTGTCCAGGCGCCGATAGGACGGGCCGGACTCCCCAGGGAACGGCGCGAAGTCCAACGGTTGCGCATCAAGATTGCTGCTGCCGATCCATTCGTTGATGTCGTCGCGCTTGTCGATCACCCTGCGCAGCGCGCTGGTACCGAAGGTCAACTCATGCTTGAGCGAACCGGTGCTGAACGTCCCGGCCAGCGCCGCCTGTACTTCGTCGTTGCGCCGGGTGTCGTCGGGGCTGCGGAAATCGTAGATGTCGTAATCCCCTTCAGCGCTGAAGTGATTGGGCACCGCCGTCGAAGCGCAACTGCTAGCCCCGTAGCAACCCCAGGCAAACGCGCTGTAGTCGTCGATCACCACTTTGCTGCGCGAGGCGCTGAGCGTGCCCTTCCAGGCGTCGCTGAAGCGATATTCGAACTTGCCGCTGGCATTGAGGGAGTCGATGCCCACCGGCTTGGCCCAGCTCTGGTGGCCCAGTTTGGTTTTAGGCGAAGCGTGATGAGGCAGTTCCCTGCCACCGAGCAATTGATAACCCGGCGATGAACGCTGTTCTTTGTTCTGGTATTCCACGTCCAGTTGCAGCAGCGCATCGGGGCTGATGTTCCAGTCAAACGCCAGCGACGCGAAATCACGCTTACCGTCGGCGTGTTCGACGTAGGAGTTGATGTCTTCGTGAGCGAAGTTGGCCCGCACACCGAATTGGCGCTCGCTGCCGAAGAAACCGCCGACGTCAGTGGCCACGTAGCCACTGCCTCGGTCGTCGGTCGACAGGGTCACCGAACGCACGTCTTCCGGGCGCTTGGTGACGTAGTTGATCAGGCCACCCGGCTCGGCAATGCCACTCTGCAAGCCCGCCAGGCCTTTGAGGACTTCGACCTGCTGCTTGTTTTCCAGGGCGACGTTCTGCTCACCGGTGATAGTGCGGCCGTTGATCTTGTAGCTGCTGGCGGAGTTGAGGGTGAAGCCGCGAATGGCGAAGTTCTCGTAATAGCCCACGGGCGCGTAGCTTTCACCCACCGAGGCATCATTGCGCAGCACTTCACTGAGCAGACGCGCCTGCTGATCCTTGATCAATTGCTCGTTGATCACGGTGATCGACGCGGGGGTGTCGAGCAGCGGCGCAGGCTCAAAACCACCCACGGCCGCTTGGTTGCCCTGATAACCCTGATCCTGTTCGCCGACCACCGTGGTCGCATCCAGCTGAATACGGGTGGCATCAGCCGCCCACGCCGTGCCGCCCGCCCCGCAGGCCATAGCAATACCGAGCCGAAATACATTGGGCGCGAAACGGTTGGCAACCGACGACAGCCTGGATGCCCGATAAAACATGACCATTGAAGCTCCTGAATAAAGCGCGGCGATTGGGTGCCTGTTGGAGGGGCGCCATCATAGATGAAGACGTGCGGGAGGCCGAACAATATAAGTGCCGCCAAGCCAAGAGCTGACCGAGGTTACGAGGGCGGCGAAAGCGGTCTGTCTGACACACTCCTGTACTCAGCCTTGACCTGTAGGAGCGAACTTGTTCGCGAGAGCTCCATTCTGTTCACTGAAAAATTCAATGGATGTAATGGCCTCCTCGCGAACACGTTCGCTCCTACAGACTGAAGACATCCTTTTAATTCCAAAGCGCTATATCAAATCAACTAAATGTGATTATTCATATATAACCAGCATTGCTAATGTGGCCCTGACATCACAGTTCTTCTGCCATAGCGGGTCACTTCCATGCCCAATTACCTAGACGCCGCACACCAGCAGCGCATCCGCCAGTTACGTCAGACCTGGACGGCGCGCACCGACTGGCCCACCTGGCTGCTGTTGATCGGCACCTACGCGGCCTGGTTCAGCCTGATCCATTTCTCAGCCGTGCTAGGCCGGGGCCTGACGCTGGTGTTGCTGGTGCCGGTCATTACCTTCTGGATGTCGGTGCAGCACGAGTTGCTGCATGGGCACCCGACTCGCTGGCCGTGGCTCAACAAAGTGCTGGGCTACGCGCCGCTGGCGATCTGGTATCCGTACACGCTGTATCGCGACAGCCATTTGCTGCACCACCGCGATGAAGCGCTTACCCGCCCCCACGCGGACCCTGAAAGCCGCTACCTGAGCGAGCACCAGTGGCAGCAAAACGGCCGAAACACCCGTGGGCTGCACTGGCTGAACAAAACCCTGTGGGGTCGGCTGCTGATCGGCCCACTATTGGCCCTCAGTGGCCTGCTCAGAGAGGAATCGGGCCGCCTGCGCCAGGGTGTCGCGCAAGCCTGGCTGATGTGGTTGACCCACGGAGCCTGCGTGGTTGCAGTCTTGCTTTTGGTTCAAGCCCAGGGTGGCATCGGTGTGCCGGACTACCTGCTGGCCAGCGTGCTTGGCCTGGCGTTGTCGATGGTGCGCTCGTTCTACGAACACCGCCCCGCCGCGTCTTCAGCCCATCGTTCGGTGATCAATGAAGCCGGCTGGCCATGGCGCTGGCTGTTTCTGAACCTCAACCTGCACCTGGTCCACCACGACCTTCCCGGCCTGCCCTGGTACTACCTGCCAAAGGTCTACGAAGAACGCCGTAATGACTGGTTGCAGCGCAACGGCCAGTTTCTGGTGGCAGGCTACGGCGAACTGTTCCTCCGCCATGGACTGAAGCCAATCGATAGCCCGCAGCATCCGTGGGTTTGAATGTTCGGACGGTTGACGATGCCTGATTGTGAGGGCTATCGGGGGGGCTGCGAATTAGGGTGGCCTGACACACCGCAATTCGTAGCCTCCCGGCAGCTCCTACAGGTAAATCACTGAGCTTGACGCACCTTGGCAATTTCCTCGTACATGGTCTTCACCAACCCCGCATCCACGGTTTTCGCGAACTTGTCGACCACGGGCTTCACTTTCTCGCGGAAGCGGTCTTTTTCTTCAGGGGAAATATCGTTGATCGCAATGTGCGCAGCCAGGTTGTCGCGGGCTTTGTCCATGCTCGCGGCGGTGACTTCGCGCTGATATTGCTGGGCTTTGGCAGCGGCGTCGCGCACCAGCGCCTTCTCGTCGTCGTTAAGGCGGTTCCAGGTCTTCTGGCCGATGATCAACGACTGGGGATTGAAGATGTGACCGGTCACGGACAGGTACTTCTGCACCTCATAAAACTTGCCGCCTTCGATCACCGTGAACGGGTTTTCCTGGCCGTCGATGGTGTTCTGCTCAAGCCCGGTGTACACCTCGGGGAACGCCATGGGCACCGGGTTGGCGCCCAGTGCCGAGAAGGTTTCCAGATAAATCGGCGACTGGATCACGCGGATTTTCAGGCCCTGCATATCTTCCAGCTTTGTCACTGGCCGCTTGCTGTTGGTCAGGTTGCGAAAACCCAGGTCCCAGTAGCCCAAACCGACCAGGCCTTTGCTGTCCAGCTGCGCCGCCAGCTTCTGACCCACGGGGCCGTCGATCACGGCGTGAGCCTCTTCGACGTTGTTGAACAGGAACGGGAAATCCAGCATGGCGAAGTCCGGCGCCTGGGCCGCGAGGATGCCAGAGTTCAATACGGTGATGTCCAGCGTGCCACCTTGCAACGCCGATACTGTCTGCAGATCACCGCCCAGTGTACCGCCGGGAAACAACCGCACCTTGATCTTGCCGCCGCTGCTCTCAGCCAGCAGGTCCGCGAACTTCTGGGCGCCCAGCCCCTGGGGGTGGTCCTTGACGTTCTGGAAGGCGAACCGCAGGGTCCGCTCGCGGATGTCCGCCGCCTGGCTGCTCATGCTGGCCAGTATCAGGCCTGTTGCGCAGGCACCGGCGAGCAGGGTTTTGATCAGTGTTTTCATGTCACGCTCCGATGTTGTTATTAGAGGTCGAGTGAATCAGGCCACGGGCAATCAACCCGTGAAGAATTTCAGGGGGACGAGCACCAACGATGGGAACAGCACCAACAGGAACAGCACCACAAACTGCGCCAGCATGAACGGCCAGACACCGCGGATGATTTCATCCATGCTGATTTTCGACACTCCGCACACCACGTTGAGCACCGTGCCCACCGGGGGCGTAATCAAGCCAATGGCGCAGTTGATGAGGAACAACACACCAAAGTAGACCGGGTCGATCCCGGCCAGGGTGATGGCGGGCATCAGTACCGGCGTGAGCAACAGAATGGTCGGGGTCATGTCCATCGCCGTGCCGACCAGAATCACCAACAGCATGATGACCACCAGCAGCATGGTCTGGTTATCCATGAACGGTTCCAGGATACCGGCCAGTTGCTCCGGCAGCTCGGCAACGGTCACCAGCCACGACGACACCATGGCGGCTGCCACCAGCAGCATGACCACCGAGGTGGTTTTGGCCGACGACAGCAGCAAGTCGTAGAGTTGGTTGATTTTCAGCTCACGGTAGATCACCACCGCCACGAACAGCGCATACACCGCCGCCACCACGGCCGCTTCAGTCGGGGTGAAGATGCCGAACTTCAGGCCGAACACGATGATCAGCGGCAAGCCCAGCGCCCAGGCGCCGTCCAGCAAGGTGCGCAACACGGCGGCGAAGCTTTGTCTGGCTGGCGTCGCGACGTTCTCCCGGCGCGAGATAAACCACCAGGCAACCGCCAGCGACACGCCGAGCATCAGCCCCGGCACGATCCCGGCCAGGAACAGTTTGGAAATCGACACCCCGGAGGCCACCCCGAACACGATAAAACCGATGCTCGGCGGAATGATCGGCGCAATGATCCCGCCTGCGGCGATCAGGCCCGCCGAGTGGGCGCGGTTGTGCCCGGCCTTGATCATCATCGGCACCAGTAAGGCGGCAAGGGCAGCGGCATCCGCCACCGCCGAACCAGACAGCGAAGCCAGCAGGCAGGATGCGATGATCGCCACATACCCCAGGCCACCGCGCTTGTGGCCCACCATGGCCATGGCGATATTGACGATGCGTTTGGACAGCCCGCCCGCGTTCATGATCTCCCCGGCCAGCATGAAAAACGGCACTGCCATCAGCGGGAAGCTGTCGGCGCCGTTGAGCAGGTTCTGGGCGATGATCTGTGCGTCGAACATATCCAGCTGGATCATCAGCGCCACACTGACCAGCAACAGGGCAAAGGCGATCGGGATGCCCAGCGCCATGGTGCCAATCAACGAGCCGAGAAAGATTGCCAGGGTCATGGTCGTGACCTCTCATCGTTATTGGCGTGATACGGCTGGGTGTGCTCAAGCTCGATGTCCGCGTCACTGTCCTTGACCATGACCAGTTCGTCATCGCCCAGCCTGCCGCTCAGCACCAGGTACAACTCGTAGATCAGAATGGCCGCGGCGCTGGCACCAAATACCAGCCCTGCGGCGTAGAACAAGGCCATGGACAAACCTGACGCCGGCGCCACCACGTGCCAGTTGATCACCGCTTGCTGCCAACTGCCGCTGAACACCAGCCAGCAAATGTAGAGCATCAACAGGTGGCCGATCACCAGGCAGATGCGTTTGCCGGTCGGTGGCAGGCGCCGCACCAGACTGTCCAGGCCCATGTGAGCGCGCTCCTTGAGCGCCACCAGCGAGCCGAGAAAAATCATCCACACAAAAAACCAGCGTGACAGCTCTTCAGACACGCTGATCCCGGAATTGAAGGCGTAGCGCAGCACGACGTTGCCAAATACCAGCACCACCATGGCGACCATGCACAACACGATCAGTAACTTCAGCAACTTGAAATACAAGTCGACGATTGTTGTCATTTTTCGATACCTCGCAAATGTCGGGAGTCTGCCGACGCATAAAAGGCGTGGCCTGTCTGGCTCCCGAGGGAGTGACTCAGAACTTCGGTGCGGGTAAACGAGATGAGCCGCGAGACGTCGACGAATCGAGGCGGCCACGATCAAGCGCGAGCAAGGACTGCTGCATAGGGGTTACTCCATTTTGTTTTTATTGTTTTGCTGACGACAACGTCAGTACAGCAGACGAGAAAATGTACTAACCGGTTAATTCGGTCAATATCAAATAAGCGTATTCGGTGAAAATCAGCCAAAAGTCGAAGGAGTCAATCCTCGGTAACCGAATGGCAATGATGAAAAACCGCGACACACCGGGAACTTATCGCTACAAATCGCTCAATCAGGAGCATTTTTTGGGTGCAATAAACCGGGCGATTATCGGCCAGATCGCATCTGCAGCGTCTCGGTGTCTGTTAGAAAAGCCGCAGCAACGCATCGAGCATGTTAAGGATTGCTAGCGGCTGGATAGGCATGAGGACTAATATGCCACTATTCCGCTCATCAGATGACTCCCATGATAAAAGCCAGCCTGCGTAGCCACCTGACCCTATGGTTCGCGGGCGTGTCGCTATTGGCGTTGGTCAGCGTTGGCTTGTACGTCGGGCATATCGCCACCGGGCAGGTCCGACTGGCCAGCGGCACAGCACTGGCCAGCACCGCCAAATCAGCGTCCACCATGCTCGGGAATCAATTGCGCGAGCGGCAGCTGGAAGTTTTCCTGCTGAGCCGCGAACCCCATCTGGTGCGCGGCAATCTGGATGACCCCGACATCTTGCCGTCCATGGAACTGCGCACTCAGTCGCACTCCGAATATGCCTGGATGGGCGTCGCCGATACCGAAGGCCGCGTGCATCAGGCGGTCAATGGCTTGCTGGTCAATCAATCCGTCAAAGAGCGCCCGTGGTTCAAGGCCGGGTTATCCGGCGCCTACACCGGAGACCCGCACGAAGCGGTGCTACTGGCCAAACTGCTACCGGCCAACGCCAGCGGCGAGCTCCTGCGCTTCATCGATTTTGCCGCGCCCATCCGCACCGCCGATGGCCGCGTGGTGGGAGTGCTCAGCGCGCACGTGCACTGGAACTGGATGACCCGCATCGTCGAGTCGGCCATTGTTCGCGAAGGCGTGCCGGCTGACCTTGAAGTGTTGATCGTCAATGGCGCAGGCGCAGTGTTGTACCCGCAGCAGATAATGGGCCAACAGCGCCCCGAGTTACTGGCCGCACGCCTTCACCAAGGTAACCAGGGCTGGTCCGTGGCGGACGGCTACGTCAGCAGTGTGCTGGAGGTGCCGACGCCCGCTGGCTCGGGGCTTTCCTGGTACGTGGTCGTTCGCCAGCCACTGGATGCCGCGCTGCAGCCCGCGCATATTCTGCTCTACAAGTTGCTGGCATTGGGCGTGCTGGCGGCGCTGGGCCTGGCAGTGGTGGCTTATTATCTGGCCCAGCATTTGAGCCGCCCCATCGAGCTGCTGGCCAAGTCCGCCAAGCTGGTCCAGGCCAAACGCACCGGGGTCACCTTCCCTCAGGAGCACTCGGTGCTGGAAATCGCCCAGCTCGGGCAATCCATCCAGAGCATGACCGAGTCATTGCTGGGCAAGGAGCGCGAATTGCAGGACGCCAACGCGTCCCTGGAAGTGACCGTCACTCAGCGTACCGCCGCGCTGACCCAGGCCAACGCCGAGCTGTTGAAGCTGGCGACCCACGATGCACTGACCGGGGTCTACAACAGAAGACGCTTTGACGAGAAACTCAACGAATGCAGCCTGCTGTTCGAGCGCACCGGCCGCCCCTTCGCCTTGCTGTTCATTGACGCCGACCATTTCAAGCGGGTCAACGACAGCTTCGGGCATGCCAGCGGCGATGAAGTGCTGCACCAACTCGCCCGCCTCATCGAGCAAAGCGTGCGCCTGACTGACTTCGTCGCCCGTTACGGCGGTGAGGAGTTCGCCGTATTGCTGCAGGATATTCTGGACGTGCACGGCGCAGTACGGGTTGCCGAAAACATCCGCGGCCGAGTGGCGGACGCCAGCTTCGGCCAGGTCGGGCAAGTGACGGTGAGCATCGGCATAGGCATGGCGCAAGAGGCCGACGACAACACCATCACCCTGATCAAGCGTGCCGACCAACAGCTCTACCAGGCAAAATCTTCGGGCCGCAATCGCGTTGCGTGCAATACGCAAGTCGATGGTTTGATGTTATGAAGTGCGTTTAATAGGCAACTAACGAGTTGGCAGCTATTTAAATAAAGTACCTGCCGCTGGAGATAGTGCTGCGTTGTTTGATGCACAGCGCTGTAGATTACACCGCCAGCTCAAGCCTGGCGCATCGCGGTCGATGTAGACATTAACTCTCGTTATAGGGCAAGGGGCAGCGGTATGGGTGCGGTAAAGGCTTTATACGATTCAATCGAGCAGCAGTTTTTCAATACGCTGACCAAGAAGTTGTCCAGCCTGTTCTTGCTGGTTGCGGTCAGCGGCCTGCTGTATTGGATCGCCTTGAGCATCCGTGCTGACATCGCGCTGGAATTGCGCAACGCCCAGCTTGATCCACGCGTCTCCGGGCTGATCGAGAACAAACTCGACACGCTCAACGCGGCCATCCTGGTCAGCACGCTGTTTACCCTGGGCATGGTCAGTTTCATGATCGGCTACTTTCGCCACCTGATCGTCAGGCCCGTGACGTACATGACCCAGGCCCTTGAAGAAATCGCCAACGGCGAAGGCGACCTGTCCAAGGACCTGCCGCTGCTGACCCATGACGAGATTCGCGTCCTGGCCAGCACCTGCAACCGCTTTTTGGCCAAGCAACGGGAAATCATCAGCAACGTCCAGGCCCTGACCGTGCACATTGCCGTGGAATCGGCGCGCTCGCTGAAGAACATCAGCGATTCCAGCGACAGCGCCACCCATCAGGCACGCTTCGCCAAGGAAGTGATGGACGAGAGCAACACCGCCGTGGGGCGCATCGAAGAGGTCTCGTACCAGACTCAGGGCATCTCCAGCACTACTGCGCAGAACCTGAGCATGGCCCGGGATTCCTATTCGGAGCTGCTTGAGGTCACCGGCAACATCAGCGAAATCTCCCGCAGCCTGGGTGAATTCAGCACCCTGGTCTCTGCGTTGAATCAGCGCTCATCGAGCATCAAAGCCATTGTCGGGCTGATTCAGCAGATTTCCTCGCAAACCAACCTGCTGGCCCTCAACGCGGCCATCGAAGCGGCCCGGGCCGGTGAAAGTGGTCGTGGCTTCGCGGTGGTGGCCGATGAAGTACGGACCCTGGCGCAGAACGTCAGCCGCGCCACCGATGACATCTCGCAAAACATCGACGCGATGCTGCTGGAGGTGAGTTCGACACACGCACAGACCACCCAGATCAGCCAGAGCGCGCAGGACACGCAGAAGGTGGTCGAACGCGCCTCCGGCCATTTCGAGAGCATGATCGTCGATTTCGAGTCCACCAACGGCAAGCTGGCAGATATCGCCGGGCACATCCAGCAGTTTGCCGACACCAACACCGGCATCAATCAACGGGTGACCCGGATCTACGCGGACAGCCAGTCCATCGATCAGCGCATGCAGCATTCAGCCGCCGCCACCCGGGACCTGTCCGGCGTGGCCGAGCGGGTCCAGACGCTGTTGGGCAAGTTCGTGCTCGGCCATGGCGCGCTGGATGCGGCCATCACCCGCGCCAGCGAATGCCGCGACACCTTGCAAGTGCGCCTCGCGGCGGCGCAGCGTGAGGGGCTGAACCTGTTCGATCAAAGCTACAAACTGATCCCCAATACCGACCCCAAGCAATACCTCACCAGCTACACCGAGCGCTTTGCGCAGATTTGCCAGGAAGAGTGCGACAAGCTGACCAAAGGCACGGTGGGTGGCAAGGTCAGCTTCATTGTCGACAACAAGGGTTATTGCCCCGTGAACAACAGCTGGGTCTCGAAAAAACCCACCGGAGACCGGGCCGTTGACCTGCCCGTGTGCCGCAACAAGCGCATGTTCGCCGACCCTATCGGCCTGCGCGCAGCGGGCAACACCCAGCGCTTCCTGCTGCAGACTTACCTGCGCGACACCGGCGAAATCATGACCGAGATCGATGTGCCGTTCTTCTTCGAAGGCCGCCATTGGGGGAACTTGCGCATGGGGTTTGATGCGGGGCTGTTGTTGGCCAAGTAAAGCTGGCTTAGGTCCATCCCAATGGGAGCGGTGCTTTTGCCCGCGTTAAAAATGGGTACTTACGCATCTTTTTTTGCGTACATATCCATTCCTGGGGTAACGGCTACTCAGGGTTGCGCCCTTACGGCGCGTCACTTTTTTCAGACGCCAAAAAAGTAACCAAAAAGGCTGTGCCCCACCACTCGGTCCCTCGCCTAGGCTCGGCATGCCCGTAATCCGACAGTGATTCGGGGGGCCGCCGCCAACGGCCATCCATGGCCTAGGGCGGCTAAACCGGCATCCTTGCCGGTTTACCCCCCGAATCACTATCGAATTCCGGCCAGCGTGGTTTAACGGGGCGCTTCAGATCAAAATCAAAAGCAGATCAGAATCATTCGGATGCGGCACAGACCTAGCAGCCGTCCCAAGGGATCACATGTGTCCACAAATGCTAAAACCTGACGAATGAGAACAATTCCGTTACCCTAGCCGCACTTTTTGATGGCGGTTTTGTCGTGCGTGGCTCGACCGATTCGCCCTTCTCTTCTCTGGAATGGCTATCACATGCAAATTCTCAAACACCTAGCGGCCGGGATCGGCCTGATCCTGGCAGGGCAAACATTGGCCCATGCCACCACCTACCCGATCACCGTCACCGACCTCTCCAACCGCCAGGTTGAAATCAAGCAAGAACCTAAACGCATCGTCCTGCAGGATGGCCGCGACCTGTTTACCCTCGCGCTGCTCGACCGCGCCGATCCGTTCCAGCGGATCGTCGCCTGGAACAACATCGTCAAACGCTCGGACCCCAACACCTGGCACGTCTTCGAAAACCAGTGGCCCAAGACCGCCAACCAGGCCACCGACATGAAGTTCGGTGACGATGGCGACCTCAACCTGGAAGCCGTGGTCGCGGCCCGTCCGGACCTGCTGATCTTTCAGACCCGCGCCCGCGCCTCACTGGAAAACGCCGGTGTTGCCCAGAAGCTGGCAGCGCTGAACATTCCGGTGCTGTTCGTCGACAGCGACCTGGACCCGGTAGTGAACAGCCAGAAAACCGTGACCCTGCTGGGCCAGGTACTCAACCGCGAAACCGAGGCCAAGGCCTACGTCGACTTCTACAAAAAACGCCTGAACCAGATTGAAGCCATCACCGCCCAACACCCTAAAAAGCCTCTGGTATTCGTCGAAGCCAAGGCCGGTCAAGGCGGCGCAACCGCCTGCTGCTTTACCCATGGCGACGTTTACTGGGGCAAGCTGGTTCAGGCTGCGGGCGGCGTGAACCTGGGGTCGAACCTGCTGCCGGGTGCCACGGGCGATGTGACGCTGGAGACCGTATTGGGCAAGCAACCGGACGTGTACGTCATGACCGGCACGCGCTTCCCGGGCAGCACCTCGGTGTCGCCGCCGTTTGGTTTCGGTGACAACGTCAAGCAGCAAGACATCGACAAATCCCTGAGCTTGTTGCAGAAACGCCCTGGCTTCGCGCAATTGAAAGCCAGTGAGCAAGGCCGCGTTTACGGCATTTACCACCAGTTCTACGCCAGCAGCTGGAACATCCTGGCCGTGGAAAACCTCAATCAAGCCTTCTACCCCGACAGCGCCAAACAGCTGGACGCGGGCGCCAGCCTTAAATCGCTGTTCGAACTGACCGGTCTTAAAGCAGTGCCCGCGATTCTGTATGCGCCCGCACCTGCCAACCGTTGATTGACGAGCGACCATGACAACCCCGATCAACACTTCCATCAAGACGGCGCAAGCCGTTCCTGCCGTGGCCAGCTACCAGACGCGTTACGCCAATACGGTGTGGCGGCGCAGCCTGTTGCTGATCGCGCTATTGGTCATCGCCCTGCTGGCCTTCGTCGCTGACCTGATTGTCGGGTCCGGCACCCTGACCTTCGGCGAAGCCATCAGCGGTTTGCTGCAGCCGGACAGCGTCGATGCCAGCACCCGCGTGATTCTCTGGGAATTGCGCATGCCCATGACGCTCATGGCGGTACTGGCAGGCACCTGCCTGGCCCTGGCCGGTTTGATGATGCAGACGGTGCTCGACAACCCGCTGGCCGAGCCCTTCACCCTGGGCATTTCATCGGCCGCAGGGTTTGGGGCATCGCTGGCACTGGCGTTCAACTTTTCCCTGGGCAATGCATTGCCGGGCTTCGGCGCCGACCTGCTGGTCACCGGCAATGCCTTTCTGTTTTCGTTGTTGACCGTGGGCATCATCCTGCTGCTGACCCGAGGCCATGTGGGCCTGCAGGCGATCACCCTGCTGGGCATCGCCGTGCATTTCGTGTTCAGTTCGCTGTTGGGTCTGGTGCAGTACGTGGCCAGTGTCGATCAGTTGCAGAGCATCGTGTTCTGGCTCATGGGCTCGCTGCTGCACGCGACCTGGAACAAGGTCGGCCTGTGCGCCGTGATCGCGCTGATTGCCATCCCCGTGGTGCTGGTCCAGGCGTGGGCGCTGACGGCGCTGCGCAGCTTTGGCGAACAGGCTGTGGTGTTCGGCATCCCGGTTCGGCGCATTCGCACCACGATGCTGATGCTGGCAGCGTTGCTCGCGGGCGCGGTCACCTCGGTGGTGGGCATCATCGGTTTCGTCGGGCTGGTGGCGCCTCACGTGGCGCGGCTGCTGGTCGGTGAGGACCAGCGCTTCACCATTGGCGTGACCATCGCCTGCGGCATCATCTTCGTGACGCTGGCATCCCTGGTCAGCAAGCTGATCGTGCCTGGCGCGGTACTGCCGATCGGCATGGTCACCTCGCTGATCGGCCTGCCGTTCTTCATCATCCTTATCCTGCGCGACCGGAGACTGACATCCCGATGAGCTTCGCCACTGCTGATTACCGCGTCACCCTCCACGGCAGGACCATCCTCGACGGGCTGGCCGTCAACGCCGCCGCGGGTCGCACACTGGCGCTGCTCGGTGCCAACGGCGCAGGCAAGTCGACGTTCATGAAAGGCCTGTGCGGCCTGACCAAAGCCCATGGTTCTGCCACCATCGATGGCATCGAACTGCTCAGCGCTTCGCCCACCGCCCGCGCGCAGTTGATCGGCTATGTTGCTCAGGATCTGGCGCATCTGGACGTACGCCTGTCCACCTACGAACTGCTGCTCCTGGCCCAGCATGGCAACGCTCGCAGCTGGGCCACCGGCAAGGACGCGCAACGCAAAGCCAGTGAAATGCTCGATCTGCTCGGCTTGCAGCGTTTTGCCGAATGCCAGCCGGGGCAGCTGTCCGGTGGTGAGCGTCAGATGATTTCCCTCGCGCTGGCACTGGTGCGCAGCCCGCGCCTGTTGCTGCTGGACGAACCGACCTCGGCGCTGGACCTGGCCAACCAGCTGCAGATTCTCGACGCCGTCAACGCCTACACCCGCAAGGAAAACATCGTCACCCTGGCGATTTTCCACGACATGAACCTGGCCAGCCGTTATGCGGACGACACCTTGATGCTGCATCACGGCCAGGTGCATTGCAGCGGCCCGACCCGCAGCACGCTGACGCCGGAAAACCTGGCCCACGTTTATGGCGTGGATTGTCGGGCACTGAGCGTCGATGACGGGGCCTTCACGGCGATCTACCCGGTGTCGGTGCTGGCGGCGGCTGGCTGATTCCCTTTCACCCAGGCAATCGCTCACGCCACTCCTGCTCCTGCATCACTTCCCTGGTCATTTCCATGAATACCCTGGCCAGGGCGCTGGGCACCTTGTCGGTGGGCAGCACGGTGAAACCGAAAAACGGAATGGGCGTGCTCAACGTCCGGAACACCACACCCGGTGGCGCGTCGAGCATCGACAACGGATTGGTGATGCTCACGCCCATGCCCTGCGCGACCAGCGCACAAAGGGTCATGCTGTAGGGGGTTTCGATGCTCAGGTGGCGGTTGACGCCCGCGCGCTCGAAGGCTTCATCGATCAACCGCCGGGTGTTATCCACGGCGGACAGGGAAATGAACGACTCGCCCCTGAGGTCTTCCAGGCTGATCTGATCCTGCGCGGCCAGGCGATGTTCGGCAGGCAGGACTACCACACCGGGCAATTGATACAACTTGTCGACATGCACATTGGGTGACTCGCCCACGCTGGACGCATAGCCGATGTCGCAATAGCCCACCGATGTCCAGCGACGCACTGTCGCTTCGCTGCGCATTTCCAGCAGGATGGCCACTGCCGGAAAGCGCGCCTTGAAGCGCTTGATCACCCGTGGCAGCAAACCGGCAATCGCCGGGATCGACGCAATGCGCAGCCGACCGGTGCCTGATACTCGGATTTCATGGGCGGCCTGGTTCAGATAGGCCAGGCCGCTGAAGCTGTGCTCGACCTCGCGATAGAACGCCGACCCTTCATCGGTGGGCGTCAGGCGACTGGCACCGCGCACGAACAGCTTGAACTGCAAGCGATCTTCAAGCTCGGTCACCAGGCGGCTGATGCTGGGCTGGGAAGTGTGTAATTCCCGGGCTGCGGCGGTCATGGTGCCGAACATCATGACCGCCCGAAACGCTTCGATCTGACGCAGATTCATGCCCACCACCTATATCACTGCTGAATAGCACCCCTGAATATAACAATTGGACTGGATTGCCAAGTGCCACGAAACTGAAACAGTTCCAGCCTGACCCCCTTGCCACTGCGGAGTACCTCCATGAAAAGACTCGTGACCCGACCTGGCCTGAGCTCCACCCTGACTGCCTGCGCGATGCTGCTCGGCGTTGCAGGTTTGAACGCGACGTCTGCCAGTGCAGCTCAGCTACCTGCACTGCCTGCCGAGATCGCCGCAAAAGGCGAGCTGGCCGTGGGGGTGCGTTGCGATCAGCCGCCTTTCGGCTTCAAGGATGAGAGCGGCGGGTTTGCCGGGGTGGAAGTCGAGATCGCGCGGCAGATTGCCGAGTACGCCTTTGGCTCCAGGGACAAGGCAATACTCACCTGCGTCACCGCTGAAAGCCGCATTCCGCAATTATTGGGCAAGAAAGTCGACATGCTGATCGCCACACTGGGTATTACCCCGGAGCGGGAACGCGTGGTTGCCTTCAGTACGCCTTATCGCTGGGACAGCAGCGACATCATGGTCAAAAACGACAGCCCGGCCAAAAGCATCGAGGACCTGACGGGTAAAACCGTGATTGCCCTCAAGGGCTCGACTCAGGCCCGCTGGCTGGGTGAGCACGCCAGCGGCATACAGCTGACCAACCTCAATAGCTCGTCGGAAGCCTTGATGGCCTTCAAACAGGGCCGTGCCGAGGGGTATGCCCACGACAGCGCGACGCTGGTGATGATCAGTGCCCGTGACAAGAGCGTGCGCTTGATCGGTCAGCCTTATGGCATTTCCGAAGCGGCCATCGGCCTGCGCAAAAACGAAGAGGCCTGGCTGGCCTATGTGAATGCGTCCCTGGCGCAGATCAAGGAGCAAAATCTGTACAGCGGCTGGATCAAGGCCGTGGCGCCAGAAGGCACCGAGCAGTTTTATGTGGACGGCTTCACCAAGCCGACGCCACAGCAAAACAAGTAACTGCCGTGTTCCGGCACGTGTGAGGTAATCATGGATTTCGACGTTCACTACCTGTTGCAACAATGGCCGGCGCTGCTCAAGGGCATCTGGGTCACGCTCAACGTCAGCATGGTCGCCATCGTCCTGTCGCTGGTGATTGGCTTGCTGGGCGCAACCGTGCGTTATTTCAAATTGCCCTGGCTCAGCCCGGTCGTTGCAGGCTACGTCGAATTCATTCGCAACACGCCGCTGCTGGGGCAGATGTTCTTCATCTACTACGGCCTGCCGGGCCTCGGTCTGCCGCTGTCGCTGTACTGGTCCAGCGTGTTGACCCTGACCCTCTGGGCCGGGGCCTACCAGATCGAGAACCTGCGCGGTGGTCTTGCTTCGGTGCCGCTGGGTCTGCGTGAAGCCGCCACCGCCATGAGCCTCAACCGCTGGCAATTCATGTGGCTGATCGCAAGGCCGGTAGCCCTGCGCACCAGCCTGCCGTCGCTGCTCAACACCGCCGTGTCGTTGCTCAAGAACTCGGCGTTCCTGCAAGCCATCGGCCTGGCAGAACTGACCTACGTCGCCGTGAACAAGATTGCTTCGGACTTCCGTACCCTGGAAATGCTCGCCGCCATGTGCGTGATTTACCTGGCGCTGGTGATCATCCTGTCCCTGGCTTCGGCCTGGCTCGAAGCGCGGCTGCAAAAGCCGTATCGCACCTGAGGAGCCGACCATGAATCTATTGATCAACAACGCGGGCTTCTTTCTCGACGGCCTGCTCAAAACCCTGGCGCTGGCCGGAGTTACGCTGGTGGGCGCGACCGTGATCGGCCTGCTGATCGGCACATTGGCCAATGCACGCTTCGGGCCGCTGCGCTGGGCCATGCGTGGCTACATCGAACTGCTGCGGGGCATCCCGCTGGTCGTCAACATCTTCTTCGTGTTCTTCGGCGCGCCGCTGATGGGCCTGGACCTTTCCCCCTTCGCGGCAGTGACCCTGGGCCTGTCCCTGTGGGGCGGCGCCAACGCGGCGGAGCTGGTGCGCGGCGCCCTCAATGCTGTGCCCGTGCATCAGATCAACAGCGCCCGGGCACTTGGGCTCAAGAGCTGGGAAGTCTTGTTTCTGGTCAGCGGCCCCCAGGCGTTTCGCCACGTGCTGCCAGCCTATGTGGGGCTACTGACGCTGCTGCTGCAGTCAACCACCCTGGGCGCGATTGTTGGCGTGAGCGAGTTTTTCCGGGTCGGCCAGTTGATCGTCGAGCGCACCACCATGATGGACGGCTACAACGCGGCGCCTGCGGTCTATGGTCTGGTTCTGCTGGTGTACTTCCTGATGTGTTCGGTGCTCACCGCCCTCGGGCGTCGCCTTGAACGCAAGCTCAAGCATGAACGTCCCGTGCTTGCCGCGCCCCCTTCGCCCAGCCCTGCGCTGACGCCTAACTGATCTCCAGGAAACCCACCCATGTCAGACCTCAGCTCTGCCCTGCCCTTGCTGCGCCTGCGCGGCCTGCATAAAAGCTTCGGCGCGCTCCAGGTGCTCAAAGGCATCGACCTGGATGTGCAACCCGGCAGCGTCATGGTGTTGATCGGCCCCAGCGGTTCGGGCAAAAGCACGCTGATCCGCATGCTCAATGGCCTGGTCCAACCCGATCAGGGCACCGTCGAACTGAGCGGCAAGCAGCTCAACACCCACAGCGAAAGCGCCTGGCAAAAGTTGAGGCTGCAAGTGGGCATGGTGTTCCAGGATTACACCCTGTTTCCGCACCTCAGCGTGCTGGACAACATCACCCTGACGCCAGTGCGTCGCAAGCTGTGCAATCGCGCCGAAGCCCAAGCGCAGGCCCGCAAACTGCTGGCCAAAGTCGGGCTGGAGCACAAGGCCGACGCCTGGCCCAGCGAGCTGTCCGGTGGTCAGCAGCAGCGCGTGGCGATTGTCCGGGCCCTGGCCATGCGGCCCGAGGCGATGCTCTTTGATGAGCCCACCTCGGCGCTGGACCCAGAAACCATCGGCGATGTGCTCAAGGTCATGCGCGACCTCGCTGCCGAAGGCATGACCATGGTGGTGGTCACCCACGAAATGCGTTTTGCCAGGGAAGTGGCAGACCAGGTGGTCTTCATGGCGGGCGGGCGCGTGGTCGAGCAGGCCCCGCCCGCCATTATGTTCAGCGCGCCACAGGACCCTCGCACCCAGGAATTTCTGTCTTCTTTTCTTACTGCCGGAAACTGAGCCATGCCTTCGATCTATTCCCCCGAGTTCAAGATCACACCCTACTGGTGGGAAGCCGCCTCACCGGAAAGCCACAACGGCCCGCTGCCTGAGCGGGTGGAAATGCTGATTGTCGGCTCCGGGTTCTGCGGCATGACAGCGGCTATCGAGCTGGCCCGTGGGGGTGTCCAAGTGCTGGTAATGGACGAACTGGCCATTGGCGCCGGGGGCAGCACCCGAACCGGCGGCATGGTTTCCAGCGGGCAGAAGCTGGTGATCGGCGGTGCAGTCAAAGGCGTCAACGAGGCGCAGAAGGCCCGCCTGCTCAAGGACTCCCTGGCCTCGTTCGACTACTTGAAGCGCTTCGTGGGCGAAGACAACCTGGATGCCGACCTGAACATCAGCGGGCGCTTCTTCGGCGCCATCAGTCAGCGGCACTACGAACAACTGTGCCGCGACGGTGAATTGCTGCGCAGCCACACCGGCGTCACCGTTCACGAAATCAGCAAAGCGCGCCAGGCTGAGGTCTCGGCGACGAACTTCTACAAGGGCGGCATCCTCATTGAGGAATACGGCGGCCTGCACGCGGGCAAATACCATGCAGCGCTGCGCAAGCTGGCCACTTCTCTGGGGGTGAAATTTGCCTCCCACGCACGCCTGCAGAAGATCGAAGAGCAAGGCCCTGTCAAGCGGGTGTTCACCAGCCGTGGCTCACTGACCGCCGACACCGTGTTCGTCGCCACCAACGGCTACACCAGCAATGCCACGCCTTATCTGGGTAGCCGGGTGATTCCGGTGCGCAGCTACCAGATCACCACTGAAGCGATCCCGGCCGAGCTGATGGATGAAATCAACCCGCGCCGCCTGATGATTACCGACAGCCAGCGCGAAGTGATCTACACCCGGCCAACCCCGGATGGCACGCGCGTGATGTTTGGCGCCCGCCCCGGGGCGTTCGAAATGAGCGAGTACGAGGCGGTGCCGCATCTTTACGCAAAAATGCTCGAAATCTGGCCACAGCTTGAGGGTTATCAGGTCAGCCATTGCTGGCACGGCCAGGTGGGCATGACCTTCGACAAGATCGCGCACATGGGCGAGCACGACGGCAGCGAACATGCGGTGGGGTGTAACGGCAACGGCGTCGCGTTGATGACCTATCTGGGCTACCAGTTTGCCCGCAAGCACCTGGGCAAGCTGCAACAACCCTGTGCCTTCGACAACCCCAACTTCCCCGGCAACCCGCTGTACCGGGGCAAGGCCTGGTTCCTGCCCATCGTCAGCGGCTGGTACCGCGGCCTGGACTATCTGGATCGTCGCCGGGGTTGAGGCAGTGGCGGTTCAGGCTTCGAACTGAGGGTCTAAACCCTGCGAGCCTCAGTCCGTGAGGGCCTGCCTGAGGTTGAATTCCTCGGGCGCGCCCTCGTCCAGCGCCAGTTGCCCTTCCAGTTCGTCCAGGTGTTCGATCATCACTGCAACGGCCTTCTCGGTGTCGCCGTTTTCCAGGGCGGTGATGATCTGCTGGTGTTCATCCGACGCGCAGGATGGCACATCATTGCGTTGATACAACGCCACGATCAGCGAGCTGCGCACCATCAGGTTAGCGAGGATGTCACTCAAGACGGCATTGCCGCTGATCTCGCTCAGCATCAGGTGAAACTCGCTCAATTCGCGAACGATGGCGCGGCGATCCGTGTCGTTGGTGGCTTTGCGTTCGTTGTTCATGTGGCTGGTGATGCGCGGTCGCTGCTTGCGGATGATCACAGGCGTGATGGCTTCGACAATCGCCCGCTCGATGGCCCGCCGTGCGCTGAAAATATCCCGCGCTTCCTTCGCCGTGGGCTGCGCCACCATGGCGCCGCGATTGGCCTCGATGGTCACCACTTTCTGCATCGCCAGACGCTGCAGCGCAACCTGGACGTGGTTGCGATTGGCCTGCAAGGTTTCGACAATCTGGGCTTCGATCAGCCGGGTGCCGGGGGGCAGACGATGCTGAGCGATAGCCTTGAACAACGCATCGACGATACGTTGCACCTCAAGCTGTTTGGCAGTGACAGTGCTCAACCCCATCCAATCCTCTAGTGTCCGAAAAACCTTATGCCAACGCGCAAGGCTGCGGATGACGCGCAATGGGCGGCATTATCCGCCAGCAACCCGACCCCGGCAAATGCTCGATGCCTGATCAGCCCGCCTGCCCCAGCGCCACGCCTTCGCCACGGGGATCGTGCATCGCGCTGCGCTGATCGTCAGCGCTGATGGCTATGATCCCGGCGTGGCCGGTCATGGGGCTGAGTGCCGGGATGATTTCGACGTCGTGGCCCAGGTCAGCCAGGCCTTGAGCCGTGTCCGGGTTGATGTCGCCCTCCAGCTTGAGGTTATCGGTACTGTCGAAAAAGCTGCGACCGAGCAGGAAGCGAGGCGCTTGCAGGGCAAGGTCGATGGGCTGCTCGAAGTCGACCAGTTGCGTGGCCAGCACCATCTGCGTCTGCGGCTGACCATCGCCGCCCTGGGTGCCGAAGAAGAAGCGTCGGCCATCATCGGCCAGGTAGCAGGACGGGTTGAGGGTGTGCGCCGGACGCTTGCCCGCCGCCCAGCCGTTGACGTGCCCGGCATCAGCATTGAACCCCGCAGCGCGGTTCTGCCACAGCACCCCGGTGTCGCCGAGGATGCAGCCTGAACCGAAGTCATGAAACAGGCTCTGGATCAGGCAAGCTGTGCGCCCTTGGGCGTCGGTTGCCGCCATCCAGATGGTATCGGCCGGGCGGCCCGGCTCATTCCACGGCGCGGCGCGCTGATCATCAATGGCGTTGGCATAGCCTTGAACCGGCTCGGCCTCCAGCGTGGCCGCAAAATCCCAGGGTGTGGCGTGTGGATCGCACAGTTGTGCATTGCGGCGCAGCAGGCCCTGTTTGATGGCTTCCACCAGGTAGTGATAGTAGAGCGCGCTGCCATTGCCGACCCCGGTCAGTGGCTTGTGTTGCAGCGCTGCCATGGCTTGAAGGGTGTACAAGCCCTGGCACGGCGGCGCGACATTGAACAGCCTGCCCTGACGATAGCGCACTGAAATCGGCGCAGTTTCGTGAGCCTGAGTCGCAGCCAGATCAGCCGACGTCAAGCCGCAGCCCAGGCGAGCGAACGCGGCACCAAACGCGTCAGCCAACTCGCCGCTGTAGAAGTCCTCGACGCCATGCCTGGCCAGATGCCGCAGGGTATTGGCCAGCTCGGGCTGGCGCAGGGTGTCGCCTTGCGCCAGCCAGCGGCCCTGGGTTTTGCACAGGCGATGCAGGTCCGGCAATTGTTCGATCAGCGGCTGGCGCAGGGTTTGCCAGAACAGTTGCGACTGCGAGACGGTGGTCCCGGTGTCAGCCATGGCAGCGGCATCTTCCAGCAGATCCGCCCAACCCAGCTTCGAACCCCACTGGCTGCGACTGATGCTCGCGGCGGTTTGCCAGCTTTTCAGGGCTCCGGCGGTTGTCGCCACTGAACTGGGCCCACGCAGGCCGATCTTGCCGCCGTCGGGCAAGCGCTGCCCGGCCTGACCGATCCCCAGGATGGTGCGCACCTGGCTGTCATGGATCATCCATAGAGCATCGCCGCCCAAACCGGTCATGTGCGGGAAAACGGCCGCGAGCATGGCGCTCGCAGCCAGCATCGCATCGATGGCTGTGCCACCCGCATCAAGGATGCGCAGCCCCGCCGCGCTGGCCTGGGCGTGAGGCGTACAAATGACGGCACGGCGTGATGTGGCAATCATGATTCGGAGGCCCTCTTTTTATGCTAGCTATCGATATATTTATTGTTAGCAAAGCAAGAGTTATGCCTTCGCCTCAGACCCTGCTCAGCGCGTAAGGCCGATGCTGCACGATCCACAACGTTGCAACAGATGAAAAACCTGCGGTTTTTTGTTCTGATGGCGCGATTCCATTTCCGTACCGGGCCACCTCATGCGCATCGAACCCCTGCCGCCGCTGCAAACGCTGATTGCGTTCGAGGCAACGGTACGTCACGGCAGCTTTACTCGCGCCGCCGCCGAACTGCACCTGACCCAAAGCGCAATCAGCCGCCAGGTGCAGCAGCTTGAGGAGTTCCTGGGCCGGGCGCTGTTCCGACGCGAGCACAAGCGCATCCACCTCACCGTCGCCGGGCAGGTCTACGCCGAAGAGGTGCATCGGGTGCTGGCTCATTGCGCCGAAGCCACGGCGCAAGTCATGACTCATAGCGGCGAGCAGGAATTGACGCTGGCCTGTTCCAGCGGCGTGGCGGCGCTCTGGCTAGGGCCGTTGACGGGGCGCTATGCCGACGAATTCCCCAACGTCGACGTGCGCCTGCGGGTGGTGGACGGGTTGGACTCCCTGGTGCGCGCCGAGTTTGACCTGGCCGTGTACTTCCTGCGCTCCGGGTCACCGCCGGGGCTCGACAGCCGCCTGCTGTTTGCCGAATCGGTCGGCGCTTACTGCGCACCCGGTTATCTGCAAGGCCAGGTGCTGGCGCCTGAAGCGTTACTCGAACACCGCCTGCTGATGCTCGAAGACGGCCAACGCCAATGGCTGTCCTGGACCGACTGGTTCGCCCGCCAGGGCGTGGACGCATCCGCCATTCGCCGCCGCCTGACGGTCAACAACTACCCGGTGATGGTCGACCTCGCCATCGCCGGGCGCGGCATCGTGCTGGGCTGGTCGCCGATGATCGACATGCACCTCACGTCCGGTGCTCTGGTACCGGCATGTGGCGCCCATGTGGGTGAAATCGGCGGCTATTACCTGCTCAACCCCACCGGCCAATTCCCCAGCCGGGCAGCGCGCTCGTTCGAGAAATGGCTGGCGCTGCAGAGTGAGATACCTTTATAGATTCTCTGCTGAGGTAGGCAACACCATGTATATCCAGCAGCGGCGGTGACGCTGATTCACCTTTGCGTCCTTACGACGCGTCACTTTCGAGGCCGGAATGCCGGCCCAGACGAAAGTAACCAAAGCGCTCCCGCTCCTTTGTCCGGGTCTTCGCCAAGGCTCAGACGTCCCTCGTTCCAGCATTGCTCCGCTCGGCCGGCCACCAGTCGCAATTTGTGTCGCCCATAAGTTTTGCGCAGGCCACCAGAATCAAAAGCAGGGTTAGATTCAGGAAGTAAGTGATGCTAAAAATCTGCAAAGCAGATTTGCTTTGGCTTTTGCTTTTCCTGTCACGATTTCCCAGACGACGCAAAATGCGCGTCGGGAGGCTGAGTGGAGGTGCCGTGGGGTGGGTCGCTCGGCATGGATGCCGAGCGAGCGCCGTTGGGCCATGGATGGCCCGTCGGCGCGTGCCCACCCCACGGTGCCGGAGCGAAGGAACCGCCGCGAAGCGGGGGCCGTACGCCAGCGCAATGGTTTTGGTTACTTTTGCCAAAACAAAAGTGACCCGGCCGTCAGGACGGAACCTGACTCAGCAGCGCAAAAATGCTGTGGGTGCCGATCGATTCCAGGCGCAACTCGTGGATCCCGCAAATGCAACGAGCGACCGACGTGGCATTCCCACATATTCAGCGATCACTTGCATGCCCCCAGCGCATGCATATCTGCCAAATGAGCGTTTTGCCGCATCCAGAGCGCCGAGTATTCTCGGCCTTACAAGGGCACCAGACCCTGACGATGTTTCACCCAATGCTTCTCTGCCCAAATTAGCGCGCGGGATTATCCCTGCGTCATCTGCATGCAGGAGTTCTACGTGAACGCTATAAAAAACGCCTCCACCCTCACGCACAATCAACAGGCCCGCAAGGCCGTGGTTGCCACGGTCATCGGTAATGGCCTGGAATGGTTCGACTTCACGGTCTACAGCTTTTTCTCGGTGATTATCGCCAAGGTCTTCTTCCCCACCGACAGCGAACTCACCTCTTACTTACTGGCGCTTGCCACCTTCGGCGTGGGGTTCTTCATGCGCCCGGTGGGCGGCATCGTGCTGGGTATCTATGGCGACAAACATGGGCGCAAGGCGGCGTTGTCGTTGACCATCCTGTTGATGGCGCTCGGTACGCTAATCATCGCGATCACCCCCGGTTACGCACAGATCGGCCTGATCGCACCGGTGCTGATTGTGCTGGCGCGCCTGCTACAGGGCTTTTCGGCGGGCGGGGAAATGGGCAGCGCCACGGCGTTTCTCACCGAGCATGCCCCGGACGGTAAAAAGGCGTTTTACTCCAGCTGGATTCAAGCCAGCATCGGGGTTGCGGTGCTGATGGGTTCGGGCCTTGGCGCTTTGCTCTCCAGCTACCTGACCCAGGCCCAGCTGGAAAGCTGGGGCTGGCGGATCCCGTTCATCATCGGCACGCTGATTGGCCCGGTCGGCTTCTACATCCGGAGCCGCATCGATGAAACGCCGGCCTACACCGACGCCAAAACCGCAGAGTCGCCCCTGCGCGAAGTGCTGCGCACCTATCCTCGACAAACCCTGATCAGCTTTTCGCTGGTGGTGCTGTGGACGGTGTGCACTTACGCAATCCTGTTTTACATCCCCTCGTACTCTACCCGGGTACTGGGCCTGCCGAGCTGGATGGGCTTCAGTGCCGGGATGATGGGCGGCGCCGTGTTGATCATTGCCACGCCAATCGTCGGCATGCTTGCCGATAAACAGGGTCGCAGGCCTTGGCTGCTGGGTTCGGCCGTTGCGATTTTCTTCGCGGCGTACCCCATGTTTCTCTACATCAACCAGGTGCCTGGGGTCGCCTCGTTGCTGATTTTCGAACTGGTCATGGGCCTGCTGATTGCCGGTTATATCGGCTCGATCCTCGCTGCATTTGGTGAACTGCTGCCGACCCGCGTGCTGTCTACCGGCCTGTCGGTGGCCTACAACTTTGCGGTGACTATTTTCGGCGGTTTCGCCACCTTCACCATTACCTGGCTGATCGCCAATACCGGCAGCAACGTGGCGCCTGCCTTTTACATCATGTTTGCGGCGGTGGTCAGCGGCTGCGGCGCGTTCCTTTTTCGCGACCGTGCCGCCAGCCCCAACGCCACCTTCAAAGGAGCAGCTTTGCAATGAGTACTCAAAACACTTCCCGCCTGATTCTGCGTAACGGCCAGCTGCTGGACGTGGTCAAGGGTGAGCTGTTGGGTGGCCTGGAGGTCGTGATTGAGGGCGGCCACATCAGCGCCGTACGACCACAAGGCACTGCGCCGGAAGCTGACGCCCAGGTCTTCGATCTGGACGGTCGCACCCTGATGCCGGGGCTGATCGACTGCCACGTACACGTGCTGGCCTCCAACGCGAACCTGGGCATGAACGCCCTGCAACCCAACGCGATCATCATGTACCGCGCCCTGCCGATTCTTGAGGCCATGCTCAACCGTGGTTTCACCACCGTGCGCGATGCGGGCGGCGCCGACTGGGCACTGGCGCGTTCGATCGCGTTGGGGCTGGTCCCCGGTCCGCGCATCTTCGCCGCCGGTAAAGCGCTGTCGCAGACCGGTGGTCACGGCGACATGCGGGCTCGCGGCGAACTGCTGCTCAGTGAGCCTTGCTCATGCTGCTTCCGCGCAGGCGCCATCGCCCGTGTCGTGGACGGCGTCGACAATGTTCGCCTGGCGGTGCGTGAAGAGCTGCAACAAGGCGCCAACCAGATCAAGATCATGGCCTCGGGCGGCGTATCGTCTCCTACCGACCCGATTGCCAATACCCAATACAGCGAAGCGGAGATCCGCGCCATCGTCGACGAGGCCGAAGCCGCCAACACCTATGTGATGGCTCACGCCTACACCGCCCGGGCCATTCGCCGCGCCATTGAGTGCGGGGTGCGGACCATTGAGCACGGCAACCTGGTGGATGCTGATACCGCAAAACTGATGGCGGAAAAAGGCGCGTTTGCCGTGCCCACCCAGGTCACTTACGAGATGCTGGCCAAACACGGCGCCGAAGCGGGTTTACCACCGGACTCAGTGGCCAAGATCGAAGACGTGCGCCTGGCCGGCCGCAATGCCTTGAAGCTGTTTGCTGAGGCTGGCGTGGAAATGGGCTACGGCTCCGACCTGCTGGGCGACATGCACCAGTACCAGAGCCACGAGCTGCAGATCCGCGCCGAAGTGCTCGGCAACCTGGCCGCCCTGCGCAGCGCCACCAGCGTGGCGGCGAAGATCCTGCAACGCGAAGGTCAACTGGGCTGCATCGCCGAAGGTGCCATTGCCGATCTACTGGTGGTGGACGGCAATCCGTTGGAGAACATCGACTGTCTGGTGGGCCAGGGCGAAAACCTGGCGATGATCATTCAGGAAGGCAAGATCAAGAAGAACACGCTGGTGTAAAGCTGCCCCACTAAAACCAACAGGCTTGAAAAAAACCGCTGCCAGGACGCTGGCAGCGGATTTTTTATGCCTGATCAAACAAGGCCGATTAGGCGGTTACAGCCCGCGCCCGCCTCATGCTCCACATCGCCAGCAACGCGATCACAGCCACGATGCCACTGAACAACTCGCCCACATGACGCAGGCCAAACACCGGCACGCTGACCCCAACGGCAATGACCGGCAAGGACATGGACAAGTACAGCAAGACGAACAGCGCTGAGGCTACGGCGGCCTTCTGATGGGCCGGGCTGGCACCTGTCACCGCCCCCATGCCAGCGCGGAACACCATGCCCTGACCAATGCCGGCAGTCAGTCCGGCCATCATCAGCAACACCATCTGCTCAGTGGCGATACTCAGGCCGAGGGCCAGCATTCCGACAATCAGGCAGCTACAGCCCAGGGTCATGTGCAGACGTGCAGGCAGCTTCTGCAATAAGGCCTGCCCCACCACGGAAGCGGCGAAAAACGAGCCGACCACCGCACCGATGATGATGCCGCTGGACTGCTCCATGACCTGACGCATGATCGACGGCACCATGCTGGTAAACAGCCCGGCTACGCTAAAACCAGCCAATCCGGCGATGGCCGCCGGAATGAACAATGGGCGCACTTGTGCAGGTATCGACGGGCGCATGACCCGCAAGCGCGGCACTTCGGGACGCTGCACGGTTTCCCGGGCGATCGCCACGCCCAGCATCGCAATCGCCAGACACCCCAGATGCAGCCAGAACACCAGTTGCAGCGGATGCGGCAAGTACTGCGATGTGAGACCTGCCAGTAACGGACCCAGGCCAAGGCCGAACATATTGGCGGCAGTCGCAACCAGCGTGGCGCGCTTGCTCCAGGCTTTGGGCGCCAGTTCGATGATCGCGACGGTCGCGGTGCCGGTGATGATCCCTGCGGAAAAACCGGAGAACAGCCGCCCCACCAACAAGCCGGTAATGGAATGCCAGTACAGGAAAATCAACGCACTGATCACGCCCATCAAGAGCCCCGCGAACAGCATGGGTCGACGCCCGAGCTGATCTGACCAACTACCCACTGCCAGCAAGGCCGCAATGACTCCGGCGGCATAGATGGCAAAAATCAACGTGACCCAGGTCTCGCCGAAACCCATTTGTTGTTGGTAATACACGTACAGCGGCGTTGGCAAGGTAGTACCGAGCATGGCGATCAGTAACGCACAGGCGACCAGAATGAAGTCTCTGCTGGAAGTTGAATCAGGCTCGCTCATGTACAGTTTCCGGTGTGGAGAATTCAGGGTGATGCTCCCGACATTGCCGTCGGGGTCGCCATGTTACAGAGGGGTGAGTGGGATCGTCAGGAGAAGGTTGCAAAAAGTTTCGACCGCAAATGGGTTCACATCACATGTTCCGCGCTATCCGCGCAACCTGTGGGAGGGAATTCATTCGCGAAAAAGCCGTTGCAGCCGATAGAGATTCGGCGTTTGCACCACCGCATTCGCGAATGAATTCGCTCCCACGGGGGCTAATTTGAAGCCTCGGGATGTCGGCACTGCTTCAGATAGGCGCACGAAGCAAAACGCCTCGCGACCAAGCTCACGCCCCCGCACGATCACTGCTTACGAAAAAACAGCGTCACCTGCCCCAGCTCAACACCCAGCTTGCTCATGTACGAGCGATTAGCCAGCGTCTTGTCATCGAGCAGGTACATCCAGTCATCGAAGGCAACTTTGTAGGTCGAGTCATCCACTTTTAGGTTCAACACATAACGCCAGTGGAAGGCATTCCCGGACACCTCACCAAACGCTTCACCGTCAACATCAGCCGCAGTGCCCTTCCAGCGTCCAGGGCCGTCCGGGAGCAAGGTCCAGACCCTGCTTTCCTTCTTGCCATCACTGTAGGTAAACGCCTCACTCAGGATCAGCGCCTCACCCTGGCTTTTGCCATCAATAACCACGTGCATACGCTTGGCAACTTCCCCCGAGCGCTTCTGGAAGATGCCGTCGGCCAGCACTCGACCGGTGAAATATTCGCGCAGGTCCAGTTTCGGCGTTTCTTGACTGTACTGGCTGACCTGAACGCCGCTGCAACCTGCCAGACAGAGCAAAACGGCCATCCCTACTATTTTCAACATGGGGTTTCCTCAAGCATGCGCCGCTTAGCTGCCGACGGTTCCGAGCAACTGATCGCGCAGGTCCGGGTTGCGGGTTTTGGGGCTTAGCCAGATATCGAAGAAAGCTTTGGCAAACTGCGGATCTTGTACAACATGTTGAAGCTTTTCACCGACGTAAAAGCGCGCTTCACGGCCGGGGAGATACACGCCGGTGATTTTCGAACCGGCCTGGACATCGACAAACGCCTGCTCCATTTGCGCCTGCCACTGGGCGATCTGCGCCTCACTGACTGGGCCAGGCGACGTGCGCTTGATTTCGTCGACACTGGCTTCGACCAGCTCATCGCGGGTGATGGCCCGGTGGTAGGTCAACTCAAGCGCAAACGGCTGATCGCCATTCAAGGGGGCACTGGTGCTCCACAACCGCGCGGTGTAGACACGAAAGCCAAAGACCCGTAAATCACCGCCACCCACCACTTGGGCACGGGGCAGCACCTCCTGCCAACGTGCCAGCGCCGGACTGCTCATCAGCAACAGAATCATCAACCATCGGTGTGGCAACCATCGATGCGGCATAAGGCGGCCTCTTCAATCCGGTCTACGACAGCAAAAACTGTCGACTCGACTACAAACTTATACGCAGCCTGCAGTTTTGTACAATTAATAGACCTATTATTGAGGTGCCTGATGGTGATGCATGGCTGAATAACGTCGGCGCGTCACAGGCCGTGACTGAAAACCGGCTCCCCCAGATTCAACATCAGGCGGTTGGCCCAGGCGAAAATCGAGATGGCATGAATCAGGTCCAGCACCTGCGCGTCGTCCAGACCTTGAGCCCGCAGCGGCTGGATGTGTTCAGCCTTCAGGGCTGCCGGATCCAGCGTCAAGTCGATCGAGAACTGGACAATGGCCTTCTCCCGGTCGGTGGTGCCAGCCGTTTGCGGATCGCTGAAAATCTGTGCAATGACATCATTGCGCTTGGCCAGTTGCTCGAAACGATGGGCGTGAACCGAGGCGCAATACACACATTGATTGATACGCGACACCACGGTACTGGCCAGTTCACGCTCGGCACGGGACAGCCCGCCCGGGGCGTACATGATGGCGTTGAACGCCAGTGAACGCTGGCGCAGCACCTCAGGCTCATGGGCAAGCGTCAGGTAATAATCGGACACCTTGGCTTGCGGATGGCTTTCTTCCAGTACGGCCAACTGGTCTGGAGTAGCACTGTCGAGTTTGATGGTCGGCAGCCAGGCTTTCCAGCCCAGCACTTCACTGGTGAAGCCATTGATGCGGATCGGTTCGCTCATGAGGCGGCTCCTGCGGACAACAAGGCTGCCAGGCCAGCAGCCAGCCTGACTTGATAGGACAAAAAGGCAATCAGCTGCGACAACAGGACAATTTCCGCTGTCGACAACCCAGCCTGCTGCAGCACGACAAGCGCCTGACGATCGCCTTCCACCGGACGTTCGATGAGCGTGCGGGTGAACACCAGAATCGCTTGTAACCGATGATCACCCAGCGCCTCCAGCTGACCCGCGTTCACCGCAGCAACCCAGGCCGGGTCGACATCCAGGCCTTGCAACTGCTCCAGGTAATACTCAGCCAACAGTGGGTTGGGGGTCAGATGGCTGGCGAAGTACGCCACCCATAACCGCTCGCTCAGGGCGAGATTATCGGTGAGTTGCGGATCAAAAAACTGTGCATGGCTGCTTTGGGTGGCCGCCAGGACTTTATCCCGGGCGTGGCGGACGCGGTGCAGTTCCTTGCCGGGCGTGATGCCCAACAGGTCGTCGAGCACATCGACTGATTCAGGGGTGATCGTCATGAAAGGTCCTTCGCAAATTTCAGCCAAGCCTGCCGACTTCACATCGGCAGGCTTGCAGGTTCAAGGCAGTTTGGTAACCATGCTCGCCGCTGTGCGGTCGCTGACCAGTGGCTCGACTTTCAGGTCTTTACGGGCGGCCCAGATGTTCTGGTAGTGGAACAACGGAATGATGCCCACATCATCAGCCACGACTTTGGCCGAGTCCTGCAGAATCGCTCGGCGCTTGGCTTCATCGAACTCGACAGTGGCGTTGACCAACGCCTGGTCCACCAGCGGATTGCTGTAATGGCCCCAATTGGAAGCGCCCTGCCCTTTGGCGCTGTCGACGGTGGTCAGAATGTTGGTCAATGCGTAAGCCGCTTCGCCGGTGCCATTGCCCCAGGCAATCACGCTGATTGCCAATTCATTCTTGTTCGCCTTGCCGGCGTACACCGCCCACGGCAGCACTTCGAGCTGCACTTTCACGCCGATCCGCGACCAGAATTGCGCCACTGCCTGCATGGTTTCCGGCGCTTGCGGGTAACGATCGCCCGGCACATGCACCGTTAACTGGAAGCCTTCGGGAAAGCCTGCTTCCTTAAGCAACGCCTTGGCCTGGGCCGGGTCATACGGGATGTTTTTCAGATCAGAGTTGTAGCCGAAGGTTTTGGCGGGCATCCATTGGTTCGCCTCGGTCACCGTGCCCTGCATGATGCGCTCTACGATGGCCGAACGGTTGATGGCCAGGGACAGCGCCTTGCGTACGCGCACGTCCAGCAACGGGTTCTGCTCCAGGGTTTTGCCAGCATTGTCACGAATGAATTCGTTTGGACCCGCGCGGAATGAAGGCTGGATCAACAACGCCCGCAGGCCGGGATAAGCGTAGACCTTGACGTTCGGGCTCTGGCGCAGACGCGCTACGTCAGTGGGCGAAACCTTGTCGATCACATCCACATCCCCCGCCAGCAATGCGGCGGTGCGGCTGGCAGGGTTGGCGATGAAACGATAATCGACGCTGTCCCAGGCCGGCGTGGCGCCGTAGTAGTCTTTGTTGCGTTCGAAAATCGTGCGGTCGCCGGGCACATACGACACAAAGCGATAAGGCCCGGTGCCGACCATGGCCTTGCCGGAGTTGTAGTCGGCGCTGGACGCATTGGCCCCCACATGGCGGCTGACGATATAGATCGAATCCACATCCGGCAGCAGGTTGGCGTTAGGCGTGCGGGTCTTGATGATCAAGGTGTGGTCGTCTTTTGCCTGGACCGACTCAACCGTGCGCATCGCGCCAGCATATGACGCCACCGCGCCCGGCACGCTGCGTGAACGCTCGAAGGAGAACACAAAGTCATCGGCGGTCAACGGCTTGCCATCCTGCCATTTGACGTCATCGCGCAGGGCGAACTCCCAGGTTTTGTCGTCCAGCACCTTCCAGCTCTTGGCCAGACCAGGCAGGGTTTTGTCGTCGCGACGATTGACCAGGGATTCGAAGGCATGCAATGCCACCGAGCGGTCACCGGCATAGTTGTTCAGTTGCGGGTCAAGGGATGACACCGGGTCGGCGTAGCCGATACGCAGGCTTTCAGCTGAGGCGCCGCCAGCCGACAGAATCAGGGCCGAGGCCAGCAGTGAACGAACAAGAGGTTTCATGTGTGGATTCCTTGGACGCAATGGCAAAGAGATGAAGGGCGTCGAAGCGCGCCCGTTCAGGCTGTTTCGTTGAGGTGACAAGCGCTCAGGTGGTTGGGCGCAACCTCCCTGAGCGGCGGAACTTCCACGCGACAGCGCGCCATGGCGTGCGGGCAACGAGGATGAAAATGACACCCGGCAGGCGGGTTCAGCGGGCTGGGGATTTCCCCTTTGATCGCGTCATATCGGGCACTGCGAATATCGAAGCGCGGAATCTGCGCCAGCAACGCCTGGGTGTAAGGATGGTTGGCGCGGCCGAACAGATCGTCCACTTCAGCGCTTTCCACCACCCGGCCCAGGTACATCACGACCACGCGGTCGCACAGATGCTCGACCACGCCCAGGTCATGGCTGATGAACAGGTAAGTCAGCCCCAGCTCGTCACGCAGGTCCATGAACAGGTTGAGAATCTGCGCCTGAATCGACACGTCCAGCGCCGCCACCGATTCGTCGCAGACCAGCAACTCAGGCTGCACGGCCAGGGCTCGGGCGATGCCGATGCGCTGACGCTGCCCCCCGCTGAACTGGTGCGGATAGCGTTGGCGCAATTGCGGGCCGAGACCGGCGCGCTGCAGTTGCGCACTGACGTAATCGTCAAAGCCGGCCTTATCGGTCAGGCCATGCAACAGCGCACCCTCACCCACGATGCGGTCCACGCGCAGGCGCGGATTCAGGCTGGCCGATGGGTCCTGAAAGATCATCTGGATCTTCAGGCGCGCTGCCTGACGCTCGGCAGGGTTCAGGTCTTCGATGGACTTGCCGTCGATGGATGCCGTGCCCGAAGACACCGGCAGCAAACCGGCAACCATGCGCCCCAGCGTTGACTTGCCGCAGCCGGACTCACCCACCAGCCCCACCACTTCGCCACGCGCAATGCGCAGATCAACCCGATCCACCGCATGCGTTGCCGCCTGCGGACGGCTCAATTGCAGGCGTTGCAGGGTGCGCTGCAGCCCGGTGTCGGGGGTGATTCTGCCAAACGTCTTGCTGACCTGACGCAATTCGATGATCGGTGTCGATTCGTTACTCATCGCCAGCTCCTGGATGAAAACAGCGGACCAGCCGACCCGGCTCCAGCTCGACGTTGGGCGGTTCCTGCTCGCAGATCGCCGTCATTCGCGAGCAACGCGCTGCAAAGGCACACCCGGCGGGCATCGAGAGCAGGTCCGGCGCCATGCCAGGGATTTGCCGCAGGCGCTGGCCCCGTTTGTTGCGGCTCGGCAGGCTGTCGATCAAGCCTTGGGTGTAAGGGTGTTGCGGATGGTCCAGCACGGCATCGACGCTGCCCTGCTCGACGATACGCCCGGCGTACATCACCGCGATGTCGTCCGCCAGACCGGCCACCACCGACAGGTCATGGGTGATCCAGATCAGCGACGTGCCCTGCTGGCGAACCAGCTTTTGCACTTCGCTGAGGATCTGCGCCTGAATGGTGACGTCCAGCGCGGTGGTCGGCTCATCGGCAATGATCAAGTCCGGCGAATGCAGCAAGGCAATGGCAATCGCCACCCGCTGACGCATGCCGCCCGACAACTGATGCGGGTAGGCCCGCAGACGTTCGTCCGGGCTGGCGATGCCCAGCAGCGCCAAGGTGCGGCTGGCGTGTGCCCGGGCTTCGGCACGGCTGAGCGGTTGGTGCGCGCGCACCGCTTCAATCATTTGCGTATCGACGCGTAGCACCGGATTGAGGGTCATCATCGGATCCTGAAAGATCATCGCGATGCGATTGCCTTGCAGGTGCCTCAGTTCGGCGCCAGACAAGCGAGTCAGATCCCGACCTTTGAACAGCACCTCGCCGCCACTGATCCGCCCTGGCTCATCCACCAGACCGAGGATCGAGAAACCGGTCACCGATTTGCCCGAACCCGACTCCCCCACCAGCCCGAGGATGCGTCCTGGCTGAAGACGTAAAGACACCTCGCGCACTGCTGGCAACACGCCCGCGCGGGTATAAAACGAGGTGCTCAGATTGCGCACCTCCAGGGTCGGCGCTGCGGTCGACACCTGCTCGGACAGGATTTGCTGGACCGTCATCGCTGCAACCTCGGATTCAAGACATCGCGCAACTGGTCACCCACCAGATTGATGGCGACGATAGTCACCAGCAACGCCAGCCCAGGGTAGAAACTGATCCAGTATTCGTCGCTGAGCATGTACTGGAAGCCGTTGGCGATCAGCAGGCCCAGCGATGGCTCGGTGATGGGCACGCCAAGGCCGAGAAACGACAGCGTCGCTTCCAGGGTGATGCCCCTGGCAATCTGCAACGCACCAATGACAATCAGCGGTGGCAGGCAATTGGGCAGGATGTGCCCGACCACGATGCGCCACGCGCCGATGCCCTGACCACGAGCGGCATCGACATACTCGCGTCGGCTTTCGGTCAGCGCCTGGCCCCGTGCAGTTCGGGCGTAGTAGGCCCATTCCAGCACCACCAGAGTCAGCATGACATTGCCAACACCCTTGCCCAGCCACGCGAGGATCATCAACGCCATGAGGATCACCGGGAACGACAACAGCAAATCCACCAGGCGCATCAACAAGGCATCGACCCAGCCCCCGACATAGGCGGACAACAGGCCCAGCAGAGTGCCCAGCACGGCGGCAATCACGGCCGAGCCAATCCCCACCCAAAGGCTGATGCGCAAGCCATAAATGATGGCCGAAAGCAGATCCCGCCCCTGACCATCCGTGCCCAGCCAGTAGGTATAACCACCGTCTACGTTGGCTGTACCGGGCGGTAGTCGAGCATCGAGGACATTGAGCTGCATCAGGTCGTAGGGGTTCTGAAACACGATCCATGGCGCCAGTGCGGCGATGGCAATAATCGTCAGCAGGACCACTAAACCGGCCACTGCAACAGGCGATGACTTGAATTCATCGAGGTTTCTGCGCCAGGGCGACTGCGGCTTGAACACTGGGGCCTTGACGGGTGTGACGGACACTTGGCTCATGGTTTCACCTGCGCGCGAACTCGCGGATCAAGCACGTAATACAAGCCATCGACGATCAGATTGAGCACCACGAAAATCACCACCACAACCATCAGGTAAGCCACCACCACCGGGCGGTCGAGCATATTGATACTGTCCAGAATCAGCTTGCCGGCACCGGGCCAGGCAAAGATGCTTTCGGTCACCACCGCGTAGGCAATGGTCGACCCCAACTCCATGGCCAATACCGTCACCAGCGGGATCATGGTGTTGCGCATCACATGCATGCACATCACCCGAACCGGTGAAAGTCCTTTGGCGCGGGCGAATTTGACGTATTCCTGAGGCAGCACTTCACGCACCCCGGCGCGGGTCAGGCGCAGCACCAGCGATATCTTGAACAACGCCAGATTCAGCGCGGGCAGGATCAGATGCTGCAAGCCGTCCAGGGTCAGGAATGACCACTGGATACCGAACAGCTCACGGGTCTCGCCGCGACCACTGGCCGGCAGCCAGCCGAGCTTGATCGAGAACAGCATGATCATCATCAGGGCCACCCAGAATGCCGGCAGCGAAAACCCGACGATACTGCTGGCCATGAGGATTTTCGAGAGCGGATGATCCGGATACGTCCCGGCGAACATCCCCAATGGCACCCCCAGCACAATCGCCAGCAATAACGCACAGAAGGCCAGCTCGAAGGTGGCAGGCAAGCGTTGCAGAATCAGGCGCATGGCGTCTTCGTGATAGACGAAACTCTGGCCCAGATTGCCCTGCACCGCACCCTTGAGAAACAGCAGGTATTGCTGCCACAGCGGTTTGTCCAGCCCCAGGTGGGCGATGGCTGCCAGACGCTCGGCCTGGTTCAGGTCTTCACCCACCAAAATGTCCATGGGGTTGCCGATGGCATTGAGGCCGATAAACACCACCAGGGTCATCAGCAGCACAACCAGCAATGACTGCCCCAGACGGCGTATCGCCCAGCCGATCATTCGCGCAGCTCTTGGGCCGTGGGCGCGCCTGCCACCCATTCATCACCCAGCAACTCGGGTTCGGCGTAGCTCTGCATGGCGGCGAAATGCAGCTCGATGTCTTCATTGAATAATTGCCCGGCGAGGCCTTGGGCGAGTCGTTTGGCGCCTTCGCTGATCGCCGGGATATCCCCCGACACCGCGCCATAACTCAGCGCTGCCGGGTAATTGAAGCAATGGATCTGACCGATACCGGGGCATGCACCCGGGGTCTTCTCCTTGAATTCAAAACACAGGCCCAGATCCGGCAAGTCTTCCAGCTCGGCACCCGGCTCATCGGCTGGCGGCGTGAAGCTGTCGCTCCAGGCACGGATATGGGAAGCGAAGCTGGCGAACTCAGGACGCAGCTTGAAATCGGTCCGAAAACCAGTGGCGAATACCAGAAAATCCACTTCCAGCCTGGCTTGAGGTATATCCACCCACAGCCCACCGGCTGGATTCTGCAACACGCCCACTACCGGGCTGTTCAACAAGAACCGCGCATTGGGTGAGCTGGAGACCCGCAAGGTGCTGCCCCGTGGTGGCGGCACTTGCTGAGTATTGAGGTAGTTGCGGATTCTCCACTTCCAAGCGTCGGGCAAGCGCCAGTAACCGTGGGTCATCCCGGGGTTTCCAGCACCCTTGCCCTTGTTGACCCGCGGCAGCTCGGCGCGACGGATCAACAGATCGACCCGTTGCGCGCCGGCTTCCAGTGCCGTGGCAGCGCTGTCCATGGCCGATGCCCCGCCACCGATGACGGCCACCCGCTTGCCCACGAACCAGTCATCCTGCAGCCCTTCCGATGAATGAGCCCAGACGCTGCGCGGCAAATCATGAGCGAAATCCGGAACCCAGGGCCCGCCCAGCCCATCGCGCCCGGTCGCCAATACCACGTGGCGCGCCACGACACGCTGCTCTTCTCCCGCGTGGCTGACATCCAGTTCGACCAGACCGTCCGCACGGGGCTGAACCCGGGTGATTCGGTGTTCGTTACGTACATCCAGATCCAGCACCTTGCGATACCAGCGCAAGTAATCAGCCCATTGCAGCCGGGGAATCTTGTCCAGTGCGGTCCAGGCGGCCAGACCAAATTGCGCCTCGAACCAGGCACGGAAGGTCAAGGCAGGCAATCCCAGTGCCGGCCCTGTCAGCTGTTTGGGTGAGCGCAGGGTTTGCATGCGCGCGGTGGTTGCCCAAGGGCCTTCGAAGCCGGTCGGTGATTGATCATAGGTTCGCGCAACAACCCCGAGGTTGCGCAACTCGGCGGCCAGCGCCAGGCCCGCCATACCGCCGCCCACAATGGCTACGTCCACTACCGGCTGCCCGCGATCAAGACGCGGTTTGACCCACGGCGAAGCAGGCAAATCCAGCCACTGCAAATCCTGTTGCAGGCGGGCTTGCAGCGCGGCAAGGCCGGTGGGGATCTTGAAGTCGGACATTTTCAATACTCGGGATTGAGGAATGGCAGAGTGTTTTCACAGGGCAGCTGTATGGCCAACCATACAAAAAACATTCCACACACATAACTTTATGCATTCAACAGGCTTATGCATTCATAAACTGAATAGTAAAAGCCACCGAATATTCCTTCAATGCCGATTATTGAATATTGATATTCCTAAAATGAATAAGAGGTCGTTATGTTTTTTTGCAGATGCTACCGACGCTGCCGATCACCGGATTCAATTGGCATAAATGCTCTGCAACAGGGCGTCGTGCTGACTGGCATCGTGCATGACCATTCCGGGCAGGAGCAGACGAGCGGAAGTCCCCAGCTCGCTTACCAACGCTGCAGTGACGTCACTCAGCGGACTGGCAAAGGCTGAAATCAGACCAAAGAAAAACGGGATATGGTTTTCAATGGGCCGCACCACCAGGCCTTCGATGGGCACACCCAATGCGGTGAACGGATCGACCAGCGCCACCCCCAGCCCGACCCGGGCCATCTGCATGGCGACCAGTGAGGTGTTGGTGTCGAGCATGTGTGGTTCGCCCACTCCCGCATCCTGAAAAGCCTTATCGATGCGCCGACGAAAACGGTAAGGATTGGACATGCTGATCAGTGGCTGTCGAGCCAGCACGTCCATGGGCAGCACATCGTGGCTTGCGAGTTCAGAATCGGCCGGCAGCACAGCGACACACGCGGACTCGCCAATCCAGTGAATATCCAGGCCACGATGCTCCAGCGGCAAGCTGACAACGCCCAGATCCATGGTTTTGGAAAGCACCGCCTGCACAACGTTTTCCGGAGACAGACTGTGCAGCTGAATGTGTTGTGGACGCAAAGCCTGCGGCAATCGAGACAGCGCCAGAGGCAAGAGCCCGGCAGCCAGCGCCGGAATCGCCACCAGCTTGATCTGAAGGTTTTCATCCTGCGCAATCTGCTGAGCACGCTGGCGGATATTACGAATACCCAGCAGGGCATTCTCCACCTCGGCGTACATCATGAACGCCTTCTGAGTCGGCGTGACCTTCGGCCCGCTGCGCTCGAACAAGGCAAACCCCAATTCCTGCTCCAGCTCCTGGATAACCCGAGTCACCGAAGGTTGCGAACGACCCAGCATCTTCCCTGCCGCCGTCACACTACCCGCCGACATGACCGCCGCGAACGCTTCCAGTTGCCGCAAATCCATACACACGCCTTGTCATAACGATGAAAATAGAGAAACCCCCGGCATTAGCTTGACCGGGCCCTGGCAAGCCTAACCTATCGATAGGAGTGCGCCTACTTGGCGATTCGCTGATGCCATTAGGCAAATAGGCACCCAAAACAACTGACATAAGCATCGAGGAGGCAATGCGTTGTAGGTATTGGTCATGCCGACGTAGTCCGCACAACGCTTATGGCAGCAATACCGGACATAGCGAACAGCGCGACTGCGAGGCCAACACCCAAGACGTCAGCTCCATCGGTTACTTCATCGATGACCTTGAAAATCCCGGCCAGCGCAAAACAGCCCGACGCAATCATTCTTGCGCGTCGACGGTCACCCGATGACATTGATGTGTACTGAAAGAATTTCCTGCTCATGAACCACTTCCTCCTTGAGTTGAGAGATCACCTTACCCCGCTGCGACCCTGAAGTCTGGCGTTTGAGAGGAAATTTAAAGAATACCAAGCGGCCGGAGCCGACCTGAAAATCTGAGTCAGGTGGCTCTCCTCCTAAATATTTCCAACGTTTTTCCAAACCACACAAAACGCAGACAACAAAAAAGGGCCAACCTTTCGGTTGGCCCTTCTAGTACCGGCAGCAGGACCGGATTTTGTTTGGTAGGCGCGACTGGACTCGAACCAGCGACCCCCACCATGTCAAGGTGGTGCTCTAACCAACTGAGCTACGCGCCTGCTGTGGGTCGGCATTCTACGGATATTCGAATGTGTGTCAACACCTTTTTTCGCGCTAACTCCATGAATATGCGAAATTTTTCGTTTGTGGCGATTTGCCGGTTTGTTTCGTGGCTGGCTGGTGGAGAATTTTGATCTCCGGTAGGATCGGCCCATTCGTAAAATATATTAAACGGAGGTTGAAGGATGACGAACACTCCTTACCCGCACTCTTATTACGCAGCATCGGCCAACGCAGCTCCGCCACGTCCGTCGTTGCAGGACGATGTGGAAACCGACGTTTGCGTGATTGGTGCAGGCTATACGGGCTTGTCCAGCGCCCTGTTCTTGCTGGAGCAAGGGTTTCGCGTGACGGTGCTGGAAGCGGCCAAGGTGGGCTTTGGCGCTTCCGGGCGCAATGGCGGGCAGATTGTTAACAGCTACAGCCGTGACATTGACGTGATCGAGCGCACGGTCGGCCCGCAGCAGGCTCAGTTGCTGGGGCACATGGCGTTTGAGGGCGCAGCGATCATTCGTGAGCGCGTCGCCAAGTACCAGATCAATTGCGACCTTAAAAACGGCGGCGTGTTTGCCGCGCTGACTGCCAAACAGATGGGTCACCTGGAATCCCAGCAACGTCTGTGGGAACGCTACGGGCATACGCAGCTGGAGTTGATGGATCAGCGTCGTATCCGCGAAGTGGTCGGCTGTGAAGCTTATATAGGCGGCATGCTCGACATGTCGGGCGGGCACATCCACCCATTGAATCTGGCTTTGGGCGAAGCGGCAGCCGTTGAATCCTTGGGCGGCGTCATCTACGAACAATCCGCTGCCGTGCGTATCGAACGTGGCGCCAACCCGGTGGTGCATACCGAACAGGGCAAGGTGCGGGCGAAGTTCGTGATCGTTGCCGGTAACGCGTACCTGGGTAATCTGGTGCCTGAACTGGCGGCCAAATCCATGCCGTGCGGTACTCAAGTGATCACCACCGAGCCGTTGAGCGATGAGCTGGCCCACAGCCTGCTGCCTCAGGACTACTGCGTTGAAGACTGTAATTACTTGCTCGACTACTATCGCCTGTCCGCCGACAAGCGCCTGATATTCGGTGGCGGCGTGGTGTACGGCGCGCGGGACCCGGCCGACATTGAGTCCATCATTCGACCTAACATGCTCAAAGCCTTCCCGCAGCTCAAGGATGTGAAGATCGACTACGCCTGGACGGGCAACTTTCTGCTGACGCTGTCGCGCCTGCCTCAGGTCGGACGGCTGGGCGATAACATCTATTATTCCCAAGGCTGCAGTGGCCACGGCGTGACTTATACCCACCTGGCAGGCAAGGTGCTGGCCGAAGCATTGCGGGGTCAGGCCGAGCGCTTTGATGCCTTCGCTGGACTCCCCCACTACCCGTTCCCCGGCGGCCAATTGCTGCGCACACCGCTGACCGCATTGGGTGCCTGGTATTACAGCCTCAGGGACAAGCTGGGCTTTTGAATCGGTTAGAGAAAAACGGCGCTCACTGAGCGCCGTTTTTGTTTCATCGCGCTTTGAGGGTTTTCAGCGCTTCGCCTGCCGCCTGCTCCTGTCCCGCTTGCGCGAGTTCACCCGCCGCCTTGATCCAGCGCTGCTCATCAAGCTGGGCAGGCAGCTGACGCGGGTTCTGAATCAGCACAGCCCAGCTGCCCGCCTGTTCCCAGGCGGAGCTGAAACTGCCGAAGCTCATCGACAAGTGACGATTCATCCCTGCATGAAGCAGCACGGTCTGCTTGTTGCGGTTATAGCCAACCAGCACCGCGTAGCGCGGCTCGGTAAACACTGTGCCCTCGGCGAAACGCAGCATCACCGGGAAACCGGCCGACACCTGAGTGAGCAGAGAAGCCAGGCCCTTGTCCAGCGGGTAAACCATGAAGCCGTATTGCCGGGCGACCTGGGGCAGGCTCTGCTCTAGCCTCCCTTCCCCGCCCGGCAGCTGCAGAGGTTTATCCAGCAGACCAGGGGTAATTTGCACGCGTTGATACGAGAGCAGACTGGCAAGCGCGCCAGGCCCGCTTTGGTAAGCGTTGCCTCGGAAGAACGGCACATTATTGAGTTCCACGCGATCCGGCAGGCGTTTGATTTCAGGCGGCAGCGCCGAAGCACAACCTGCCAGCGTCACGACAACAGCTGCCAGCAAGGACCACTGCTTGAGCCCGGCAACGCAGGATCGGAAAAAAACCGGCGACATGTTCACTCACTTCTAAAACCCCGGACAACCTGCGGTCCGGCCAGGGTGCCGATAATAGGACGCCGCGCAGGCCGGGTATAGCCTCAACGTGCAGTCGACCTGCGGCAATAGATCAAATCAGTCCTGATCCGCTGACCACTGGTCAATTAACCGAAACATGTGCAGGGCTAGACTGTCGACTATTAAGACTGCACTAAGAAGCATGGTCCGCGGAGGACGTATGAGCCTGGAAATGACAATCGTGATGCTGATCGCCGCATGGCTGGCTGTTGCCACCGCCATGCTCTGGGGCGTAATGCGAATTTCTCGTCGTCATCATCACCCTTACCGTCACGTTAAACCTTCAGTCAACAAGGCTGAGAAACCGGTCAAGAGCCGCCCGCACGCAGCGGCGCACTGAGTAACGATTGATCCGTCTCCTGTGAAAGCGTCAATCAGCATCAATAAAAAAGGTCGGCCGGGATTTCCCCGCGCCGACCTTTTTTTCGCAGCCTGTTTGATCAGGTTACTGACCGATCAGACATCTGACGCCTGGCTGGCTTCGCGTTTGACTTTCGCCTTGCGAGACCACAGGTTCAGCACTTCGATCAAGGCCGAGAACGCCATGGCCGTGTAGATGTAGCCTTTTGGCACATGGGCACCGAAGCCTTCGGCAATCAGCGTCATGCCGATCATGATCAGGAAGCCCAACGCCAGCATCACCACCGATGGGTTGTCGTTGATGAACTTGGCCAGAGGCTCAGCGGCCACCAGCATCACGATGACAGCGGACACCACCGCGATAATCATGATCGGCAAGTGCTCGGTCATGCCCACCGCCGTAATGATGCTGTCGATGGAGAACACCAGGTCCAGGACCAGAATCTGACCGATTGCCGCCGCCATGCTGAGGGTGACGGTGGATTCGATCTTCTTCTCGGCCTCGGTTTTCACGTCGACGCTGTGGTGGATCTCGGTCGTGGCCTTCCAGACCAGGAACAGACCACCTGCGATGAGGATCATGTCTTTCCAGGAGAACACCTGGCCCAGCACTTCGATCACAGGCTCAGTCAGTTGCACGATCCACGCCACTGTACTCAGCAAGCCCAGACGCAGGAACAACGCCATGCCGATACCGAGACGGCGAGCTTTTTGCTGCTGATGCGCAGGTAGCTTGTTGGTCAGGATGGAGATGAAAATCAGGTTATCGATGCCTAATACCACTTCCATGACCACCAGCGTTGCCAAGGCAACCCAGGCGGCAGGACTTGAAGCGAGTTCTAACAGATATTCCATGTGCGATGCCCTGATTTCAGTAGTGAGATGACGTTAGATTTCTTTGCTGTTTTTTTCGGCGTTCTTTTCAGACTCAGGTTGAGCCATCGACAGATCCTGTTTGGCGTCATCCAGAGCACTGGTCGCGGCTTTATGGGTGTCGTCGATAGCCTTTTTCGCAGAATCGGCAGCGGTGCTCAAGATCTGTTTGGATGAGCTTTCAATCTGGTCACAGCCACTGAGCACCAGCAGCGGCAACGCAATTAACGCAGCGGAGATGAGTTTGATCATAGGTGGCCTCGATTCAGTAGGCCGGAGGCGACGAATGCTCCGGCGATAGGCCAGCATCCTAGAGAGATATGACAATAAGGAAAATTCGTATTTTTAAGCGGTATACTTCGGCAATACCGAATCGGGAATGCTTATGCTCAACTATCGTCAGCTTCATTACTTCTGGGTCGTCGCCAAGACGGGCAGCATCGTGCGTGCCTGCGATCAACTGAACCTGACAGCCCAGACCATCAGCGGGCAAATCAGCCTGCTTGAGCAATCCCTTGGCGTGGATCTGTTTCAGCGGGTCGGCCGTCAGTTGGAGCTCACTGAAGCCGGGCGACTTGCCCTGCCCTACGCCGAGCAAATGTTCCAGATCGGCAATGAACTGGAAGCCGTACTCCGCGCCCAGCCCGACGAACCCCAGATCCTGTTCCGCGTCGGTGTCGCCGACGTCGTGCCCAAATCCATTGTGTATCGCCTTATTGCGCCGACGATGGAACTGAGCGAACCCATGCGCATCAGTTGCCGGGAAGACAAGCTCGAACGTTTACTGGCGGACCTGGCAATTCAGCGTCTGGATCTGGTGATTTCCGACAGCCCCATGCCTTCGCATCTGGACATCAAGGGATACAGCCAGAAGCTGGGGGAATGCGGGATCAGCTTTTTCGCCACCCAGGCGCTGTTCGAGCGCTACGGACAGAACTTCCCGTTTGGCATGCAAGGTGCGCCTCTGCTGATTCCCGGTCAGGAAACCGTGGTCCGCAGCCGGCTGATGCGCTGGTTCGGCGAATTGAAGGTGCAACCGCGGATTGTCGGCGAGTTCGACGACAGTGCCTTGATGAAGGCCTTCGGCAAATCAGGGAGTGGCATTTTCGTTGCGCCCAGCGTGATTGCTGACGAGGTGCAGGCGCAATATGGCGTGAAACTGCTCGGCCACACGGATGCGGTGACCGAATCGTTTTACGCCATCTCGGTTGAGCGCAAGGTCAAGCACCCCGGTATCGTTGCGATCACTGAAGGTGCCCGACGCGAGCTGTTTACCGCTTAAACAGTGCCCATGAAATCGCGCTTGCCGATCTCGACGCCATTGTGGCGCAGCAGGTCATAAGCGGTGGTGACGTGGAAGAAGAATTGCGGAAGGCTGTAGGTCAGCAAGTAGCTTTGGCCCGTGAAGCGTTTCTCTTTAGGGGTGCCAGGGCGAAGGATGATTTCCAGGCCTTCGCTGCCGTCGATCTGCTCGGGCTTGATGCTGCCGATGAACTCCAGCGTTTTGGCCAGCAAGGCCTGCAGCTCGGCGAAGGTGGTTTCGGTGTCTTCATATTTAGGCATGTCGACTTGAGCCAGACGAGCCGATGCGCCCTTGGCGAAATCCACGGCAATCTGCACCTGACGGGTGAAATTCAGCATGTCCGGAAACAGACGGGCCTGCAGCAATGCTTCTGGCTGGATGTTTTTCTGGGTAGCGTGGGCTTCTGCTTTGGTCAGCACTGCGCTCAAGGCGCCGAGCATTTGCTGGAAAACCGGAACGGAAGCGGCGTACATGGAAATAGTCATGGCAGGTCCTTGATGAAAAGTGCGCTGATTATAGCCATGGGCGCGCGTTGAAGCGGTGCCTGATTCATGAAGTCATTTGCCGCTCAGACTGTGTGAAAACTACTGCGCTCGGCCATACGGCGTTAAAAACAGGCGAAAAATGCTCATTTAGAACACCTAGACTCCGCTTTTTCGCCTGTTTTTGCCTTGTCTGGCCTTCGCTCGCTACGTTTTCACACAGTCTGCGCTGGAAATAATTGCCGACACACCCTAGGCTGACTGCCCGCCATTGCCTACGGAAAGCGCCATGACCACTGAACAGCTTTCGACGACGCTTGCTGAAGATGCGCCAGGTCTTGCGCTCAACAGCACGGAAGTTCGCATTCTTGGCTGCCTGATCGAAAAACAGGCCACCAGCCCGGAAACCTACCCGTTGACACTCAATGCGCTGGTGACTGCCTGCAATCAGAAAACCAGCCGTGACCCGGTCATGAATCTCAACCCCGGTGCCGTGGGCCAAAGCCTGAGAGCGCTGGAAGGCCGGGGCCTGGCGAAACTGGTGATGGGCAGTCGTGCTGATCGCTGGGAGCACCGGGTCGACAAGTCGCTGGAACTGGTACCCGCTCAGGTGATACTGACAGGCCTGCTGCTGTTGCGAGGCCCGCAAACTGTCAATGAGCTGCTGACCCGCAGCAACCGCATGCATGACTTCGAAGATACCGAGCAGGTGGTCCATCAACTGGACCGGCTCATCGCCCGGGGTTTCGCGACCTTGCTACAACGCCAATCGGGGCAGCGTGAGGACCGCTACATGCACGCGCTGGGGAACCCGCAGGATCTTGAGGAGCTTCTGGCAACGCGGCAAAACCAGCCGGATCGCACCGTTGCGGGTAACGGCCCTACGGCCGAGCGCCTCGACGAGCTGGAAGCCCGTATCGCAGCGCTGGAGGAACGTTTGGCCAGGCTGGAGTGAGGCTCTGGACTGGCGCATTCCAGACGGGAGTAAGCTTGCTTGCGAAGACGATGTCAGGTGCGCCATTAATGCGGCCTCTTCGTGAGCCGGCTTGCCTCCGCAGCACCGTTTGAGCGGAGGGCAAGGTTAGCCCGAAGGCGCAGCAATCCTGCTGGCAAACATACAAATTTTTTCTACCGAACGGTATTAGAAATAACCGCTGCAACAGGGGTAAGATGCCCCTGCTGTTACAGTCGCGAGTGCGCAACTGATCAGCGCGAACACCCTTACACAATCTTTACTTAATGGCTTCGCAGTTTTCTCGCAAAGCGCTGTCTTAAGAGTTATCCCGTGGCAGTGCCTGAGCGTAACGCAGGCTCGCGACAACGGGTTGAAAGCCGAGGAATAGTCATGATTCGTCATATCCCCAGAATTGCCTTGTTATTAGGTGCGCTGGCGCTGGCAGGCCAGGCGAATGCCCATGGTGGCGGCGGTGGCAACTGGGTTGGCCCTGCCGTTGTGGGCGCAATTGTTGGTGGCGTAGTGGGCTCGGCTGTTTCATCTGGACGTGACCGCACCGTCTATGTTGAACAGCCTCCGGTTTATGTGCAGCAGCAGCCGGTGTATGTACAGCGCCCCGTCTATGTTCAGGCGCCACCTCAACCTGTGTATTACCAACCGGCCTATGAAGTAATAGCGCCTCCGCCGGTTTATCGCCCGCGTTATTATGGCCCGCCTCCAGGCTATTACGGCCCGCCGCGTGGTTACTATGATCGCGGTCGCTGGTAATACGGGCTGGTGACAAGCATCAAGGCCCCGCCTTTATCAGGCGGGGCTTTTTTTTGGCCCATGTCCCGTCCTGAATAAGGTTTACACCTTCTGACCTTTCCTCAGGAGGATTCAATGGATTCGGGCAAAAGGCGCAGCCAGCGCGACTACACGCTAGCCTTTAAATTATCGGTCGTAGACCAGGTTG
>Ga0247734_1000025_pt1 | contig 148138 bp, 135 predicted proteins | sample UWRJL103311B2_FD_180933 | JGI IMG/M metagenome (GOLD analysis project Ga0247734, IMG submission 180933) | Plant litter microbial communities from Arlington Agricultural Research Station in Wisconsin, United States - UWRJ-L103-311B-2 | ecosystem: Environmental > Terrestrial > Plant litter >...
CACGGCGGTAACAGGGGTTCGAGTCCCCTAGGGGACGCCATTTGCGGGAATAGCTCAGTTGGTAGAGCACGACCTTGCCAAGGTCGGGGTCGCGAGTTCGAGTCTCGTTTCCCGCTCCATATTTAACGAAAACGCCGCTCACTAGAGCGGCGTTTTTGTTTGTGCGTTTTGTAACGTTGCCACCACCCTGTAAGAGCTGCCGAAGGCTGCGAATCGCGGTGTGTCAGGAATATCACTCAATCCTGAAATCAGGATGCAACTGTTTCCAGTGAGCCCGTAAAACAGCCTTCTGGCTTTCCGGCATCTCGCTGCTTAAAAGCAGGGTGTCAGTCAGGGATAACTGATGCTGAAAATCTGCGAAGCAGATTTGCTTTTGCTTTTCCTGCCGCGATTTCACAGACGACGCAAAATGCGCGTCGGGAGGTTGAGCGCAGGTGTCGTGGGGTGGGTCGCTCGGCATGGATGCCGAGCGAGCGCCGCTGGGCCATGGATGGCCCGTCGGCGCGTGCCCACCCCACGGCACCGGAGCGAACGTACCCCCGCGCAGCGGGGGCCGTACGCCAGCGCAGAGGTTTTGGTTACTTTTGGCACCAAAAGTGACCCGGCCGTCAGGACGGAACCTGACTCGGCAACGCCAAGATGCTGTTGTTGCTACTCGATTCAAGGCTCACCATTCTGATTCGTCGAAGCTACAGATATACAGCTCACTCAATCCTGAAATCAGGGTGCAACTGTTTCCAGTGAGTCCGTAAAACAGCCTTCTGGCTTTCCGGCATCTCGCTCGCCTCCAGCGCTGCAGGCCACAGGGTGCGTGCTTTTTCCAGGGTTGCCCTGAGGTTGTACAGCACGGGGCGCCACGGGATATCCCCGTACCCCGCCCATCGCTTGAAAGCCTCCAGAGAGGCGGCATACCAGTTCTTGTTTTTATCCAGATTCAGGCCGAACTGGGCTTCGTCAGGGATAAAGGCCTTGGTGACCACGATGTCGTAGGCAGGAGACAGCTCGGCATGGTGACCATCGGGGTAGATCACGCTCCAGTTCTTGAGGTGCGCGTCGCCATTGGCCAGCAGGATATTGACCAGCAGCCGCACCGCCATCTGCACGGCGTCTCGCTGGCCGTGGGCAGAAGTCTGATAGATCAACTTGCCAATCTGGTCGTAGCTGCCTGCGTTGTATTTGTCGTGGGGATAGGCGAAGAGAATCTGGGCGAAGTCCTCCGAATGTACGCGCCGATTGCCTGGCAGCCGATCGTATCGACGGATGCCGTAGGCGTACTGCTCATCTGGCAGGTTTATGTTGGGCAGGGTTTGAATGTTGGACATCGGGATCAGTTTTATTTCGGGTATGTTTACCCCGGCAAGTTCGGCGAGCGACATTGCCGTGTATTCATTAAGCGGAACGAAGGGGTGAACGGTCGAGGGCGTCTTGATAATCCAGTCGCCAGGCGCATTGCGGTCGCCGGTGATGTAGCGGCCCTCCTGATCGCGCATGGAAAACTTCATCTGAATGCCCGCCAGTGAAAAGTGTGCCCGGCTGTCAGGAATGTCGATCACCGCGGGTTCGATCTTTCCGGGGTGCTGCAAGGCTAGGGCAGGTATTTGAGATGCTTCGACAGGATCGGCGATCAAGGCACCCGGCAAGTCACGTCCGAGCCAGCTCAGCAGCGGAAACTCATTGTCTCGATGGACCTTCATGGCTTGGGACATAAAATCGCGCAGCGCGCCTTCGGGCAGCAGGTTGCTCAATACCGGGTGCAATTGATGACTGCTGATATAGGGATGGCTGCGGGTCAGTTGCCTGGCCAGGGAAGCAGGATTGGCATGAGACAAGGTCAGCGGTTGCCTGCCCGGGTTGTCCAGATACTCCGGGGCCAGGGTAAAAACGTTCTTGCCGTTGGAATAGCCCGCCACATATCCGACGGTTTCGCCCTGTAGGGTCAGCTTCAAGGCTGCGACCGTTTCTCTGGGCATTAGAGGTCTCCCCAAGGGTTTTCAATCTCTTCACTGACGTTTAACGCTGAATCAGTGAGGGAAGCGTAACGCTGGCCGGGCTCAACCAATGCCTCACCGGCAAGGATCCTTTGCACCGCTTCCAGTTTCGACTTGGGGACGAGCACCAAAGCGGCATCAAGCCCTTCGGCTATCTGATCGAGTGTATTAAGGCGTGGATTGCCGCCCGCTTCGATCTTGCCGTACTGCTGTCGCGTCAGCCCGGCGCGCAGCGGCATTTCCAGGATTTTCACTCCCAGTGCCAGTCGGCGTTGGCGTATCTGCTCAAGCAAAGTGGTTTTCATGGCGCATTCTCACAGTGAGCGGCCATTATGTAATCTATATGGCTCTAGTCAACCGTTAGGAGTCATATAGATTTCATTTCTACTATTAGGAGCCATATATGACACATTTTTTCCTTTGTGAGCCATATAGATTTCATTTTCAAGGTTTAAACTCCGCTCACATCCCGCATCAACAGCCCAAAGCGTAAATCCACAGCCTCCGGTATGCGGATATAGACCGTGTGCCCGTCACCCGGCGCTACGCCGATGGCTTCGCCGTGTTCGTTCTGCAAGCAGACCAGATCGAAATGCAGATTACCGGCGGGTGTCATCAACTCCAGATTATCGTCCACATAGAAGCGATTTTTGACCCGGACTTCAGCCAGCCCACGCCGCCGTTCACCGGTCAGTTCGCCGACAAACTGCTGTTTCTCGGAAACCGAGCTGCCGCGCTGGTAGTTCTGATATTCGTCGTGTACGTGCCTGCGCAGAAACCCTTCGGTGTAGCCCCGCTGGGCCAGTGACTCCAGGTCACCCATCAGGCTGCGGTCGAATTCACGGCCTGCCACGGCATCATCGATGGCGCGCCGGTATACCTGAGTGGTGCGGGCGCAATAGAAGTGGGATTTGGTTCGGCCTTCGATTTTCAGCGAGTGCACACCCATTTCGCTAAGGCGCTGCACATGCTGGACGGCGCGCAGGTCCTTGGAATTCATGATGTACGTGCCGTGTTCGTCCTCGAAAGCAGGCATCAGCTCGCCTGGGCGATTGGCCTCGTTGAGCAAGAACACTTGATCGGTTGGGGGGCCTTCACCAAGGGTGGGTTCAGGCGGGAAGCTTTGCACAATATCGCCCAGTTGATTCTGGCTGGCTTGCTGCGCCGAATATTGCCAGCGGCAGGCATTGGTGCAACTGCCCTGATTGGCGTCGCGCCGGTTCATGTAGCCCGACAGCAGGCAGCGGCCGGAATAAGCCATGCACAAGGCGCCGTGGACAAACACCTCCAGTTCCATGGCGGGCACTTGCTGGCGTATTTCCTCGATTTCTTCCAGCGATAACTCCCGGGACAGAATGATCCGGCTAATGCCCTGGGACTGCCAGAATTCGACACTGGCCCAGTTCACGGTATTGGCCTGGACTGACAGATGGATCGGCATCTGCGGATAGTGGCGGCGCACCAGCATGATCAGGCCTGGGTCGGACATAATCAGTGCGTCGGGCGCCATGGCGATTACCGGTTCCAGGTCCTTGAGGAAGGTCTTGAGCTTGGCATTGTGGGGCGCGATGTTGATCACCACATAAAAGCGTTTGCCTAGCGCCTGCGCCTCCTTGATGCCCAGCGCGAGGTTGGCATGGTCGAACTCGTTGTTGCGCACCCGCAGGCTGTAGCGCGGCTGGCCTGCGTAGACCGCGTCCGCTCCGTAGGCGAAGGCATAACGCATGTTTTTCAACGTGCCGGCCGGGGCCAGTAGTTCGGGGGCAGAAAACTGAGTTGCAAGCGGTCTGGCGGCAAGGGTCGTCATGATGGGCGTCGGTCGCGAAATCGGCGAGAGTAGTCGACCTTTCAAAAGTACTTATTGATCTGCGTCCATGCCTGAAGTGTTTAACGGACAATGCACTGATATCAAACCGCCAGCTTAAGTTTGCACCATGTTGACGCGCTGTTCATCGCTGGGGTGGAGGCCATCGTATGGGTAACTGAATGAATGGTTCGGCCTGGGCTCAGCTCTTTATACGAGCTAAGCCCGACAAGACTGGCTGGCACAAACGCTGCATTGCCCTGATCAGGTCCAGCGCGAATTTCGCTGAGCGGGCCGCCCATCGGTCAATGGCGATCGAGCTGCTCAAAGCAGTGCGGGCACGGGCAGGTCAACTCCCCTACGAACAGGCAACGGCGCCTGGAACCGCGAGGTTTCAGGCGTTTTTTTTGAGCATTATTGATGAACATGGAGCAGGAAATGGCCCGACTGAGTACCGCCAAACGGATTGTCATCGGCTTTGCAATCGCTCCCCTGGCCTTGGCCGGGATGGTGCTCTACGCCTTGCAGGACATGGCAACACTCAAGGATCAGGCGGTGGTGATCGTCAAGGAAGACTGGCCGAAGATCGCGCCCATGATGGTGATCGCGACCGGGGTTCGCGACAACGGCAGGAACACCCGGGACTTGCTCATCAATAAAGATAACCAGCAGACCCAGGACGCCATTGATGCCACCAAAAAGCGCATCAGCCAGGCGTTCGAAGTCCTGGAGCCGTTGCTCTACACCCCTGAAGGCAAAAGCGGTTATCAGGCGCTGAAGAAAAATCGCGAAGCTTACGTCGCGGCCTTTGTTCAGGTCCAGGCGCTGATCAAGCAAGGCGACGCCAACGCTGCCATGGTCCAGTTGCAACAGAAAGTCATACCCGCCGAGCAGGAAGTCTACAAAAGCCTCGATGAACTGATGGCGCTGCAAGGACGGATTTTCGCCGAGCGTGAGCACGTGGCGCAGAGCCTGTACAGCGATGCCCAGCGTAACCTGCTGGCGCTGCTGCTGGGGTGCATCACCTTGGTCGTGGCTGCGGCGGTGATTGTCACGCGCAGTGTCATTCGCCCGCTGGGTGGCGAGCCTGACGATGCTGCGCGGATCCTCAGCCGCATCGCTCAGGGTGACCTGACGATTGCCGTGCCTTTACGTGCCGGTGACCGCGGCAGCCTGATGATGAACATGCGCGATATGCAGCAAAACCTCAATGAAATGGTTCGCGGGATCGCCAGCTCAGTGGACCGGGTGGCCAGTTCTTCCGAACAACTGAGCGCGGTCAGCAGCCAGACCACCACTAGCCTGCAGGCCCAGGGGCTTGAAATCGAACAGGCAGCGGCGGCGGTCAACGAGATGACGGCCGCAGTGGATGAAGTGGCACGTAACGCAGTCAGTACCAGCGAAGCCTCTCGCGAGTCCGAGCAGACCGCCCAACGCGGTCGTCAGCAGGTCCAGGAAACCGTAGCCTCCATCAGCGCCCTGGCTGACGGGGTGACCGACACCTCCGGTCGCATTCAACAGCTGGCCGGGCGGGTGCAGGACATCAGCAGCGTGCTGGACGTGATCCGCAGCATCGCTGAACAAACCAACCTGCTGGCCCTTAACGCCGCCATTGAAGCGGCCCGTGCCGGTGATGCCGGGCGGGGTTTTGCGGTGGTGGCCGATGAAGTACGGGCGCTGGCCCATCGCACTCAGGTGTCGACCCAGGAGATCGAGCAGATGATCGGTAACATCCGCCTCGACACGGGTCAGGCGGTATCCGCCATGCACAGCAGCAGTGAACTGGTGCAGGCCACGTTGCTGATCGCCCGACGCTCAGGCGATGCGCTGGAGGAAATCACCCGATCCATCTCGCAGATCAACGAGCGCAACATGATGATTGCCAGCGCCACCGAAGAGCAGGCCCTGGTGGCGCGGGAGGTGGATCGCAATCTGGTGGGTATTCGCAACTTGTCCGAACAGGTGTTGCAGGGCGCGCAGCACACCAATACGGCTGGGCATGAGCTGGCGCAAATGGCCGGGACGCTGCATCAGACCGTTGCGCGCTTCAAGATTCAGCAGGGCTGAGGGGCCCGGTTGCGCGGGGTATGGTCAGTTTTTCTGATCGCAGCTTTCTGTAGGAGTTGCCGAAGGCTGCGAACGGCGGTGTGTCAGCAGTATTGCGTTCGCAGCCTTCGGCAGCTCCTACAGGAGGCGTCAGTTCGGTGCTTTCCCCCGCTGTGCAAACACCGCCTTGCCAACCCCGATCAAGGTCGCGTCATTCTGCGGGGTGTGGATCCGGGCGCAGAGCACGTTACGCAGGTGACGTTGCAGAGGGTTGCTGCGGGACAAACCGGGGTTGCCGGAGGCTTCGATGGCCAGTTCCACGGCGCGGATGGCGTTTGTGGTCACCAGGTATTTGATCTGCGCGGCGTGGGCGGATGGGGTGTGGCCGTTGGCAGCGGATTGCAGCAGGGTGTGGTTGGCGAACAGCAGGGTGTCGATCTGCCCGACCACTTCCTGAAAGCGTGGCAACGTCGAGAGCGCTGCACCCAGGTTGGACGGCTTGCGTTGTTCCAGCCATTGCACGAACCATTCCCGCGCGGAGCGAGCGACGCCGTCGTAAACCGACGACAGCAATACCGACATCCACACCATGCCTGCCGGGTCCAGTTCTGCCACGGGCGCGCTCCATGGGCTGACGCTCACGGCATGTTCCAGTGGCACCAGGACGTCTTCGAAAATCACTTCATGGCTGCAGGTGGCGCGCATGCCCAGGTGGTCCCAATCTTCGACGATGCGGATGCCCGGCGTGTCTTTGTGCACCAGCCAGGCACCCACCAGTGGATCGGCATCGTCGCTGCGCGCCCAGACGTTGAACCAGGTCAGCCCATGGCTGCCGGTTGAATAGATCTTGCTGCCGCTGATCCGCCAGCCTTCTGCGGTGCGCCGAGCCGTGGTGGCGGGCAGGCCGCCGCGAGCAGGGGTGCCCAGGTCCGGCTCGACGCGCAGCGCATTGATCAGCGCGCCGTCGTGTACTGCTTCTCTGGCGACCTGCAGGCGCAGGTGTTCAGGCCAGCTCTTGCTCTGCTGAAGGCGGGCATGCTGGATGTATTGCATGACCAGAATCAACGCCGTCGAGGGTTCACCCTGAGCCACGGCGCTGATGGCCTGCAGAGCCTGAGGCAAGTCTGCACCGCCGCCGCCCAGGTTGCCGGGCACCGTCAGGCCCAACAGCCCATGTTCGTGCAGCAGGCGAAAGTTATCGTGGGGGAACTCGCCGCTCTCGTCGTAGCGCTCGGCGGTTGCCGCCAACTGCGCCGTGATCGAGGCCAGCCGGGCGCTGAAGGCCTCGGGGGATTCAATGTGGGTCGCAGCGGGGCGAAGGGGGAGTGCGCTCATCAGGTGTCCTTTTTACAATCTTGAATGTATGAGCCGTATGCTGAGATCAAATGACTGCGAGGACCCTCAAGTCGGTACCTGGTAGCTGAGTAGGCGACTTGCAGGAGCTGGCTTTTGTAGGAGCTGCCGCAGGCTGCGAAAGCGGTGTGTCATGGGAGTGCGTTCGCAGCCTTCGGCAGCTCCTACAGGGATCTATGAGCCTTATGCCAATTCAGCCTCGTCCTGCCGCGCATAGCGGTTTTCCGGCACGGGCAGATTGAAGTGTTCGCGCAAGGTCGAGCCGTTGTACTCGCTGCGCAACAATCCCCGTGCCTGCAAGACCGGCACTACCCGTTCGGTGAAGTACTGCAAACCGTCCGGCAACAGCGAATTGATGATGAAACCATCCGCTGCGCCCTGTTCGAACCAGGTCTGGATGGCGTCGGCCACCTGTTCGGCAGTGCCGACGAAGTCCCGGCGTGGGCGCGAGAAATGCAGCGCGACTTCACGCAAGCTCAGGCCTTCCTCCCGGGCCAGTTGCTTGATCCGGTCAGAACCACCTTTCTGGCTGTTCGAACCCAGATCGCCCAGCTCCGGAAACGGCGCGTCCAGCGGGTACTGGCTGAAGTCGTGGTCATTGAACGGGCGGCCCAGGGCGACGATGGCATCTTCGATGCTCACCAGCTCTACGGCCTGCTGATAGCGGCGCTCCACCTCGGCGGCGTCACGGCCCACTATGGGGCGGATGCCGGGCAGGATCGACAGGTCCAACGGGTTACGCCCGAAACCCGAGGCCCGTTTTTTCAAGTCCTGGTAATAGTCTTGAGCTTCCTCCAGGGACTCGGCGTGGACGAAGATCGCGTCGGAATATTCAGCGGCAAAGTTGCGCCCGTCGTGGGAAGTGCCGGCCTGGAAAATCAGCGGATGACCCTGTCTGGAGCGCGCAATGTTCAAAGGGCCCTTGACCGAGAAAAACTCACCCTTGTGATCCAGCGCGTGCAATTTGCCGGGGGTGAAAAACTCGCCGGTCTGTTTGTTGCGGGCAAAGGCATCGTCTTCCCAGGAATCCCACAGGCCTTTGACCACCGACACATGCTCTTTGGCAATGCGGTAGCGCACGGCATGGGGCGGGTGTTCGCCTTTGCTGAAGTTGTCCGCAGTGCCGCTGAGCCAGGAGGTCACCACGTTCCAGCCTGCGCGCCCGCCGCTGATGTGATCCAGCGACGAAATCTGCCGCGCCACCTGGAACGGCTCTGTGTAGCTGACCGTCACGGTTGCCACCAGGCCGATGTTTTCGGTGGTGGCTGCCAGGGCCGAAAGGATGGTCAGCGGCTCGAAACGGTTGAGGTAATGCGGGCTGGATTTCTCGTGGATGTGCAGGCTGTCAGCGATGAACACGAAATCGAACTTGGCCGCTTCCGCCAGTTTGGCCTGCTGCTTGTAATAGCCGAAATTGACGCTGGCATCGGCCAGTGCATCCGGGTGGCGCCATTCGCCCCAGCCGTGACCGACACCGTGGACCATTGCGCCTAGTTTCAACTGCCTTGGCTTGCTCATGAGCGTGCTCCTGAATCTGGAAGAGAGGTTGTCTGCGGGTTAATGAGCGGCTGTCTGCACAACCTGAGCACGCGAAGCGTTGAAGCTTTTGTCGAAGCCTTTTGAGACGTCGATCGATTTGGTCAGGATGCCTTCCTGTTGGTAGATGTCAGCGGTGGCTTGCAAGCCTTTGATCACGTTGTCGTCGATATCAACGCGGTTCATCTTGGTGGCCTTGGCGATTTCCTGATGCACTTCGATGGGCAGGCCAGTGATCGCCGCTTGCGCCTTGGCGTATTCGTTGGGGTGGGTGTTGCTCCACAAGTAGGCACGCTCGACCCGGGCCACGAAATCATCAAGCTGCTCGCGTTTGTCAGCGATGGCTTTGCTGGTGGCGGCCAGATACAAATGATTGCTCAACAGCTCGCTGCCGCTGATCAGGACACGGTCCTGGCTCTGGGTGGTGGCGACGGTGGTGTACGGGTCCCAGGTGGCCCAGGCATCAGCGCCGCCGCTGGACAGCAGGATGCGCGACTCGCCTGGTAACAGATTGATGAAGGTGACGTCACTGGTTTGCAGGCCCGCCTGACGCAGCGCCTTGATCGCCAGGTAGTGGCCGATGGAGCCGCGACCGGTGACGATGCGCTTGCCCTTGAGGTCGGCGACGGTCTTGATCGGCGAATCCTTGGGCACCAGCAATGCGGTGGTGAAACGACCTTCGGCGTGAGTGATGCTGACCACTTTCAACGGCGCACCGGCCCCGAGGGCAAACACATAGGGCGCGTCGCCCAAGGCACCAATGTCTACAGCGCCAGCGTTCAGGGCTTCACCCAATGGCGCGGCTGAGGGGAATTCGGAAAAGCGAATCTCGTAGGGCACATTCTTCAACTCACCGGAGACTTGCAGCAGCGCTTTGATGGTTGATTTCTGATTGGCGACCAGCAGCGGTTCCAGATCGGCAGCCATGGTGTGCTGGCCGAGGGTGACGCTCAGTAGCGCGCCCAAGACCAGGGTTTTAAGGGGGCGGCGTTGCAACGAAAAAAGCGGCATGGGTGAATCTCCAGGCTAAAAGAGGGGCGCTGGCAAGACATCCGCCTGGAGGGGTCTGTCCTGCTTCTATAAGGGTTTGGCGTCAGATCACGTGAAAGCCATGAGTTCCGTCCCGGGCAAGCTGTTCCACCAGACCGAACTCCCAGTCCAGATACGCTTGCATGGCTTCGCGCGGCGCGTCGGTGCCTTCATAGGGGCGGCGATAGCGATCAATGCGCGGTGAGGCCAGATGGCTTTCTCCGATTTCCAGCGGCAGGCCAGCCTTGATCCAGCTAGCAGTGCCGTCCTTGAGCAGGAACACTTGCTTGCCGGTCAGGGCATCGACTTCGGGCACCGCCAGGCGCGCCAGCTTGCTGCTGCCGCAGGTCAACACATAGCGTTCGGCCTTGGGGATGATGTGCAGCGCATCCTGCAGTTGCGCGCGCAACGTCCACCAGGCGCCGGGGATGTGCTGCTTGACATAGTTGGCGCTGGCGGTGAAATCCAGTACGGCGACGTCGCCATGCTGCTGCCATTCAGCGAGGGTCTGCGGGCTGATTTCTTCCACCTGGGCAGGGGTTGGAATCGGTGCGTTCCAGTCGCCTTGTTCGCTGAAATCCTCAGCCTGCAAATCATCGACAACCGACACGTCCCAGCCCAGTTGCGCCAGCCAGGAGGCCGACATATTGGCGCGTACGCCGTCGTCGTCCACCAGTACCAACCGGGCACCGCGAACGCTGGCGTAGTGATCGGTTTCCTGCACCAGTTGCCCGCCCGGCGTAGAGCGCGCATGGGGCAGATGACCTGCGGCAAATTCTTCCGGGGTGCGCACATCCAGCAGGTAAGTGGTGCGCGCCTTGTCGGCTTGCCAGCTGTGCAGCTCGATGCGTGTGGTGCGTTTGACGCCCGCTTTATCGGCAACCCGGCGGGCATCGGCGCTGGCGGTTGCACGAGTCTCGTCGCTGATGGCGGCAAAGCGTCGAGCCTTGCTGTGATCCAGCGTTTGCCCGGCCAGCAGCCAGCCAATGGTGCCGTTGCGCAGGGCGCTCACTTGATTGGGGATGCCGGCGTTGACCAGTGACTGAGTGCCAATGATGCTGCGCGTGCGGCCTGCGCAGTTGACGATGATTCGCGTGCTCGGGTCCGGCGCCAGTTCCCGGGCGCGCAGTACCAGTTCCGCGCCGGGCACGCTGATCCCGCCGGGGATGCTCATGGTCTGATATTCGTCGTAACGACGTGCGTCGAGTATCACCACATCAGCCTTGGATTCGATTAATTGCAGGACCTCTTCAGCTGCCAGCGAAGGCGTGTGGCGATGATGCTCCACCAGTTCACCAAAGGCTTTGCTGGGCACGTTGACGTCGATGAACAACTCGCCGCCTGCGTCGCGCCAACCCTGCAAGCCGCCTTCCAGCAGTTTCACGTCGCTGTAACCCAGCGCCTGCAAACGCTCCAGCGCGCGTTGCGCCAGGCCTTCGCCGTCGTCATACAGGGTCACGGCGGTGTCGCGGCGAGGGATCCGGGAAAACACCTCAAGCTCCAGCTTGGACAGCGGGATGTTGGCGGCGAACAGCGGATGCGCTTGGGCAAAGGGCGCTTCTTCGCGTACGTCGACCAGGGCCAGTTCTTCACGGGCCAGCAATGCCTTGCGGATATCGGCGAAGGAGCGGGTAGTGGGCTGAGTCATTGTGCTTGGCTCTCTTTGGACAGGTCCCAGATGTTGGGTAGAAAGGCATTCGAATAGCCGGAGATAAACAGTTTTTCAGTGCCGTCGGGCTGATACACCGCGCGCCGGACTGCACCGATATTGGCGCCGTAGACATGGATGCTGATCGACACTTTGTCGCTGAACGCATTGCTGACCTGATGCACGTCGTTGCTGTCCGGCGACAGGGCTTCAACGTGACCGGGTTCCAGTCGAATGGCCGCCCCTTGCTGTACAAGCGCGCCGTCTTCGCTGCGAGTGAAACCCTGAGAATACTCCGCACCCCGCAGCATGCCGATCAGACCCCAGACGCGGTGGTCATGAATCGGCGTGGTCTGACCGGGGCCCCACACGAAACTGACAATCGAAAAGCGCTGGCGGGAGTCGGCATGCAGCAGAAATTGCTGATAGCGCTCGGGGCTGGGGATGGCGTACTCATCGGGGAGCCAGTCGTCATGACTGACCAATTGGCCGAGCAGTTGAGCGCCCCGGTCCAGCAGATCGCCCTCGCGAGGGTTGCTGTCGATCAGCTCGGCCAGGTCGCCAATGAATTGCCTGAGTCGTTCCGGGTGTCGGGTCTGCGTCATGTCTATCCCAGCGCTAAATTGATACGTGGCTTAATATAAACATAATGTCTTAGATCAATATGCAACTATTTTATGATTAGGTTATAACCAAAGGTGCTGACCGCAGCTTCGCAAATTGTCGGCGATCACTCGGACACGTCGCTTTCTTTAAGAGGTCCCGCCCCGTCTTCGACGCCGCTCCTACGAAAAAAGCATGCGCTGCTCATTTGCGGCCTTACCGTTTGCGCGTCAACCATTGAGCCATGGAAGCATCCTCCAGCGCGTATTCGCCTCGGTCGGATTTCCATACCAACTCCTTCTCCCGCAAGGCATTCACTGCATTTTGGATGTTCGCAGTAGAAGCTTTGGTATCGCTCTCACTTAACTCAAGTTTGCGGGCGACGTTCGTGACGGTTTGCTCTGAAAAGGGTGCAAAGGTCAGCTTTTGGATGGTCCGCTCAGCTAGCACTTCAACGACTGCCTTCTGCAGGGCGGACAGTTCGTTGTAACTGCTCTCGAAGTCACTCCAGACATCGGCCTGGTGGTTGAGGGCTCCTGTGCGCAGCAGTTCTCCAAGGTTTCCTGCTTCACCGTGGCCCACGCTGACTTCCGCGACCAGTTTGGTCAGCATTTCAGGGCGGCTTCCTACAAGGTGGAAGGCATACTCTACGTCCTCGATGCTGAACTGATTGCCCGCAGCCAGGCGTGCATTGACTTGGGTCGTATAGGCGCTCACGTAATCCTTACCCAGTAGAGGGAACGGAATGATGCTTGCGCCGAAGAACGGTTGCTTACTCTTGAGGACCAGATTCGCCAGCTTGTCCCGGCTTGATCCGGTAAACACCAGCCGCAGACCATCGGGCTTGTCACCTTTGTTCAGGTGATCCCGAGCGGCCTTCAGGGCAAACATCGCATTGATCCCGCCCTCACTGTTAAGTGCATGTTGGGCTTCATCGATGATCAACACGATCATCTGGGTACTGACTTTATGCAGCACTTCCAGCGCTTGGGTCAGCGTTGTGCCATCAGGTAGTTGAGGTTTAGTGAAATCCCAGCTGAGGGTGCGAAGAAGGCTGATTTTGTCGATACCTACCTTCTTTACGGCTTTTCGAGTGGAGCTTTCAAACTGTTGGAGGGCATTGCCGATCCCGCCTGCGATCAGATCTGCAGGATTCGCGGTACGGTCGGTCCAAAGGTCGATATAAACGGGAAGCCAGCCGCGGTTGAGGCATTCGGGGATGAGGTCGGTCTCCAGAAATGTGCTTTTCCCGGTACGCCGAGGCGCCGCCAGAAACATCCCTGAGCTGTAATCGGCATAGCCCTCACCGGCCAACTCGCCAACCAGCTGTGACGCCAGTTCCCCGCGCTTGAAAATAGTTCTTTTCATGGCCATCCGATTATCCTCAAATTATCAGCTAAACAATAATTATACCTATATTGATAATTTAACAATAAAGGGCCGCACATATTGCGTTCAGGTGGTCAGCCAGACCGTCTTCCAAGCTTTCTCTATAAGCGTCCGGCCAAGCCTGGTTGAGTATCGAGCAGTCGTCGCAAAGGCAGGTGGTATCCATATACCGCAAATCCAACTATGCTTTTCGCCTATCTCTTCCCGGTCTCTTTATGTGCGGTCTGAATGAAAATTGATGATATCGATGCCTTCGTGGCGGTGATTCGTTGCCAGTCGATCAGCCATGCGGCGCAATCGCTGGACCTGACCCAGCCGGCTATCACTCGCCGGGTGCAGAATTTCGAGCAGGCGTTGGGTGTCGAGTTGTTCGACCGCAATACCAAGCCGCTCAAGCCGACGCAGATGGGCAACCAGGTGTATCAGCGGTGCCTGTCGATCCTGCGCGAGATGGATGCCTTGCGTGAGCTGGTCGCCAGCGACACGCCGCCCAGCGGTGTGCTGCGCCTGGGTGTGCCGCAGACCATCGGCGACGTGGTGTTGCTCGATGCCCTTAAACAGCTGCGAGGTGAATTCCCCGACTTGCGCGCCCAGGTGTCCACCGGCTGGGGCAGCCATCTGGTGAGCAAGATCGAGAACGGCGAACTGGATGCCGCTGCTGCGTTGTTTCCGGCGGGCAAGATTTTCCCCGAGAACATCATTGGCGAGTCCATCGGCAAGATGGAGCTGGTGGTGGTCTGTGCGCGTTCAGCGTTGCCCAAAGGCGCGGTGAAACTGGCGGACTGTTATCAGCAGGGCTGGGTGCTCAACCCGGATGGCTGTGGTTTCCGAGCCGGTCTGCAACGCACCTTGTCGGATCAGGGCCTGAACCTGAGGGTCAATCTGGAAACCTTCGGTACGGAATTGCAGCTGGGGCTGGTCGCCGACGGGATGGGCCTGGGTCTGGTGCCTCGGCCTCTGCTGGAACGCAGCGCTCATCGCGAGCAACTGGCGGTGCTGCCGGTCAAGGATTTCAAACCGGTCATGGATCTGTGGCTGATCTACCCGCGTTTTCTCGGCAATCTGCAAGGTCCGGTCAGCTCCTTCGGCGATCTGGTGGCGCGCTCGTTGAAGCAGATCAAAAACGCCGCCTGACGCAAAACGCCCCTCATATCAGGGGCGTTTTTTTATTCTGACACAGCGCTGCGGATCAGTGCTTGGGGCTTTGCGCGGGCATGGCCAACAGCTGCTTTTCCATGTTCCAGTCAAACGGCTCGTCGTTCTGCTCGGCTTCGTAGCGGCGCTCTTCCAGGGATTGGTACAGCGCAATCTCCTCGTCCGGCATGAAGTGCAGGCAATCACCGGCAAAGAACCACAGCAGATCGCGAGGTACCAGGTGCGCGATTTGCGGGTAGCGCTGGATGACCTGGCAGAGAATGTCCTGGCCCAGATACTGGCTTTCGATCGGGTCTTGCGGCAACAGCGTCAGCAGTTCGTCAAAGCGCTCCATGAACAGCGCATGGCTTTCTTCAGGAACCTGCTCGGCCTCGCCCAGTGCGACCAGGATACTGCGCAGGTGCGCCAGCAGGTTCAGTTGGTGGTCGAGAGTGGCGTCGGCCATGGTGGGATCCTCAAAAACAAAAAAACAGGCGCGAGAGTATAAAGCTCTGCGCGCCTGCTGTGTGGTTGGGCTGACGAGCCCTGGAACAATTAGTCGATCAGCGAATCTTGCCTTCGCCTAACGTCAGCTCCTCTTTATCGAAATCATCGACGTCGATCACTTTGCGGCGGGCTGCTTCTGCTGCGCGCAATGTTTCGGCTTCGGTTGATTGCAAGACACCGGCGTTCAGTGCGGCGTCGATCAGGTGTTCGCCCGCCGCCGGTTGGAACTGGCCAGCCTTGTAAGCCACGCTCAGCTTCTTGTGCAGTGAGCGTGCGCTGACGAGCAGGTCGCTGGCATGTTGCAATGCGCCCACGGCATCGTCCGGGTTTTGCGGGCGGTAGCAACCGGCGAGCAGCTCTTCCAGCGTCGGGTCGCCTTTGGCGCGGCCCAGCACGGCGGCCACTTGCGCGTCCAGTGCATCGGACGGGCCTTTGTGGCGGCGGCCGAACGGGAAGACGATCACCCGCAGCAAGCCACCCAGAATCCGGTTCGGGAAGTTGGTCAGCAACTCGTCCAGTGCCCGTTCCGATTCGCCCAGCGCTTCTTCCATGGCCCAGCGGAACAGCGGTTGCAGATGCTCCGGGTAATCCAGATCGTGATAGCGCTTCAGGGCTGCGGAGGCCAGATACAGGTGGCTCAGCACATCGCCCAGGCGGGCCGACAAGCGTTCGCGACGCTTCAGTTCGCCGCCCAGCAGCATCATGCTCAGGTCGGCGAGCATGGCAAACGCGGCGGCCTGGCGATTCAGGGCGCGGTAGTAGCCTTGGCTCAAGTCATCGCCCGGCGCTTTCTCGAAGCGACCGAAACCCAGGTTGAGAATGAAGGTGCTGGCGGCGTTGCTCACGGCAAAACCAATGTGGTTGAGCAGCAGGGTGTCGAATTCAGCCAGCGCCTGATGCTGATCTTCGCGACCCACCAGGGCCATTTCCTTGAGCACGAACGGATGGCAGCGAATCGCGCCCTGACCAAAGATCATCAGGTTGCGCGACAGGATGTTCGCGCCTTCCACGGTGATGAAGATCGGCGCACCTTGCCAGTTGCGGCCCAGGTAGTTGTTCGGGCCCATGATGATGCCCTTGCCACCATGCACATCCATGGCGTGGGTGATGCACTCGCGGCCACGTTCGGTCAGGTGATACTTGAGGATCGCCGACAGCACCGACGGTTTTTCACCCAGGTCCACGGCGTTGGCGGTCAGCATCCGCGCGCTGTCCATCAACCAGGCGTTGCCGCCGATGCGCGCCAGGGATTCCTGAATGCCTTCAAATGCAGACAGCGGCACGTTGAACTGCTCGCGCACCTGAGCGTACTGGCCGGTTACCAGGCTGGTGAACTTGGCAGCACCAGTGCCCACCGCTGGCAGGGAGATGGAACGGCCGACCGACAGGCAATTCATCAGCATCATCCAGCCCTTGCCGAGCATGTCCTGACCACCGATCAGGTACTCCAGGGGGATGAAGACGTCCTTGCCAGAGTTCGGGCCGTTCATGAACGCGGCGCCCAGCGGCAGGTGACGACGACCGATTTCCACGCCCGGGGTTTCGGTCGGGATCAGCGCCAGGCTGATGCCCAGGTCCTCTTCCTCGCCCAGCAGATGCTCAGGGTCGTAGGCTTTGAACGCCAGGCCCAGCAGGGTCGCGACGGGGCCGAGGGTGATGTAGCGTTTTTCCCAATTCAGGCGCAGGCCGATGACTTCTTCGCCCTGCCATTGGCCTTTGCAGATGATCCCGGTGTCGGGCATGGCGCCCGCGTCGGAGCCTGCCAGTGGGCCGGTCAGGGCAAAGCACGGAATGTCATCGCCTCGGGCCAGACGCGGCAGGTAATGATTGCGTTGCTCGTCGGTGCCGTAATGCAGCAGCAGTTCGGCAGGGCCCAGGGAGTTGGGGACCATCACGGTGGACGCCAGGTCGCCGCTGCGGGTCGCCAGTTTCATCGCCACTTGGGAGTGGGCGTAGGCAGAGAAGCCTTTACCGCCAAATTCCTTGGGGATGATCAGGGCAAAGAAGCCGTGTTGTTTGATGTGTTCCCAGGCCCGAGGCGGCAGGTCCATGGCCTGACCGATTTCCCAGTCGGTGACCATCGCGCACAGCTCTTCGGTAGGGCCATCGATGAAGGCCTGTTCTTCTTCGGTCAGCTGGACTTTTGGGTAGCTGAGCAGCAGGTCCCAGTCCGGACGGCCACTGAACAGCTCGCCGTCCCACCAGACCGTGCCAGCGTCGATGGCATCGCGCTCGGTTTCGGACATAGGCGGCAATACTTTCTTGAACCAGCTGAACATCGGCGCGGTGAAATGTTTGCGTCGCAGGTCCGGCAATGCCAGGGGCAAGGCCACGGCCAGCAGTGCAATCCAGAAGATCGCCAGCAGCCAGCCCGGCGCGTGGCTGAATACGCCCATCGCCAGCAGATAAACCGCAACCACGCCCAGCGCAGGCAGCGGCGACACGCGGCGATGCGCCAGCCAGGCCACGCCAATAACCAGCACTACAATCCACAACAACAACATAGGTAATCCTCCGTGATGACAGCAGCGAGCAGCCACTATCAAGAGCCAGGGCGTGTTCCGTCAAGAAGGCGCCCGGGCGGGTGCATGGATAGTGACCCTGGCGGGGTGGGGGAGTTCGGTGCGGACCTGAAGGAGAAGTGGACCTGTAGGAGCTGCCGAAGGCTGCGAACAGCGGTGTATCAGCAATAATGCTTCGCAGCCTTCGGCAGCTCCTACAGGATGTCCCGCATTCCACTGCAAATGGCCTATCCTGTCGCTCATTCTTCAAGGAGAGACCAATGCTGAAAATATGGGGTCGCAAAAATTCTTCCAACGTGCGCAAAGCACTGTGGATCGCCGAGGAATTGGGGTTGCCTTACGAGGCGCTCGATGCAGGCGGGGCGTTTGGGCTGGTGGACGGTCCAGAGTATCGAGCCAAAAATCCCAACGGACGGGTGCCGATGATTGAAGACGGCGATTTCGTGCTCTGGGAGTCCAACGCCATCGTGCGTTACCTGGCGGCACGCCATGCGCCGGACTCCGCGCTGTACCCGGCGGATGCCCAGCAACGCGCCGTGGCGGACAAGTGGATGGACTGGGCCACTTCGACCTTTGCCGGGCCGTTTCGCGATGTGTTCTGGGGCGTATTGCGTACCCCGACCGAGCAGCAGGACTGGGTGAAAATCAATGGCGCAGTCAAAACCCTGCAAAGCCTGTTGGTGATGGTCGACGAAGCGTTGGCGCAACAGCCGTACCTGTCCGGCGCCGAATTCGGCATGGGCGACATCCCGCTGGGCAGCTTTATTTACGCCTGGTTTGAAATGCCGATTGAACGACCGTCCATGCCACACCTCGAAAGCTGGTACGAGCGCCTCAAGGCGCGGCCCGCCTACCAGACCGCAGTCATGACTGCGCTGACCTGATGCGTGCTGTTAATAAGTACTATCGATAGATCGCGCTGTACTTGAATGACCCGGCCAAGCACCATGACGGTGCTGGCCGCAGTTGTAATCAGGTGTGTCAGCCCTCATCTACCCCCTCTATTTCTTGACTGGTATTTTTCCCGATATGAGTTCTGCTCTGTCCATCCGGCAGCTAACCAAAACCTACGGCAACGGTTTCCAGGCATTGAGTGGTATCGATCTGGATGTCGCCGAAGGTGACTTCTTTGCCTTGCTCGGTCCCAACGGTGCCGGCAAATCCACCACCATTGGCATCATCTCGACCCTGGTCAACAAGACCAGCGGCACAGTGAATATCTTTGGTCATGACCTGGACCGCGAGCCCGCAGCGCTCAAGCGCTGCATCGGCGTTGTGCCTCAGGAATTCAACTTCAACCAGTTCGAAAAAGCCTTCGACATTGTCGTGACCCAGGCCGGTTACTACGGCATCCCGTTGAAGATCGCCAAAGAGCGCGCCGAGCAGTACCTGACGCAGTTGGGCCTGTGGGACAAGCGCGACGTGCCTTCGCGTTCACTTTCCGGCGGCATGAAGCGCCGCCTGATGATCGCTCGTGCGCTGATCCATCAGCCGCGCCTGCTGATTCTCGATGAGCCAACGGCCGGTGTGGACATTGAACTGCGTCGCTCGATGTGGAGTTTTCTCACCGAGCTGAACGAGCAGGGCACCACCATCATTCTCACCACTCACTACCTGGAAGAGGCCGAGCAGCTGTGCCGCAACATCGGCATCATCGACCACGGTGTGATTGTCGAGAATATGGGCATGAAGCAGCTGCTCAACAAGATGACGGTCGAGACTTTCCTGCTCGACCTCAAGCACGAATACCAGGTCGCACCGCAGTTGATGGGTTACCCCAGCAGGCTGATCGACAGCCACACCCTGGAAGTCCAGGTCGACAAGACAGTGGGCATTACCGCGTTGTTTGGCCAACTGGCGATGCAGAACATCGAAGTGCTGAGCCTGCGCAATAAAACCAACCGTCTTGAGGAGTTGTTCGTGTCCCTGGTGGAAAAAAATCTGTCGAAGGTGGCGATATGAGCAACCCGACCAACTCCGAGCTGCGCCCCAACCTGATTGCCCTGAACACTATCGTCTATCGCGAAGTGCGCCGCTTCATGCGCATCTGGCCTCAGACGTTGCTGCCGCCTGCGATCACCATGGTGTTGTACTTCGTGATCTTCGGTAACCTGATCGGCCGTCAGATCGGCGACATGGGCGGCTTCACGTACATGCAATACATCGTGCCGGGCCTGATCATGATGTCGGTGATCACCAACTCGTACGGCAACGTGGTGTCGAGCTTTTTCGGCGCCAAGTTCCAGCGTTCGGTGGAAGAGCTGATGGTTTCACCGGTCTCGCCGCACACCATCCTGATCGGCTATGTGGCGGGCGGTGTATTGCGGGGCCTGATGGTCGGCGTGATCGTGACCCTGTTGTCGATGTTCTTCACCGATCTGCAAGTTCACCATCTGGGCGTTACGGTGATAGTGGTGGTGCTGACGGCGACGATCTTCTCGCTGCTGGGCTTCATCAACGCTGTATTTGCGCGCAACTTCGACGATATCTCGATCATCCCGACCTTCGTGCTGACGCCGCTGACCTATCTGGGTGGGGTGTTCTATTCGATCAACCTGCTGCCGCCATTCTGGCAGACCGTGTCGATGGCCAACCCGGTGCTGCACATGGTCAACGCCTTCCGGTTCGGCATTCTGGGTGTTTCCGACATCCGCATCAGCATCGCCATGGCGTTCATGGTTGTCGCGACCATCGTCCTGTACCTGGGCTGTGCGCGGTTGTTGGTCAGCGGGCGCGGGATGCGGCAGTAGGCAGTGACCTTGCAGGAGCTGCCGAAGGCTGCGAATGGCGGAGTGTCAGCTTGATAGCCTTCGCAGCCCAGCCTCCGCAACAGCCAGCGCCTACAGGTCAGTAGTCTTCTCAAGAAAAATGACACCCCCATGCTCATAATCTCCAACAACGTCCATCTACCCGACGCTGAAATCGAATTGACCGCCATCCGTGCCCAGGGCGCGGGTGGGCAGAACGTCAATAAGGTGTCCAGCGCCGTGCACCTGCGTTTCGACATCAACGCCTCGTCGCTGCCGCCTTTCTATAAAGAGCGGCTGCTGGCGCTGCGTGACAGCCGGATCACCGGCGATGGCGTGATCGTGCTCAAGGCGCAGCAATACCGCACTCAGGAGCAGAATCGTGCGGATGCTTTGGAGCGTTTGACCGAGCTGATCGTCAATGCCGCGAAGGTGGAAAAGAAGCGCCGCCCCACCAAGCCAACGCTGGGCTCCAAGACCCGGCGCCTGGAATCCAAGACCAAGCGTGGCTCGATCAAGGCCGGGCGCGGCAAAGTGGATTTCTGATCAGGCGTTGCTTTGATTGGCGTTGCTCTGACGCATCGCCTTGGCGTGCCGGTAGAGCCAGATGCTGAGGATCAGGCCACCCAATGACGCGAACGCGGCAAACAGGAAGATCGATGCGAATCCAAAGCCTGCCGCTACTGCACCCGCCAATGGGCCGGTGATCCCCAGCGACAAATCGATGAACAGCGAATAAGCGCCCACCGCTGCGCCACGGCTGGAGGCGGGCACTAGGTTGACGGCTTCCACGCCCAGGGCCGGGAACACCAGCGAGAAGCCGAAACCGGTCAGTGCTGCACCCGCCAACGCCAGCTCTGGCGAGGGTGCCAACCACAACAGCAACAGGCCGAGTGTTTCGACGCTCAGGCAGGCGATCGCCACCTTGAACCCGCCGATGCGGTTGATCATGTTGCCGAACAGCAGGCGTGCGCCGATGAATGAGGCACCGAACAGGCTCAAGCACAGCACCGCGTTCGGCCAACTGTGGCTGGCGTAATACAGCGTGATGAAGGTGGCGATGGTGCCGAAGCCGATGGAACCCAGCGCCAGGCCCATGCCGTGGGGCAAGACCTTGCCCAGCACATGCATGAACGGCAACCGCTCGCCGTGGACGATGGGCGCCGCCTGTTTCTTCCAGCCCAGTCGCAAACCCAGTAGTGCGAGCAGGATAATGCTGACCCCCATGCTCCACAGCCCCAGCGTGTTGACCAGCAGCACGCCCATCGGTGCACCAATCGCCAGCGCGCCGTAGCTGGCGATGCCGTTCCAGGAAATCACCTTCGCAGTGTTCGCAGAGCCCACGCGGCCGATGCCCCAGCCAATCGAGCCGGATCCTACCAGGCTTTCAGCGCTGCCCAGCACCAGACGTCCGATCAGCAGGCAGATCAGGCTCGCCATGGGCCAGGCCTGGAGCCAGCTGGAAATCAGCATGAACACGCCGCTCAAGCCACAACCTGCCAACCCGATCAACACCGCCTTCTTGGGGCCCAGGTTGTCGATGATGCGCCCGGCATAGGGCCGGCTGAGCAGGGTCGCGAGGTAAGCCACGCTGATCACCAGCCCCGCCGTCACGGCACCGAAGCCCAGGTCCGTGTGCACGTAACCCGGCAGCACGGCCAGCGGAATACCGACGTTGAGGTAGCCGATGAAGGTGAACATCACGATGGACACCACTTGCAGCGTGATGGCCATCGGGCGTTGTGGCGGGGTAGGGGGTGTTTCAGGCATGAGCAGGCGGTCCACGTAAAACGGCAGAGTGAGTCAAATCAGGGTGAAAGCTTAGCAAGCTAATCAAGTGCCCAATGATAGCGGCGCATCGAGCGCGAGGGGCAGGGCCGTTGAAATTTTTTTAGCGAGGAGGATCGGGTCAGGTCAGGCGTCAGAGGGTGGGGCAACCATCTGGCTGGTCACCAGTGCAGCGAGGGCGTTTTCCTTGTTGCCGAAACGGGCCAGCAGCAACTGCTTCTTTTCGGGGCTCAACTGGGCCCAGATCTGGATCATCCGTTCGGCGGTGCCGATCAGCTTGTTGGCGTGTGCTTCGTTGAAATCGGTCATGTGCAGCCTGTGGTCGTGGGCATTTCAGGCGTATGAAAACACAGCATGGCTGATTTCCGATACGCCTGAAAAATTGCCCTCAGTCTTCGCTGGAGGCTTGCTGGCCGGGGTCGGCCTGTTCCGCGGTATTCATTTCTACCGGTTGACCGAGTTCCAGTTGCGCCAGTGTCGATTGCACTGGCTCCTGGCCATGTGGGAAGTTTGGGATTTCATGCATTTGAAGTCGCTCCTTGCAAGATTTTTAGTTGCGTGGGCAGAACCGTGCTTCTAAAAAGCCTGGGCAGGATACAGCAGAGAAAATGACAATCAGACTTTTATCTCGACCGTTGGTCATGTGTGGAAACAAAAAGCCGATTTTACTGTCCGGGGTCAGTGCGGCAAAACTGACCTCCCTGTAGGAGCTGCCGAAGGCTGCGAAAACGATGTGTCCTTGAAATCGATTCGCAGCCTTCGGCTGTTCTCTGAATTGGAATGTTTTTCCGTAGGAGCGGCTTTAGCCGCGAAGCAAATTCACTGGCGATGAATGTGTGTGACTGTTCTGGCCCCTCGCGGCTAAAGCCGCTCCTACGGGCCCGTTTTTCCCCCGCGACGGGCGATAGCGTGCAGGGTTGGCTACTTCACGCCCTCTGCGCCTTTGGCCACCTCATCGGTCCTGGCCGCCATGATGAAGTCGTTGCGATGCAGGCCTTTGATCGAGTGGCTCCACCAGGTCACGGTCACCTTGCCCCATTCAGTCAACAGGCCAGGGTGGTGGCCTTCGGCTTCGGCGATCTGACCCACGGCGTTGGTGAACGCCAGGGCGAATCTGAAATTCTTGAACAGGAACACCTTCTCCAGCTGCATCACGCTGTCGCGGACTTCGATGTTCCAGTCCGGAATCTGTTTGATCAGATCCGGCAGTTCTGCCTCGCTGACTTGCGGGGCGTTGGCGCTGCAGGCTTCGCAGTGAGCTTGGTTGAGAGTGGTCATGGCTAAGAGATTCCTGTTCAGGCCGCCTGATGGCTGGAAGGTTTTTTAGGGGGAAATTTCGCTGGGTGCAAGCCTAGCTGAGTGGCTTGCTCGACCATGCCCATGATGTCTTGCTGGGCCAGATCAAGCAGCTGCTTCAAGTCGGGCAAGACAAAATACAGCGGTTGCAGGATATCGATCCGGTAAGGGGTGCGCATGGCCTCGACAGGGTCGAAGGCCTGATGTTCCGGCTCACTGGACAGGCTATACACCGCTTCCCTGGGCGAGGAAAGAATACCCCCGCCATAGATTCGGCGACCTTGCGCGGTATCCACCAGGCCGAACTCGATGGTCATCCAGTACAGCCGCGCCAGGTACACCCGCTGTTCCTTGCTGGCACTCAAACCCAGCTTGCCATAGGTATGGGTGAATTCCGCGAACCAGGGGTTGGTCAGCAGCGGGCAGTGGCCGAAGATTTCATGAAAAATGTCCGGCTCTTGCAGGTAGTCCAGCTCTTGCGCGGTGCGGATGAACGTCGCCACCGGAAACTGCCGGTTGGCCAGCAGTTCGAAAAACTTCTGAAAAGAGATCAGCGCCGGTACCCGCGCAACCTGCCAACCCGTGGTTGCAGCCAGCACCGTGTTGATTTCGGACAGTTGCGGGATGCGCTCATGTGGCAGGGCAAGCTGCTCGATACCGTCCAGGTACTCCTGACAGGCGCGGCCTTCTACGACTTTCATCTGCCGGGTGATCAGGGTATTCCACACCTGATGATCGGCTTCCGGATAATCAATGAACCCCTGTGCATCGGGCTCGCGCGCCACGTATTGGGTAAGGCTCATGCTGCTGTCCCTCTGGATTCTTTTTATAAGAGTGGTCATTAAGCAGCGTCATCAATAACTCAATCGTTCGCTCTGAACATCCCCGTGCCGGGCCCCCCGCCAGGTGATGAGTCTGCTTGCCGTAAAGAAAACTTTACGCATTGCGGTTTGTCGCGGCTATCTTGTGTTTGGCAGGGTGAATATTTTGCGCAGCTGTCACGAATTCCTGACGCTTATCTTCCACCCCTTACAAAAATAATCATGCACAGGATCGATTTACCATGCGCATCAAGGTCCACTGCCAGAACCGAATTGGCATCACCCGCGACATTCTCGAGTTGCTGGTCTCCTACGGCGTCAATGTGGCGCGTGGCGAAGTGGGTGGCGAGCGGGGTGATGCGATTTATCTGGACTGCCCGAACCTGATCAACGTGCAGTTCCAGGCGTTGCGGCCGCGTTTTGAGCAGATCGCCGGGGTGTTCAGCGTCAAGCGCGTCAGCCTGATGCCCAGCGAGCGACGCCACATGGAGCTGGACGCCTTGCTCGGGGCGCTGGAATTCCCCGTACTGTCCATCGACATGGCGGGGGCGATTGTGGCGGCCAATCGCGCTGCAGCTCAACTATTGGGCGTGCGGGTGGATGAAGTGCCGGGCCTGCCGCTGATGCGCTACGCCCCGGAGCTGGACGTGCCAGCGCTGGTGCGCGGCAGCCAGTCGCGGATCAGCGGGCTGCGGGTGCAGATCCGCGGCGATGTGTTTCTGGCTGATATCACACCCCTGCAGCCTCTGCATGATGACAGCGAAGCCCTGGCCGGGGCGGTGCTGACCCTGCATCGGGCGGATCGGGTCGGCGAACGGATTTATCAAGTGCGCAAGCAGGAGCTGCGCGGTTTCGACAGTATATTCCAGAGTTCCAGAGTCATGGCTGCCGTGGTCCGTGAGGCGCGGCGCATGGCCGCGCTGGACGCACCGCTTTTGATCGAAGGCGAAACCGGCACCGGCAAGGAATTACTCGCCCGAGCCTGCCACCTGGCGAGCCCGCGTGGCCAGGCGCCCTTGATGGCGATGAATTGCGCGGGGTTGTCCGACTCCATGGCGGAAACCGAGCTGTTCGGCTACGGACCTGGCGCTTTTGAAGGCGCCCGGGCAGAAGGCAAGTTGGGCCTGCTTGAGCTGACAGCAGGCGGCACGCTGTTTCTCGATGGCGTGGGCGAGTTGAGTGCGCGGATGCAGGCCAGGTTGCTGCGCTTTTTGCAGGACGGTTGCTTCAGGCGGGTTGGCAGCGACGAAGACGTCTTTCTCGATGTGCGCATCATCTGTTCAACCCAGATCGATTTGTCCGAGCTCTGCGCCAGGGGTGATTTCCGTCAGGATCTCTACCATCGCCTCAATGTCCTGACCTTGCATATCCCGCCGCTGCGCGAATGCCTGGACGGGCTGGGGCCCTTGGTGGAGCACTTTCTGGATCAAGCCAGTCGGCAAATCGGCAGTTCGCTGCCCAGGCTTGCTCCGTCGGCGATGCAGCGCCTGGCGCATTACCACTGGCCGGGCAATGTCAGGCAACTGGAGAACGTGCTGTTTCAGGCGGTATCGCTGTGCGAAGGAGGGACTGTGAACGCCGAGCATATCCGCCTGCCCGATTACGGCGCGCGCGAGGCGCTGGCAGATGTCTCACTGGAAGGGGGGCTGGAAGCTATTCTCGGGCGGTTTGAAAGGTCGTTATTACAGCGGCTTTATTCCGAACATCCCAGCAGTCGACAACTTGGCAAACGTTTGGGTGTATCACACACCACTATTGCCAATAAGTTGAAAGCTTACGGGTTGGGTGCAGGTAATAAGGAACGTGATCAATCGACTTGAATCAGTGGGAGCGAATTCATTTCGCAAAGGGGCCGGCACTTGAGAAAAAGCAGTGCCAGATATATAACCTTCGCGAATGAATTCGCTCCCACAGGGGCTGTTCAGTCCAGTCGGGGCATCAACCGTTGCTGCAGCCATTGCCCATCACTTGATAACCCATCACGTGGCGTTGGCCCTGATGGTCTTCGTAGGTCATGCGCATCGGCACGACTTCGCAGAGATTGGGAACGTTGGTGACCGAGATAACCTTGGCGATATCGGGATGGCTTCCGTATTGGTATTGCTCGACGCGGGCTTGTTGGGCTGCAACTTTCGCTCCGGATTCTTCAGCCATTGCCAATGTGCTGAAACCGCAGAGGGCCAGAACCAACAGTGAAGCTTTCATTTCTTTTTACCTTCTTGAGTTCGACAGGGGGCACATCACCGTTTAGTGGTGATGTGTGCAGCGGATATTAATGAGTCACTTCAACTTGCCGTGGGGGGCATTAAGTTGTTAATCGTTTGCCTTGTGAGCGGGGTTGATTCTATGCCTCCCGTTACGGCCCATACAGGAACACTTTGACAAAGATTATTAGTCAAATCGGTAACAATCCTCGAGACCCTCGACCCAGAGCGCATCAGTGGCGATGTTCGCCACTTTTCGCTCTTGGGCTGATCCTGCGGGCTTTGTTCGTCTGCCGGTAAGACCATCGTCGAATGGCCTCCGGGGCGACAGGCGGCTACAACAGACACATAAAACAACAACTATCCACCGAGGTAACCAAGATGAGTGCAGCTTCCCTGTACCCCGTGCGCCCAGAAGTCGCAGCGAACACGCTGACCGATGAGGCGACCTACAAGGCCATGTACCAGCAGTCAGTGGTCAACCCTGACGGTTTCTGGCGTGAGCAGGCGCAGCGCCTCGACTGGATCAAGCCTTTTACCTCGGTCAAGCAGACTTCATTCGACGACCATCGGGTCGACATCAAGTGGTTTGCCGATGGCACCCTCAACGTCGCCTACAACTGCCTGGATCGCCACCTGGAAGAACGCGGCGACAGCATCGCTATCATCTGGGAGGGCGATGACCCTTCCGAGAGCCGCAACATCACCTACCGCGAACTGCACGCTGAAGTCTGCAAATTCGCCAACGCCCTGCGCGGCCAGGATGTGCATCGCGGCGATGTCGTGACTATTTATATGCCTATGATCCCGGAAGCCGTGGTCGCCATGCTGGCCTGTGCGCGGATCGGTGCGATTCACTCGGTGGTGTTCGGTGGGTTCTCGCCTGAAGCACTGGCCGGCCGCATCATCGACTGCAAATCCAAAGTGGTGATCACCGCTGACGAAGGTCTGCGCGGCGGCAAGAAAACCGCGATGAAAGCCAACGTCGACCGCGCCCTGACCAACCCGGAAACCGCCAGCGTGCAGAAGGTCATCGTCTGCAAGCGCACCGGCGGCGAGATCGAATGGAATCGCCATCGCGACATCTGGTACCACTCGTTGCTGGAAGTGGCTTCCGAGACCTGCGCGCCGAAAGAAATGGGCGCCGAAGAGTCGCTGTTCATCCTTTACACCTCCGGCTCCACCGGCAAGCCCAAGGGCGTGCTGCACACCACGGGCGGTTACTTGTTGTACGCCGCGCTGACCCATGAGCGGGTGTTCGATTACAAGCCGGGCGAAGTTTACTGGTGCACCGCTGACGTGGGTTGGGTCACGGGCCACAGCTATATCGTCTACGGGCCGCTGGCCAACGGCGCGACCACCTTGCTGTTCGAAGGCGTGCCGAACTACCCGGACATCACCCGCGTGTCGAAAATCGTCGACAAGCACAAGGTCAACATCCTCTACACCGCTCCAACCGCGATCCGCGCCATGATGGCTGAAGGCACCAAGGCGGTTGAAGGTGCTGACGGTTCCAGCCTGCGCCTGTTGGGTTCGGTCGGCGAGCCGATCAACCCGGAAGCCTGGAACTGGTACTACAACACGGTCGGCAAGAAGAACTGCCCGATTGTCGATACCTGGTGGCAGACCGAAACCGGCGGCATCCTGATCAGCCCGCTGCCTGGCGCGACTGCCTTGAAACCAGGTTCGGCAACCCGTCCGTTCTTCGGTGTGATCCCTGCGCTGGTGGACAACTTGGGCAACCTGATCGAAGGCGCAGCGGAAGGCAATCTGGTGATTCTCGATTCATGGCCAGGCCAGTCGCGCTCGCTGTATGGCGACCACGACCGTTTCGTCGACACCTACTTCAAGACCTTCCGTGGCATGTACTTCACCGGTGACGGTGCTCGCCGTGACGAGGACGGTTACTACTGGATCACCGGTCGTGTGGACGACGTGCTCAACGTCTCCGGCCACCGCATGGGCACCGCCGAAATCGAAAGCGCCATGGTTGCCCATCCGAAAGTCGCCGAAGCCGCCGTAGTGGGCGTGCCGCATGATCTGAAGGGGCAGGGCATTTATGTCTACGTGACCCTGAACGGCGGCGAAGTGCCGGATGAGGCGCTGCGTATCGAGCTGCGTAACTGGGTGCGTAAAGAGATCGGCCCGATTGCATCACCCGATGTGATCCAGTGGGCACCGGGCCTGCCGAAAACCCGCTCCGGGAAAATCATGCGCCGCATCCTGCGCAAGATCGCCACCGGCGAATACGATTCCCTGGGCGACATCTCGACCCTGGCGGATCCAAGCGTGGTTCAGCACTTGATTGATACCCACAAGACCATGAGCGTGGCCTGACAGTCACTGCTTTATAAAGCCCCATTCGGTGAGAGCCGGGTGGGGTTTTTTTATGGGCGTGTCAGCCTGACCGCGTGATCGTTCATCGCGTGTAGGCAACGCTCCCACTGAGGCAACCGAATTCCGGCTGTAGGAGCCAACTTGTTGGCGAGGCGGTGATCCTGTTGAAGTTGCGCTGTCTGGTCGAACGCCTCGCGAACAAGTTCGCTCCTACAGATGATCGGTGGCATGGCCGAAAATGTGTGGGAGCGAATTCATTCGCGAAAGGGCCGGTACATTCGGCGGATTTTTAGTGGCTGTAATGCAGCTTTCGCGAATGAATTCGCTCCCACAGACTGCGCTTACCTGTGGGAGTGAAGCTCGGTCTGGGCTGCATCCGGACGATGAGGGCTGCCGATCTTCAGCTCAACCAAGATATATATCCATCTGTTACCCACCTCCAAACTCGGTAACGCACTGCCCATTTGTGGGGCGATCTCCCCCAACGCTGTAGGAAGTTGCTGCAAAACCCCCCACCATTTAGCCATGCGTCAATGCTGCGCTTGCCGTATTACAAGGCTTTGCCAATAATGGGCGCGTATCTTGCTGCAACCACAGGTTACGCTTTCGCCGCATTTGCATAACCTGCGCTGGCTGTCAATGCACTGGGTGTCACTTCTTGATGCATCTGTAACTAGTTGTCGCATTGAAGAAATATCGACTTCGAGCCTGTGGTTAAAATGCCGGTCACTCGCCCAAGGCTTGCTGATCCGCAACCCGGCTCCAGCCGCCAGGCGTCTACCTCCAATCGTCCTCTTCGCATATTGGGCTCTTGCTCACTCTGCCATTTGTCGTGTTTTACCGACGGAGTCCTAACAATGAAAAAGCTCATGCTTCTAGGCGCTTTGGCCCTGACCGTGCTGGCGCAGCCAGTGTTCGCTGATGAAAAACCGCTGAAAATCGGCATCGAAGCCGCGTACCCTCCATTTGCTTCCAAAGCACCGGACGGCAGCATCGTCGGTTTCGACTACGACATCGGCAACGCGCTGTGTGCCGAAATGAAGATCAAGTGCACTTGGGTCGAGCAAGAGTTCGATGGCCTGATCCCTGCGTTGAAAGTGCGCAAGATCGACGCGATTCTGTCGTCCATGTCCATCACTGACGACCGCAAGAAATCCGTTGATTTCACTGACCGCTATTACAGCACTCAGGCGCGTCTGGTCATGAAGGAAGGCACCACGGTCAGCGACAGCCTTGCCGAACTCAAAGGCAAGAAGATCGGCGTGCAACGCGGGACGATCCACGACACCTTCGCCAAGAAAGTACTTGAGCCTAAAGGCGCCGAGATCAAGTCCTACAGCTCGCAGAACGAAATCTACCTGGACGTCAAAGCGGGTCGTCTGGACGGCACCGTGGCAGACGCGACCCTGTTGCAGGACGGTTTCCTGAAAACCGATTCGGGCAAAGGCTACGCGTTCGTGGGCCCGGCGTTTACTGACCCTGCCTACTTCGGCGACGGCATCGGCATTGCCGTGCGCAAAGGCGATACGGCCAATCTGGAGCGTCTCAACGCTGCCATCACGGCCATCCGCGCCAATGGCGAATACAAGAAGATTCAGGACAAGTACTTCGACTTCGACGTTTACGGCAAGTAAACACGTCGTCCAGGATGGCGCAGCCAGGGACCTTCGCAGGTTCAGTGGCTAGCGCCATTTTTTACACCCATGAGGACCGCACAACATGTTGAATGGCTACGGGGCTGTCATCCTCGAGGGCGCAGGGCTGACGTTGCAGTTGGCCCTTTCGTCGATGGCGCTGGCAATCGTCCTGGGTCTGATCGGCGTGTCACTGCGTTTGTCGCCGGTGCGGTGGCTGGCGATGCTGGGTGATCTGTATTCCACCGTGATTCGCGGTATCCCGGACCTGGTCCTGATCCTGCTGATCTTCTACGGCGGGCAGGGCGCGCTCAACACCATCGCGCCGATGCTGGGCCATGAGGATTACATCGACCTGAGCCCTCTGGCCGCGGGTATCGGCACCCTGGGGTTCATCTTCGGTGCTTACCTGTCGGAAACCTTTCGGGGTGCGTTCATGGCCATTCCCAAGGGGCAGGCCGAAGCGGGCCTGGCATACGGGATGAGCCATTCCAAAGTATTTTTCAGAATTCTGGTCCCGCAGATGATCCGTCTGGCGATACCGGGCTTCACCAATAACTGGCTGGTACTGACCAAGGCGACGGCGCTGATTTCGCTGGTCGGCCTGCAAGACATGATGTTTCTCGCCAAGCAGGCGGGCGATGCCACCAGTCAGCCGTTTACGTTCTTCCTCGCCGTGGCCGCGATTTATCTGATGATCACCAGCGTGTCGCTGTTGGCCCTGCGTCTTCTTGAAAAACGTTACTCCGTTGGAGTTAGGGCGGCTGACCTGTGATTTTTGACTACAACGTCATCTGGGACAGCCTGCCGCTGTATTTCGCCGGGTTGCTCACTACCCTGCAATTGCTCGGCATTGCCCTGGGGTTCGGCCTGCTGGCTGCGTTGCCGCTGGGCTTGATGCGGGTCTCGAAAAATCCGTGGGTCAATCTGCCGGCGTGGTTGTACACCTATGTGATTCGCGGCACGCCGATGCTGGTGCAGCTTTACCTGATTTATTACGGGCTGGCGCAGTTTTCCGTGGTGCGCGAAAGCTTCATGTGGCCGTGGTTGTCCAGTGCGACGTTCTGCGCGTGCCTTGCTTTTGCCGTCAACACCAGCGCCTACACCGCCGAAATCATCGCCGGCAGCCTGAAAGCCACTCCGGCCGGTGAGATCGAAGCGGCGCGCGCCATGGGCATGTCCAAAGCCAAAATGTACCGGCGTATCCTGCTGCCCTCGGCCTTGCGTCGGGCGCTGCCGCAGTACAGCAATGAAGTGATCATGATGTTGCAGACCACCAGCCTGGCGTCCAGCGTCACGCTGGTGGACATCACGGGCGCGGCGCGTGCTGTCAACTCGGAAAGCTTCCTGCCCTTCGAGGCATTTATTACCGCAGGCGTGTTCTACCTGTGCCTGACATTCATTCTGGTGCGACTGTTCAAGCTGGCGGAACGCCGCTGGCTGGGCTATCTCGCGCCCCGGAAGGCCTGACATGCAAAGAACCGATCATGTATTGCCGTGGAGCACCCTCGGCACTGAGCGCCAGCTAAGCGTGTTTCGCTTCGGCAGTGGCGAGCGCAAAGCCTATATTCAGGCCAGCCTGCACGCCGACGAATTGCCGGGCATGCGCACGGCCTGGGAGTTGAAAAAACGTCTGGCCGAGCTGGAAGAGCAGGGCGCCTTGAAAGGCGTGATTGAACTCGTCCCGGTGGCCAACCCGATTGGCCTGGGGCAGTTGCTGCAAGGCGCGCATCAAGGGCGCTTCGAGTTCGGCAGCGGCAAGAATTTCAACCGCGACTTCTCCGAGTTGAGCGAGCCGGTGGCTGAATTGCTCGAAGGCCAGTTGGGCGATGATCCCCACAGCAACGTGCAGCTGATTCGCCAGGCCATGACCACCGCGCTGGAAAACCTGCCTGCGCCTGAAAGTGAGCTGCGCGGCCTGCAGCGGATTCTGCTCAGCCACGCCTGCACCGCCGATGTGGTGCTGGACCTGCATTGCGATGCTGACGCTGCGTTGCACATGTACGCCTTGCCGCAGCACTGGCCGCAGTGGCGCTCCCTGACCGCGCACCTGAATGTACAAGTCGCGTTGCTGGCCGAAGATTCCGGTGGCAGCTCGTTTGATGAAGCCTGTTCACTGCCATGGCTGCGCCTGTCGCGGATCTTCCCTGACGCGCAGATCCCGCTGGCCTGTCTGGCGACGACCATCGAACTGGGCGGGCAGGCCGATACCGGCAAGCCGCAGGCTGAAGCCCATGCTGATGGGATCCTGGCGTTTTTGGCCGAACAAGGGTTCATCAGTGGCGACTTCCCGCAAGCGGCCTACGAATCTTGCGAAGGCATGCCTTTTGAAGGCACCGAATTGCTGTTCGCCCCGCATCCCGGTGTGGTGACGTTCCTGCGTGAGGCAGGCGTTGTGGTTGAAGTCGGCGAGCCATTGTTCGAAGTCATCGACCCCTTGTCCGATCGGGCCAGCACCGTCTGCTCCAACACCGCCGGTGTGCTGTTCGCCATTGAGCGACTACGTTACGCCCAACCGGGTTTCTGGCTGGCCAAAGTGGCTGGCCGCACCGCACGACGCCAGGGTCGCCTGCTCAATGACTGACCCAATTGTGAGAACCGACAGCATGAACAAACTGGAAGTCCAGGACCTGCACAAGCGCTATGGCAGCCACGAAGTGCTCAAGGGCGTGTCGCTGACGGCCAGGGCGGGCGATGTGATCAGCATCATCGGTTCCAGTGGCTCGGGTAAAAGTACCTTTCTGCGTTGCATCAACCTGCTGGAACAGCCCCATGCGGGCAAGATTCTGCTCAACAATGAAGAGCTGAAACTGGTGGCCAACAAAGACGGCAGCATGCGCGCCGCCGACCCGAAACAGCTGCAGCGCATGCGTTCGCGGTTGTCCATGGTGTTCCAGCATTTCAACCTCTGGTCGCACATGACAGCGCTGGAAAATATCATCGAAGCACCGGTTTACGTGCTGGGTATCTCGAAGAAAGAAGCGTTGGAAAAGGCCGAGCATTACCTGAACAAGGTCGGCGTGGCCCATCGCAAAGATGCATACCCAGGGCACATGTCTGGTGGTGAGCAGCAGCGCGTGGCGATTGCCCGGGCGCTGGCCATGGAGCCGGAAGTGATGCTGTTCGACGAGCCTACCTCGGCGCTTGACCCGGAGCTGGTAGGCGACGTGCTCAAGGTCATGCAGGCCTTGGCTCAGGAAGGCCGGACCATGGTCGTGGTGACTCATGAAATGGGCTTCGCCCGTGAGGTTTCCAATCAGCTGATCTTCCTGCACAAGGGCATGGTCGAAGAGCGCGGCGATCCGCGTGAGGTGCTGGTCAATCCGCAGTCCGAGCGTCTGCAGCAGTTCTTGTCCGGTAGCTTGAAGTAACTAAAAGTGTCGTTAAAACGATGCCTTTCAAGAGGGAACAGGTCATGCTGCGCGGCAAGCGAGCTGACCTGATGACACCAGATCTACCTCAATAAGCTGTGCAGACAGTTTCAACAACAGCGATACGTTCCGGATTGCACGCCATGACCGCCCATCGAATTGGTTTTCTCATTTGGCCCAGCACCAAAGCCCTGACCCTGGCGCTGGCCGAGGAAGCCTTGCGCGTTGCTCAGCGCGTCCATCCGGAAGTGATTTACGAATTGTCTTTTCTGCAAGCCGAAGCGCCTGCCGAGGGCGCATGGCAGTTGCCCGGCGAGCCGTGGGCCGGACGCCTGGAAGGCTGTCAGAAATTGTTCCTGCTGGCCGATGAGCCGCCTGCCGCCATGAGCCCCGCACTGGCGGGCGCGCTTAAACAGCTGGTGCGCGCAGGCTGCGTGATTGGCGGGTTGTCCGCCGGAGTGTATCCGTTGGCGCAACTGGGTTTGCTCGATGGCTATCGGGCGGCGGTGCACTGGCGTTGGCAGGATGACTTCAGCGAGCGCTTCCCCAAAGTAATCGCCACCAGCCATCTGTTTGACTGGGATCGTGATCGCCTCACGGCCTGCGGTGGCATGTCGGTGCTGGACCTGCTGTTGGCCGTGCTGGCCCGCGATCATGGCGCCGAACTGGCGGGCGCGGTCTCGGAAGAGTTGGTGGTCGAGCGCATTCGTGAAGGGGGCGAGCGCCAGCGCATCCCGTTGCAGAATCGTCTGGGGTCCAGCCATCCGAAGCTGACCCAGGCAGTGTTGTTGATGGAAGCCAACATCGAAGAGCCGCTGACCACCGACGAAATCGCCCAGCATGTCTGCGTGTCGCGACGGCAGCTGGAGCGGATTTTCAAGCAGTACCTCAATCGCGTCCCGAGCCAGTATTACCTGGAACTGCGCCTCAACAAGGCCCGGCAGATGCTGATGCAGACCAGTAAATCGATCATTCAGATTGGCTTGTCCTGCGGGTTCTCATCAGGGCCGCACTTCTCCAGCGCCTATCGCAATTTCTTCGGCGCCACCCCCCGCGAAGACCGCAACCAGCGCCGCAGCAGCAGCCCGTTTGAATTGTCGTCGGTGCCGGCTGAGCGGGGGTGATTTCTTGGTTTTTGAAATTCCCTGTGGGAGGGTGGCTTGCCTGCGATAGGTATAGGCATCCACACATCTTTCCAGAGATGGTTTTTTGTACATATCCATTCCTGCGGTCACGGCCACTTAGGGTTCCGCTCTTACAGCGGGTCACTTTTGGCAAACGCCCGGAATGCCGGCCCAGCCAAAAGTAACCAAAAGGTCTATGCCCCACCACTCGGTCCCTCGCCTAGGCTCGGCATGCCCGTAATCCGACATTGATTCGGCGGGCCGCCGCGAAGGGCCATCCCTGGCCCAGCGCGGCTAAACCGGCGTCCTGCCGGTTTGCCCGCCGAATCAATATCGGATTGCGGCCAGCGTGGTTTGACGGGGCGCCAAGATCAAGATCAAAAGCAGATCAAGATCAAAGGCAGGGATGGCCGGTGTGGCGCGGATCAATTGTAGGAGCTGCCGAAGGCTGCGAAGGCGGCTATCGATTCGCAGCCTTCGGCAGCTCCTACAGAGAATGGTGCACGCCGTTGATTCCGTGGGAGCGAATTCATTCGCGAAGGCAATGGCGCAGACGATGAAGATAGCGCGGCAGGACCCCGCGAGAAACAGGTCGGCTTTCAGGCCGCCTCGCGCTTTTGATTTGGCTTTTGATCTTAGGCGCCCCGTCAAACCACGCTGGCCGAACGCAGGCCTTGAACCGTGGGCAACCCGGCAGGACGCCGGGTTAGCCGCGCTGGGCCAGGGATGGCCCTTCGCGGCGGCCCACGGTTCAAGGTCTGCGGTCGGGTACACCGAGCCTGGGCGAGGTGCCGAGTGGTGGGGCAAGAGCCTTTTGCTTACTTTTGGGCTCTATCAAAAGTGAGGCGCTGTAAAAGCGCAACCCTAAGTGGCCGTTACCGCAGAAATGGATATGTACTCGAAAAAGATGTGCAGATACCCATGCCACGCTCCCCCAAGTTGTATCCAGCCAAATCAAATACATCTGTATCTGCAACTCTGCCCCCGCAACGTTTAAACTGCGCCTTTGCAACGCTATATGTCGCATTGTCGACAGTCCGCGAAAAACCCGGTTTTACGCTGTAATAAGTTGTCGCTTGGCGGCAAGGTCCGGGCGTGATCAGTCCTTACAATCTTCCCATCGCTCGCCAGATTCAGGCGGGCGTTCCTCTTCAGGAGACTCCGATGTCCGTTGAGCAAGCTGCGGTGCAACGTGCCGATTTCGACCAGGTAATGGTCCCCAATTACGCTCCAGCCGGGTTCATCCCCGTGCGCGGTGCGGGTTCCCGGGTCTGGGATCAGTCGGGCCGTGAACTGGTGGACCTCTCCGGCGGGATCGCCGTCAACGTACTGGGCCACTGCCACCCGGCGCTGGTGGGTGCCTTGACTGAGCAGGCCAACAACCTCTGGCACGTGTCCAACGTCTTCACCAACGAGCCTGCCCTGCGCCTGGCTAAAAAGCTGGTAGACGCCACCTTCGCCGAGCGCGTGTTCTTTTGTAACTCCGGCGCCGAAGCCAACGAGGCCGCGTTCAAGCTGGCCCGTCGTGTATCCCACGATCTGTATGGCCCGGAAAAATACGAAATCATCGCCGCGCTCAACAGCTTCCACGGTCGTACCCTGTTCACCGTGACCGTTGGCGGCCAATCGAAGTACTCCGACGGTTTCGGCCCGAAGATCACTGGTATTACTCACGTCCCGTTCAACGATCTCGCCGCGCTGAAAGCCGCAGTGTCGGACAAGACCTGCGCCGTGGTGCTGGAGCCGATTCAGGGTGAGGGCGGTGTTCTGCCTGCCGAGCTGGAATACCTGCAAGGCGCCCGCGCGCTGTGTGACGAGCACAAAGCGCTGCTGATTTTCGACGAAGTGCAGAGCGGCATGGGCCGTAGCGGCCAGCTGTTCGCCTACATGAATTACGGCGTCACGCCAGACATCTTGTCCAGCGCCAAGAGCATCGGTGGCGGTTTCCCCATGGCGGCGATGCTGACCACTGAAAAACTCGCCAAGCACTTCGCCGTTGGCGTCCACGGCACCACTTATGGCGGCAACGCGCTGGCCTGTGCAGTGGGCAACGCGGTGATGGACGTGGTTCACACCCAGGAAGTGCGCGATGGCGTGAACGCAAAACATGCCAAGTTCAGGGCCCGCCTGGAAAAAATCGGCGAGCAATACGGCGTGTTCACTCAGGTTCGCGGCATGGGCCTGTTGATCGGCTGCGTGCTTAGCGAGGCCTGGAAAGGCAAGGCCAAGGACTTCTTCAATGCTGCCGAGCATGAAGGCGTGATGATCCTGCAGGCCGGTCCTGACGTGGTGCGCTTCGCGCCAAGCCTGGTGATCGAAGACGCGGACATCGACGAAGGTCTGGATCGCTTTGAGCGCGCTGTGGCCAAGCTTACCCAAGCCTGAGCTTCTGGCTTCTGGCTTGAAGCTTGAAGCTTGCAACTGACCCTACTGCCCTTAGGGCATTTTTCTGCGCCGGCTTTGACCGGTCTGTTTCTGGTAAGGAGTGGCACCATGCTCGTGATGCGCCCTGCGCAAATGGCTGATCTGGCGGAGGTTCAACGCCTCGCTGCTGACAGCCCGATCGGTGTCACGTCCCTGCCTGACGACGCTGGCCGGCTGAGCGACAAGATCGCTGCCTCGGAAGCGTCATTCGCCGCAGAAGTCAGCTTCAATGGCGAAGAGACGTACTTCTTCGTCCTCGAAGACAGCGACAGCGGACGATTGGTGGGCTGTTCGGGGATTGTCGCTTCGGCGGGCTATTCCGAGCCTTTCTACAGCTTTCGTAACGAGACCTTTGTTCACGCCTCCCGTGAACTGAAGATCCACAACAAGATTCACGTGCTCTCCCAATGCCACGACCTGACGGGCAACAGTCTGCTCACCAGCTTTTATGTGGTGCCGGAACTGGTGGGCAGCGCCTGGTCGGAACTCAATTCCCGTGGGCGGCTGCTGTTTGTTGCCAGCCACCCGGAACGTTTCGCCGATTCGGTGGTGACCGAGATCGTCGGTTACAGCGACGAAAACGGCGACTCTCCGTTCTGGGACGCCATTGGCCGTAACTTCTTCGACCTGAACTACGCCGCCGCCGAGCGTTTGTGTGGGCTGAAGAGCCGGACCTTTCTGGCCGAGCTGATGCCGCATTACCCGATCTACGTACCGCTGCTGCCGGACGCCGCCCAGGAAGCCATGGGTCAGGTTCACCCACGGGCCCAGATCACCTTCGACATCCTCATGCGCGAAGGTTTCGAGACCGACCACTACATCGACATCTTCGACGGCGGCCCGACGCTTCACGCCCGGGTCTCCGGGATTCGCTCCATCGCCCAGAGCCGTCTGGTGCCGGTCAAGATCGACCCTGAACACACCACCGATACCGGTTCCGGTGGCCGCCTGTATCTGGTTGCCAACGGTCTGCTCCAGGATTACCGGGCGATTCTGCTGGAGCTCGATTGGGCCCCCGGCAAGCCGGTGTCGCTGAGTCTGGCGGCCGCCGAGGCGCTGGGTGTGGGCGAAGGCGCCAGCGTGCGGGTGGTTGCGGTCTGATACGCGATTTGTGTGAATTGCAGGTTTAGCGAGTTTCGCCGGTTCCCGAGGGAAGCGGCATTGAGGAGAAAGCATGATCGTTCGTCCCGTAAGCAGCAGTGATCTGCCCGCGCTGATCGAGTTGGCGCGCAGCACAGGCGCCGGCCTGACGACTTTGCCCGCCAATGAAGAGCGTCTGGCCCATCGTGTTGGCTGGGCCGAGAAGACCTTTCGCGGCGAGGCCGGGCGGGGTGACGCCGATTACCTGTTTGTGCTCGAAGACGACGAGGGCCGCGTGGTGGGTATCTCCGCCATCGCCGGTGCCGTTGGCCTGCGTGAGCCCTGGTACAACTACCGGGTTGGCTTGACGGTCAGCGCATCCCAGGAGCTGAACATCTATCGGGAGATCCCGACGCTGTTTCTGGCCAACGACCTGACGGGCAATTCCGAACTGTGCTCGTTGTTCCTGCACAGCGACTTCCGCAACGGCCTGAATGGCCGTCTGCTGGCGAAAGCGCGGATGCTGTTCATTGCCGAGTTCCCGCAGTTGTTCGGCAAGAAAATCATTGCCGAAATGCGCGGCATGTCCGATGAAAACGGCCGTTCGCCGTTTTGGGAAAGCCTGGGGCGGCACTTCTTCAAGATGGAGTTCAGTCAGGCGGATTACCTGACCGGGGTCGGCAACAAGGCGTTCATCGCTGAGTTGATGCCCAAGTTTCCGCTGTACTCGTGCTTTCTCTCCGAGGATGCACGCAGCGTGATCGGCCAGGTCCACGCCGATACCGAGCCCGCGCTGACGATGCTCAAGGCCGAAGGTTTCAGCTATCAGGGTTACGTCGATATTTTCGATGCAGGCCCAGCCGTTGAGTGCGAAACCGCCAAGATACGTGCGGTGCGCGACAGTCAGCCGCTGGTGTTGGCCATTGGTACGCCGGGTGATGATGCAACGCCTTTTCTTATCCACAACCGCAGACGTGAAGACTGCCGGATTACCGTGGCGGCCGCGCGCTTTGCTGCGGGCACGCTGGTGGTCGACCCGGCCACGGCCAAGCGCCTGCGCTTGAGCGCCGGTGATAGCGTCCGCGCGGTGCCGTTGTCGCCTGCAAGGGAGGTTATCTGATGAGCACCCTTTATATCGCCGGTGCCTGGCAAGCCGGGCAGGGCGAGGCGTTTGAGTCCCACAATCCGGTGAGCCAGCAGGTGTTGTGGACCGGGCAAGGTGCCAGCGCCGAACAGGTTGAGCAGGCAGTGCGGGCTGCGCGACAGGCGTTCCCGGCCTGGGCGAAACGCACGCTGGAGGAGCGCATCAGCGTGCTGGAGGCCTTTGCCGCCAGCCTGAAAAATCATGCTGATGAACTCGCCCATTGCGTCGGTGAGGAAACCGGCAAGCCGCTGTGGGAATCGGCAACCGAGGTCACCAGCATGGTCAATAAGATCGCCATTTCGATCCAAAGCTACCGCGAGCGCACGGGCGAGAAGAGCGGCCCTTTGGGCGACGCCACCGCCGTGTTGCGTCACAAGCCCCATGGCGTGGTGGCGGTGTTTGGCCCATATAATTTCCCCGGTCACTTGCCCAACGGCCATATCGTTCCGGCTCTGCTGGCGGGCAACGCCGTGCTGTTCAAGCCCAGCGAGCTGACGCCAAAGGTTGCCGAGCTGACGGTTAAATGCTGGATCGAAGCCGGGTTGCCAGCGGGCTTACTTAACCTGCTGCAAGGCGGTCGGGAAACTGGTATTGCCCTGGCCGCCAACCCGGGTATCGACGGTTTGTTCTTCACCGGATCGAGCCGCACCGGCAATGCACTGCATCAGCAGTTCGCCGGTCGCCCGGACAAGATTCTCGCCCTGGAAATGGGTGGCAATAACCCGCTGGTGGTGGATCAAGTGGCCGATGTCGAGGCTGCGGTTTACACGGTGATCCAGTCGGCATTCATTTCTGCCGGGCAGCGCTGCACCTGCGCACGTCGACTGCTGGTGCCAGAAGGCGCGTGGGGCGATGCTTTTCTGGAGCGTCTGGTGCAGGTCACGCGGACTATCGAGGTCGGTGCCTTTGATCAACAACCGCCGCCATTCATGGGCTCGGTGATTTCCCTGCATGCCGCCTATGCGTTGCTGGCGGCGCAAGAACAACTGCTGGCCAACGGCGCTCTGTCGCTGCTGGAAATGACTCAACCACTGGCTACGGCGGCGTTGCTCACGCCCGGCATCGTCGACGTTACAGAGGTCAGTGACCCGCTTGACGAAGAGCTGTTCGGCCCGTTGCTGCAGGTGATTCGCTACGTCGATTTCGACAGCGCCATTGCCCTGGCCAACGACACGCAATACGGGCTGGCGGCGGGGCTGTTGTCCGATTCCGAGGCGCGCTACCAGCAGTTCTGGCTGGAGAGCCGGGCGGGCATCGTCAACTGGAACAAACAACTGACCGGCGCCGCCAGCAGCGCGCCGTTCGGTGGGGTGGGCGCATCGGGCAACCATCGCGCCAGTGCGTATTACGCGGCTGATTATTGCGCTTACCCGGTGGCGTCGCTGGAGAGCAGCAGCCTGACCTTGCCTGCGACCCTGACGCCTGGGGTGCGGTTATGAGGGGCCTGTAGGAGCCAACTTGTTGGCGAGGCGGTGAGGCTGACACCCCTCGCCAACAAGTTGGCTCCTACAGGACGTTGTGTGTTTGCAAAAAGTGCTGCACCAGTCAGCAAGGCGATGATTGAACCCTACGCCTATAAAAAAAGATCCACGGAGCCGAGCCGATGAAATCATACGAAGTCAATTTTGACGGCCTGGTCGGGCCGACTCATAACTACGGCGGGTTGTCCTACGGTAACGTCGCGTCTCAAAGCAATTGCCAGCAGGCTTCCAACCCTCGCGAAGCTGCGTTGCAAGGTCTGGCGAAGATGAAGGCGTTGATGGAGATGGGCTTCACTCAGGGTGTACTGGCCCCTCAGGAACGCCCGGACGTGGCGGGCTTGCGCAAGCTGGGTTTTGCCGGTACCGACGCCCAGGTCATCGAGCAAGCGGCGAAGCAGGCCATGCCTTTGCTGGCCGCCAGTTGCTCGGCATCGAGCATGTGGGTCGCCAACGCCGCGACCGTCAGCCCCAGCGCCGACACCGCCGATGGCCGCGTGCACTTCACCGCCGCCAACCTGGCCTGCAAGTATCACCGCAGCATCGAGCACCCCACCACCAGCCGCGTGCTGGGGGCGATGTTTGCCGATCAGCAGCACTTCGCCCACCACAGCGCGTTGCCGTCCGTGACCCAGTTTGGTGACGAGGGCGCCGCCAACCACACCCGTCTGTGCCGCGATTATGGCGAGGCAGGCGTGGAGTTTTTCGTGTTTGGTCGCAGCGCTTTTGATGGCCGCTATCCGGCGCCGCAGAAGTATCCGGCACGCCAGACCCTGGAAGCGTCGCAGGCGGTTGCGCGTCTGCACGGCCTGAGTGAAAACGGTGTGGTCTACGGTCAGCAGAATCCGGGCGTAATCGATCAGGGGGTGTTTCACAACGATGTGATCGCGGTGGGTAACGGCGAAGTGCTGTTCTACCACGAGGACGCCTTCCTCCATACCGAGCGGCTGCTGGGCGAACTTCAGGACAAGCTGAGCCGATGTGGCGGGCAGCTCAAGGCCATCTGCGTGCCCCGGGCTGAAGTCTCGGTGGAAGATGCCGTGCGCTCCTACCTGTTCAACAGCCAGCTGCTGTCCCGGGCTGACGGCTCGATGCTGCTGATCGTGCCGGAAGAATGCCGCAGCAACGAGCGCGTCTGGCGCTACCTGCAGAGCTTGCTGGCGGGTTCCGGGCCGATCCGCGAGGTGAAAGTGTTCGACCTCAAGCAAAGCATGCAGAACGGTGGTGGCCCGGCGTGCCTGCGTCTTCGGGTCGCGCTCAATGAAACCGAGCTGGCGGCCGTCAACCCAGGGGTTATCATGACCGCGCCGTTGTACGCCACGCTGACTCAGTGGGTCGACAGACACTATCGTGATCGCATGAGCGAGGACGACCTGACCGACCCGCAATTGCTGCTCGAATGCCGCACGGCACTGGATGAACTGACGCAAATCCTTAAACTGGGCGCGGTCTATCCTTTCCAACTTGTCTGAACATAGAGAATCCCGATCATGAGCGACACCCTGCAACTTATCCTTGAAGACACCGATGGCACCCAGCTGGAAACCTCCTGTACCCGCGTCGCCGTCATGTGGCAGGGCAAGGAACTGTGGATCCAGCACGACGGCCGCGGCCAATTGCTGATCGGCGTTGACGTAGAAGAAGGCGATGCCGAATACGCCAACCTGCTGCTGCGCCCATTGGCCACCAACCTGGTCAGCCTGCAACTGGAAATGGAACCTGCAGACGTCGGCGACGGCGAAGAGCATGTGCATGGCCCGGATTGCCAGCACGACTGATTGAGTCTCTGAAGGAAACTGCCCATGCTCGCCCTCGGCAAACTGCTTGACCTGACCCTGGCTGGACGTGAACCAGCGGAAAAGACTCAAACGACTGTCGGCGGCGTACGCCTGCGCTGGCTGAGCGAGGGCGCACTGGAAGTGCGGCCGCCTGAAACCCAGGACAACGGCACGGATTTGCTGTTGTCGGCAGGCATTCACGGCAATGAGACGGCGCCCATCGAGCTGCTGGACGATCTGATCCGCAGCATCGCCCGCAGCGAGTTGAAGCCGCGGGCACGTATTCTTTTCCTGTTCGGCAACCCCGAGGCGATGCGCCGGGGCGAGCGTTACGTCGAGCAGGATGTCAACCGGCTGTTTAATGGCCGGCACGAACTCAGCGGTGGCCCGGAGGCGTTGCGCGCCTGCGAGCTGGAGCGGCTGGCGGCGACGTTTTTCAGCGTGCCGGATCGCTACCGCCTGCATTACGACCTGCACACCGCCATCCGTGGTTCGAAGATCGAACAATTTGCCCTGTACCCCTTCAAGGAAGGTCGCGCGCATTCTCGTCAGGAACTGGCGCGGCTGCGTGCTGCGGGCATGCAGGCGGTGCTGTTACAGAACAAGTCGTCTATCGTGTTCAGCGCCTACACCTACGACAAGCTGGGCGCCGAGGCCTTCACCCTCGAATTGGGCAAGGCGCGGCCGTTCGGGCAGAACGCCGGGGTTAACCTGACGCTGCTGCGCACCCGACTGGAACAGATGATCGAAGGCAACGAGCCCGAGCTGGATCAAGACCTTGAGGGCTTGCAGCTATTCAGCGTGGCGCGGGAAATCATCAAGCACAGCGATGGTTTCAGGATGCACCTGCCGCTGGACGTGGAAAACTTTTCGCCGCTGGCCAAGGGTTATCTGCTGGCCGAGGACGTGCGCGATTCACGTTGGGTCGTGGAGGAGGAGGGCGCCAGGATTATCTTCCCCAATCCCAAAGTGCAGATTGGCTTGCGGGCGGGTATTTTGATTGTGCCTGCATCGGCGGATGAGTTGAGTTGACGCGGTATCTGTAGGAGCTGCCGCAGGCTGCGAATGCGGTGTGTCATGCAATGATTCATGTCCAGACAGTGTGCTTTCGCAGCCTTTGGCAGCTCCTACAAGTTGCGGTGTGCTTACCCGACCTTCTTCTGCCCCTCACTGCGGCGCAGTGCGCGCACTTTGGCGACGGTATCGGCGCAGGTCTTGGCGGCTTCCTGACCTTTGTGCAGGAAATGCTCGAAGAAGAACTTCTGGTGCTCTTCACCTGCGTGGAAGTGATGCGGGGTCAGCACCACCGAGAACACTGGCACCTCGGTTTCGAGCTGCACTTGCATCAGCGCGCTGACCACCGACTGGGCGACGAACTCGTGGCGGTAAATACCACCGTCGACCACCAATGCCGCGCCGACGATGCCTGCATAGCGGCCGCTATTGGCGAGCAGCTTGGCGTGCAGCGGGATTTCAAACGCGCCGCCGACTTCGAAGAAATCAATGTCCGCTTCGGTATAGCCATGGTTGGCCATTTCAGCGACGAAGCCGATTTTGCTCTGATCGACAATATCTTTGTGCCAGCAAGCTTGAATAAACGCGATACGCTCGTTTGCGTGATTTTTGGCTTTGCTGTCAATTGCGGTGGGTTGCATCAGTTCTGTCTCCTGTCTATGAAAAAACAGGGCGCTTTGGATCGAAAGGGATGCCTGGGTACGACCGCCAGCCCCACGCAAGACGTGGCAAAGCTCGCGAAACGACCCGGTGGTACCAATCCCGTTCTCTCTTCATCCGGACTATGACCGTCGGCCCCGGAATCCAACCGGGTCTGCTGACCTCGCTTTCGCGAGCGCTCGCGGGCTAAACGCATTGCGCGTCATTACCGCCGGTGGGGAATCGCACCCCGCCCTGAGAACGTTGCCGACGATAAATGTCATCGGCGTGCAGTTTCTATCACAGAACTGCGCAATTTGCATGGACGCTTTCCTACAGTGATGCGTACTTTTTCTTATAACGAATCCTTGGAATTACCGATCAATACCTTGATTATCCCAAGCTCAGGCCTCAGAACTGAGGTTCGCCTTCTTCAGGGAGCTTTCTCGTGACGGTTATCGATTTGCGCAGCGACACAGTGACCCAACCCAGTGCCGGTATGCGTGCGGCCATGGCGCTGGCGCCTCTGGGCGACGATGTGTATGGCGAAGACCCGACGGTCAATCAGCTGGAAGCGACCCTGGCCCAGCGCCTGGGTTTCAAGGCGGCGCTGTTCGTCCCCAGCGGCACGATGAGCAATCTGCTGGGCTTGATGGCCCATTGCGAGCGTGGCGATGAGTACATCGTCGGCCAGCAGGCGCACACCTATAAATACGAAGGTGGCGGCGCCGCCGTGTTGGGTTCGATCCAGCCGCAGCCCCTGGAAAACCAGGCCGATGGCTCACTGGATCTGGATCAGGTGCTGGCGACCCTCAAGCCAGACGATTTCCATTTTGCCCGCAGTAAGTTGTTGGCCCTGGAAAACACCATGCAGGGCAAAGTGTTGCCGATGAGCTATGTGCTGGCGGCGCGTAAATTCACTAACGATTATGGCCTGGCTCTGCATCTGGACGGCGCGCGGTTGTACAACGCCGCGGTCAAGCTGGGGGTTGATGCCCGTGAAATCGCGCAGCACTTCGATTCGGTGTCGATCTGCCTGTCCAAAGGCCTTGGTGCCCCGATCGGCTCGGTGCTGTGCGGCTCGGAAATATTGATCGGCAAGGCTCGTCGGCTGCGCAAGATGGTGGGCGGCGGCATGCGTCAGGCCGGGCTGCTGGCAGCGGCAGGGCTATACGCGCTGGATCACAACGTTGAGCGCCTGGCGGACGATCACGCCAATGCAGCACTGTTGGCCGAAGGGCTGACGGCGTTGGGTTATGAAGTCGAACCGGTACAGACCAACATGGTTTACGTACAGATGGGCGAGCGTGCCCAGGCCCTCAAGGCCTTCTGTGCCAAGCGCGGCATCACCCTCAGCGCCGCGCCGCGCTTGCGCATGGTCACGCACCTGGATGTGTCCCGCGAGCAGATCGAACAAGTCATCGCTGCGTTCGCCGATTTTTCCCGTACCTGAGGTGCCGATAGTCCAGTAGCTTGTCTCTATCGTACAAACAGACTGTACCGGCGACGCAACGCCTATATAATGCGGCCCTTTGCCGTCGCTACGTCACATGACGTTATGCACTTTGCCTCTGGCCGCAGTCTCCGTGGAAGAACCTATGAAAAGCGCAGAAATCCGTGAAGCCTTCCTTGGCTTCTTCGAAGAGCAGGGCCACACCCGTGTCGCCTCCAGCTCCTTGATTCCGGGCAACGACCCGACCCTGCTGTTTACCAACGCAGGCATGAACCAGTTCAAGGATTGCTTCCTGGGCCAGGAAAAGCGGGCCTACACCCGTGCAGTCAGCAGCCAGAAGTGCGTGCGTGCCGGCGGCAAGCACAACGACCTGGAAAACGTCGGCTATACCGCACGTCACCACACGTTCTTCGAAATGCTGGGCAACTTCAGCTTCGGTGACTACTTCAAGCGCGATGCAATCACCTACGCCTGGACCTTCCTGACGTCGGACAAATGGCTGAACCTGCCCAAGGAAAAGCTCTGGGTCACGGTCTACGCCACCGATGATGAAGCCTATGACATCTGGACCAAAGAGATCGGCGTACCTGCCGAGCGTATGGTTCGCATCGGTGATAACAAAGGCGCACCTTACGCGTCGGACAACTTCTGGACCATGGGCGACACCGGCCCATGCGGCCCTTGCACCGAGATCTTCTTCGATCACGGCCCTGAAATCTGGGGCGGCCCACCGGGTTCGCCGGAAGAGGACGGCGACCGTTACATCGAGATCTGGAACAACGTTTTCATGCAGTTCAACCGCACCGCTGATGGCGTGTTGCACCCATTGCCAGCGCCGTCGGTGGATACCGGCATGGGCCTGGAGCGTGTCAGCGCCGTCCTGCAACACGTCAACTCCAACTACGAGATCGACCTGTTCCAGAGCCTGCTGGCTGCCGCGGCAAAAGCCATCGGCTGCACCAACGACAATCAGGCGTCCCTGAAAGTCGTGGCTGACCACATCCGCTCGTGCGGTTTCCTGATTGCTGATGGCGTGCTGCCTTCCAATGAAGGCCGCGGCTACGTGCTGCGCCGCATCATTCGTCGCGCCTGCCGTCACGGCAACAAGCTGGGCGCCAAGGGCAGCTTCTTCTACCAGATCGTTGCAGCGCTGGTGGCCGAAATGGGCACTGCGTTCCCGGAACTGACTCAGCAGCAGGCGCACATCGAGCGCGTGCTCAAGGCTGAAGAAGAGCAATTCGCCAAGACTCTGGAACAGGGCCTGAAAATCCTCGAACAGGATCTGGCCGACCTGAAAGGTACCGTGGTGCCGGGCGACGTCGTATTCAAACTCTACGACACCTATGGCTTCCCGATGGACCTGACCGGCGACATCGCCCGCGAACGCAACCTGACCCTCGACGAGGCTGGTTTCGAGCGCGAGATGGATGCACAACGTGTGCGTGCCCGTTCGGCCAGTTCGTTCGGCATGGATTACAACAGCCTGGTGAAGGTTGACGTGGCCACCGAGTTCACCGGCTACAAGGCTACCCGTGGCGACGCGAAAATCGTCGCGCTCTATAAAGAAGGCCAGAAGGTCGAACAACTGGGCGAAGGCGAAGAGGGCGTGGTGATTCTCGATACCACACCGTTCTACGCTGAGTCCGGTGGTCAGATCGGCGACGCCGGTTACCTGCAGGCGGGTGAAGTACGTTTCGACGTGCGTGACACCACCAAGACCGGCGGTGCGTTCCTGCACCACGGCGTCGTGGCGTCGGGCACCCTGACGGTTGGCGCCTCGGTGAGCACCGAAGTGAACGCCGAGGTTCGTAACGCCACGGCATTGAACCACTCCGCCACTCACTTGCTGCACGCTGCCTTGCGTCAGGTGCTGGGCGAGCACGTCCAGCAGAAAGGCTCTCTGGTTGACAGTCAGCGCCTGCGCTTTGACTTCAGCCACTTTGAAGCCATCAAGCCTGAGCAGTTGAAAGCACTGGAAGACATCGTCAACGCTGAAGTGCGCAAGAACACAGCGGTAGAAACCGTGGAAACCGATATCGAGACCGCAAAGGCGCGCGGCGCCATGGCGCTGTTCGGCGAGAAGTACGGCGATAGTGTGCGCGTGCTGAGCATGGGCGGCGATTTCTCCGTTGAGTTGTGTGGTGGTATCCACGCCAACCGTACCGGCGACATCGCAGTGTTCAAGATCATCAGCGAAGGCGGCGTTGCTGCCGGCGTTCGACGCATTGAAGCAGTCACCGGCGCAGCAGCGCTGGGTTACCTCAATGCCGCAGAAGATCAACTCAAGGAAGCTGCGAACCTGATCAAGGGTAATCGCGACAACCTGCTGGACAAGCTGTCGGCTGTGCTCGAGCGCAACCGTCTGCTGGAAAAACAACTGGAACAATTGCAGGCCAAGGCCGCCAGTGCAGCAGGCGACGACTTGTCGTCGGCTGCGCTGGATGTCAAAGGTGTGAAAGTGCTGGCCGTGCGCCTGGACGGTCAGGATGGCAAAGCGCTGTTGGCGCTGGTCGATCAACTGAAGAACAAGCTCGGCCGCGCAGTGATCCTGCTCGGCGGTGTGCATGAAGATAAGGTCGTACTGGTTGCAGGCGTAACCAAGGACCTGACTGGCCAACTCAAAGCCGGTGATTTGATGAAGCAGGCTGCTGCTGCCGTAGGCGGTAAAGGCGGCGGTCGTCCTGACATGGCGCAAGGCGGCGGTGTTGACGCAGGTGCACTGGATGCAGCGCTGGCGTTGACCGTGCCTTTCGTTGAGCAGGGTATTTAAGTCGACCTGTCAGGCCCGTTGCGAGCAGCGGGTCTGGCGCTTGGATTTAAACGTTTAATGGGCGCCCTTAATCGGGCAGAGGCGGCTTTGAGATGGCTTTGATCGTACAGAAGTTTGGCGGCACCTCGGTGGGCTCTGTAGAGCGTATCGAACAGGTGGCCGACAAAATCAAGAAATTCCGCGAAGCGGGCGATGACCTGGTGGTCGTGCTGTCTGCCATGAGCGGTGAAACCAATCGCTTGATCGATCTGGCCAAACAGATCAGTGATCAGCCGGTTCCTCGCGAACTGGATGTGATCGTGTCCACAGGCGAGCAGGTGACCATCGCCTTGCTGGCCATGGCCTTGATGAAGCGCGGCGTGCCTGCGGTGTCCTACACCGGCAATCAGGTGCGTATTCTGACGGACAGCGCGCATAACAAGGCGCGAATCCTGCAGATTGACGATCAGAAGATTCGCTCGGATCTGAAGGCCGGTCGTGTTGTCGTCGTCGCGGGCTTCCAGGGTGTGGACGAGAACGGCAACATTACGACCCTGGGTCGTGGCGGCTCCGACACCACCGGTGTGGCACTGGCTGCAGCGCTCAAGGCTGACGAGTGCCAGATATACACCGATGTCGACGGCGTCTACACCACCGATCCGCGCGTGGTCTCCCAGGCTCAGCGCCTGGACAAGATCACGTTCGAAGAGATGCTGGAAATGGCCAGCCTCGGTTCCAAGGTATTGCAGATCCGTGCGGTCGAGTTTGCCGGCAAGTACAACGTCCCGCTGCGCGTATTGCACAGCTTCAAGGAGGGTCCAGGCACCCTCATTACCATTGACGAAGAGGAATCCATGGAACAGCCGATCATTTCCGGCATCGCTTTCAACCGCGATGAAGCCAAGCTGACTATCCGTGGCGTGCCAGACACCCCGGGCGTGGCGTTCAAAATTCTCGGGCCTATCAGTGGCGCGAACATCGAAGTCGACATGATCGTGCAGAACGTTGCGCACGATAACACCACCGACTTCACCTTCACGGTGCATCGCAATGACTATCAGGCGGCCTTGCAGGTGCTTGAAGCCACGGCTCGCGAAATCAGCGCCCGTGAAGTGATTGGCGACTCCAAGATTGCCAAGGTCTCCATCGTTGGTGTCGGCATGCGCTCCCACGCAGGCGTGGCCAGCCGCATGTTCGAATCCCTGGCCAAGGAAACCATCAACATCCAGATGATTTCGACCTCGGAGATCAAGGTGTCGGTGGTGATCGAAGAGAAGTACCTGGAGCTGGCAGTGCGCGCGCTGCACACGGCTTTTGAGCTGGATGCTCCCCGACAGGGTGAGTGATGCATCGACAGAGGGCGCGGACTGATCGCGCCCTCTGTGTTTTTGACGGGCAAACCTGTGCTTTTGTTTTTGCCTGTCGATACGCTGGTTACAGCCGTGAGGAATTCGCGGGCGTCGCCTTTCGGCCCTGCAGCTGTAGTCCCTGAATGTGATCCGTGAGGAGAAAGGTATGCTGATTCTGACTCGTCGCTGCGCTGAAAGCCTGATCATCGGTGATGGAGAAATCACCGTGACCGTGCTTGGCGTCAAAGGCAATCAAGTGCGCATTGGTGTCAACGCACCCAAGGAAGTGGCTGTTCACCGTGAAGAGATTTACCTGCGTATCAAGAAAGAGAAGGACGAAGAACCAAGCCATTAATTTTTATTGAATTTTTGGTTTGCAAACGGGGAAAAGGGTGGTTATTATACGCCCCGTGTTGCGGAGAGCTGGCCGAGTGGCCGAAGGCGCTCCCCTGCTAAGGGAGTACACCTCACAAGGGTGTCGGGGGTTCGAATCCCCCGTTCTCCGCCATTATTTGCTTAGTACGTTGTTTCTGGCTTTAACAGTAAGTTGTTGAATTTACTAGAGAAAGTGCTTGACCAAAAGAATCGACGGCCTATAATGCGCGGCAACAAATGCACTCGTAGCTCAGCTGGATAGAGTACTCGGCTACGAACCGAGCGGTCACAGGTTCGAATCCTGTCGAGTGCACCATTTAAGAGTTAGTTGCAGTGATGCAAGTAACTCTGTTTCAACCAGCGGTGATCTGGTTTATCAAGCGCTAATGCACTCGTAGCTCAGCTGGATAGAGTACTCGGCTACGAACCGAGCGGTCACAGGTTCGAATCCTGTCGAGTGCACCAAACACCAAAAAGCCCGTATCGTTTGATACGGGCTTTTTGCTTTCTAGCGTTTGCCTTTTACGCATCCATTCTCGTCAAACGTTACCTGACTGCTGCGCCCTTTTTTCTCGTGATACACGTAACGTGTCTCGCCATTTCTGCTGCTCACTTTGTCAGGCCGGCCTAGCAGGCTTTCGACGTCTCGTCGGGTCATGCCGGGTGGGGTTTGCTGATTGATGATTGCCCGTCGGCGTTGCTCTGCACTCAGGCGATTGCCGCAGCCGTCGTCTCGTTCACCGGCCACCACGATGTCCTTGTTGCGCTTCGCGGGAGGATTGGCTCGGTTCGGGGGTTCAGCAGGAGGCAGCAGGTGAGCGGCGCTGCCTGGCGGAGCGTTGTAGGCATCCTGCCAGCGCATGTCCTGCCCGTCCGGGCAACCCAATGAGGTAAATGTAACGTTGCCCATGGCATCCTCGCAGCGTTGAACGCTTGAGGCCTGGGCAAAGTGGCCTGAATGGGCAGTGCCGAACAGGGCGAGTCCGAGAAGCAGGCTGGCTTTGAGGTGCATGGGGTGTCTTCCGTCACGGGTACTGCGCAAGCCTAGCCAAGGTCTTTTTCCGTGGCGAAGGTGTTTTCTTCGCCGAATGTGACGTCCCAGACCTGAGTGATTAACTTTGTGCTGCAAGCACTTGTTCTAGCCAGAATTTTGTAGCGTGCGATGCGCCTACCCGGTGTATGATTGCGCCCGTCAGCCCCGCCGGGGCTTGTGGAAAACCTCCATGGACTTACCCAGTAGCAACTCAATAGCTTGTTTTACCAATCATGCATTAACTGATTGATCTCCCCGGCGTGCTCCGCTGCTGGGAGTGGAGTTCGCCTATGACCGAAAGAGAAGTTAAAAAAACGCAGGAAAGCCTTCAGGATCGTCTTGCTCAAGTAATCGAGCTCCTGCAGCGCCAGCGTATCGTGGAAGATTTGACCCATCGCCAAGAGGGTCAGAATCAGAACCGCGTCGAAAACCTGGTTCACCGGCAGAACTTGGTCGAGCTGCAACGCAAGCTCGATGATCTTCACTCCGCCGACGTCGCCTATATCCTCGAAGCATTGCCCCTGGAAGACCGCCTGACGGTCTGGCAGCTGGTCAAGGCTGAGCGCGATGGCGACATTCTTCTTGAAGTATCCGATTCCGTACGGGAAACGCTGATCGCCGACATGGACGATCACGAGCTGCTCGCGGCGGCCAAGGAAATGGACGCCGACGAACTGGCTGACCTTGCGCCTGAGTTGCCTAGGGATGTCGTCCACGAGCTGATGGAAGCGCTGGATACCCAGCAACGCGAACGCGTTCGCTCGGCCTTGTCCTACGACGAAGAGCAGGTCGGCGCCCTGATGGACTTCGAGATGGTGACCATCCGTGAGGATGTCAGCCTTGAAGTCGTGCTGCGCTATCTGCGTCGCCTGAAAGAACTGCCAGGCCACACCGACAAACTGTTTGTGGTCGACTACGACGGCGTACTCAAGGGTGTGCTGCCGATCAAGCGTCTGCTGGTCAATGACCCTGACAAGCAGGTGTCGGAAGTCATGGCCAATGATCCGGTGAGTTTCCACCCGGATGGCGATGCCTATGAGGCCGCGCAGGCGTTCGAGCGTTATGACCTTATTTCCTCGCCCGTCGTGGACAAGAACGGCAAGCTCATCGGCCGTCTGACCATCGATGAAATGGTCGACCTGATTCGTGAAGAGAGCGAAACCGAAGTGCTCAACATGGCGGGTCTGCGGGAAGAGGAAGATATCTTCGCCTCTGTCTGGCGCTCACTGCGTAACCGTTGGTCCTGGCTGGCGGTCAATCTGATCACCGCGTTCGTGGCCTCCAGGGTAATCGGGCTGTTTGAAGGCTCCATCGAGAAGCTGGTGGCGCTGGCGGCCTTGATGCCTATCGTGGCCGGCATCGGCGGTAACTCCGGCAACCAGACGATCACCATGATCGTGCGGGCCATGGCGCTGGACCAGGTCAATACCGGCAACACCCAGCGCCTGCTGCGCAAAGAGCTGGCCGTGGGTTTGATCAACGGCGTGGTGTGGGGTGGGGTGATTGGTGTGGTGGCCTACCTGCTTTATGGCAGTTGGTCACTGGGGGTCGTGATGACCGCGGCCATGACGCTTAACCTGCTGCTGGCGGCGCTGATGGGGGTGACAATCCCCATGACCCTGTCCAAGCTCGGGCGGGATCCGGCCATGGGTGCCAGTGTCATGATTACTGCAGTAACGGACAGTGGTGGCTTCTTCATCTTTCTGGGCCTTGCCACGATCTTTCTGCTCTAACTCAGCAGCACAAAAAAACCGCCCAATTGGGCGGTTTTTTATTATTGCGGAATTGTCCTACAGCATATAAGGCAGTTGGACTGCAATAAAAAGCCAGCAACTACGCTGGCTTGAGAATTTAGCTACAACTGTCAGTCTTCGTTATCTGCTGCCAGTTCGGTGTCGTGAGCGATGAGGGAAACAAGCGCATTTTGCTGACGGTGAGACAGCTGGCGGAACCGTTGCAGCAATTCACGCTCATGCAGCGACAGCTCAGGGCTATCAAGGCGTAGGCTAGGCTCATCGCCCAGTGCGCCTTCCTGAATCAGGCTTTGTTCGAGACGAGCAATAATCTCGGAGTTCATGCTGCGGTGGTGGTTTTTAGCTACCTCTTGCACGCGGTTACGCATGCCATCAGGTAGACGTACAACGAACTTGTCAGCCGTACGGCTGGAATAAGTAGCCTGTTTCATAGGGCTCATATATTTAACCGGTTAGTTCAGAGGAAAGGCGGTTCTAGCAAGTCGCCGCAAGATGTCATTCTCTGACCGTCTTTTTGGCGAAATGTTCAACCGGGTTATCAAAGAGGCCAGCATCATGCCTCAATGTGCCGGATCCTTGGCGTCAATTCTGTGACAAATATTGACTCAGATACAGGCGTTTAGCCAGCACCAATTATCAGAATTGCGAGCGGTTTAGCAAAGCACGGCTACCGCTCCTGCGTCCTGTGCACGAACGCTGCCTCTGACTGCAAATTGCCATGATGGCTATGTGTCAGCTTAGAAGGTTATGGGCGGAATACGAGCGTTTACCGACGGGCGTCATGTTTAAGCGTTTGGGATTGCGATTGTATTGGCGTGGGGCGACGTCAGCGCCGCGCAGTGCTGGGAGGGTAGAGCGGCTCGGGGAGTGGGGGATCAGCGTAATACGGGATCGAACTTGAAGCGACGGCCCAGAATCAACGCAACGACGAAAAGTACCGAAAACAGTCCAGCCGAAATCTTCATGGCGCTGCTCAGGACGCTGCTTCCACCTTGCGCAGAGGCAGGCAGTAGCAGGTCAACCGCCACAGCCATGATGGCCAGAATGATGAATGACAACGCTGATTTGGACATGGCTGCTCTCTTTAGTCGGCACTGTTGTTACAAAAGTGTTTGCGTGATGAATCTCAGAATACCCAGCGAGGTTCGTCGTTCTTCACCGGGGCGGTTGCACTGTTGTTATTGGCGAGAACGGCAGCCTGACCGCTGCGCTCCGTCATGACTGCCAGCTGAGGCGCCTGACGCAGCAAATGATGTGGCTGAGCCTGAGCGGCAACCTGTTCGGTCCGGCCGTCATCCTGAAAATGGAACGCCACCAGTGCGACCAGGGCTGCAGCATTCAACACTGATAGGGCGATGTTCATTTTCAGGTGCCTCCAATGGAACTTTCTTTAAGAAGGGTCGTATGTCATACCTGTTGCAGTCTGCATGCCAACTTTAATTCGTATAAAAAGCTATATAAATCAATGGCTTGAAAGTCGTTTGAATGCCTCTCAGCATGCGTTTTGCAATGATGGCTTTTTGCGGCAATGCAAAATGCATGATCAGTCCGGAAACTGACTGTTTATACGGATTAGGCCCACAGGCTTGTAAGCCAAAGACGACATGACAAAAGTGACCGGTGCCGTTAACATGCACGCCGTCTCGCTGGCACCCACTCTGGTGTCGGCACTTGTGTCCCAGTAGCTCAATTGGATAGAGCATCCCCCTCCTAAGGGGAAGGTTGGCCGTTCGAACCGGCCCTGGGACACCATCGAATTCCCCCCTCCAGATGTCTGGCAACCCTCACCCCGTTCACTCGGTATCAACCTGCGCGCTGTAGAAATCGGCCTGCGTGCCGATAAATGCAGTGGGATCTGATTTTTTGAGCTTTAGTGAGTGTCAGTGCTGTGCAGAACCCGGCAGTGCTCCGATTCAAAAAGTCAGGATGTGGTGTGAAACTTGCTCCTCCCATGACGCTTTAATCCGTTCTTTCCGGTATCGGCCTTCGGGCCAGGTATCTTTTTCCGTCACGGGACCCCTGATGCTGGCGTACAACCAAAAAAAGTTTCTTATCGTCGATGACTTCTCTGATTTCCGTAGCTCGGTGCGTTCCATGCTGCGTGAGTTGGGCGTCAAGGAAGTCGATACCGCTGATACGGGCGAGCAAGCGCTGAAGATGTGCTCGCAGAAGCGTTACGATTTTGTTCTGCATGACTTCAACCTCGGGGATGGAAAGAAGAACGGCCAGCACGTGCTCGAGGACCTGATGGTCGACCGGCTGCTGAGCCACGAAGCGGTGTTCATCATGGTCACGGCCGAGAACAGCCAGGCCATGGTCATGAGCGCGCTGGAGTGGGAGCCCGATGCTTACCTGACCAAGCCCTTCAACCGTGCGGGCCTGGCCCAGCGGTTGGAAAAACTCGTTCAGCGCAAGACCATGCTCAAGCCCATCCTGCAGGCGCTCGATCGCGGTAAGCCGTCGGAGGTGCTTGCCGCCTGTGTCGCGCTGACCACGAAGGACCCTCGCTATGCGCCGCTGTGTCTGCGTTATAAGGCTGATGCCCTGCGTGACTTGAAACAATATGAGCCGCTGGAAGCCTTCCTCAAATCCATCCTCGCGGATCGCCCGACCCCTTGGGCCTACGCCGCGCTGGGCAATTTGCTGCTCAAGCGCAACAAGGCCACCGAAGCGCAAGAGGTTTTCGAGGCGGCGGTGAAGGCGTTTTCCGGGATGCCGATTCTGTACGACGGCCTCGCCGAGGCGCTGGTCGCCCGGGGCGATGTGGTGCGGGCGCAGAAAGTCCTCGAAGACGCTGTGCGTATTTCGCCACTGGCGGTGCGTCGGCAGACCTTGCTGGGCAAGCTGGCACTCGACAACCAGGATTTTGACGGCGCCTCCCGTGCGTATCGGCAGGCGGTGTCTCAAGGGCAGTTTTCGCGTTTCAAGAATCCGGAAACCAACCTGGGCTTTGCTCAGGCGCTGATTTCCCGAGGTGGCGATCAGGGCCTGGATGCCAGGACACGGGTGGAGATCAACCAGACGCTCGGTGACGTGGCCAAAGATAACGGCGATGACCAGGGCGTGCAGGTTCGCGCGCGGTTGATGAAAGCCTCCAGCGTGCAACATTCCGATCCGGAAATGGCCGCCAAGCTGACTGCAGAAGCCATGGGTCGTCTGCAGAATATGGACCAGTTCCTCAGTGCCAACGCGGCGCTGGCAGTGGCGACTCAACTGAAGAGTCTGGGTCATGCGGACGCCGGGGCAGGGGTGTTGAAAACCTGCGCCGAGATTTACGGCGACGATCCGGTGGTCATGCAGGGTATTGCCAAACAAACCGATGATCCGGCAATTCTGGGCGCCAACAAGGCCGCCATCGATCTCAATATTCAGGGCGTGCGCAGCTACAAGGGCGGCAACCTGGCGGAGGCTCAGGACTTCTTCCGCCGTGCGCTGGCACTGCAAGCCAAGAACATCAGTATCGCGCTGAACCTGGCGCAGGCATTGCTTCATTCGCTGGCAACAGCCCCCGATGCGGTGAAGCTTGAAGAGTGCCGGGCCTGTCTGAAAATGATCGGCAAGATGCCGAGTGACGACCCACGATTCGAGCGATTCCAGAAATTACAGAGCAAGGCGTTTGGTGCATGAGCAAAAAGGATGCAGGTCTGGACTTCTCCATGGTCATTGCCTCTACCGTGCATGACATGAAGAACTCATTGGCGTCACTGATGCAGGCACACGGCCAGTGGCAGGGACGCTTGAGCGACGAGCAGAAAGACACCCCCGAACGGGGCGTGATCGACTACGAGTTTGCCCACCTCAACGGCATGATGGTCCAGCTGCTCGGGCTGTATAAGCTGGAAGTCAATCAACTGCCCCTGCGACCCGAATACCATGAAATGGATGACTTCATCGAGGCGCAACTGGCCTGGCATGAAGAAGTCCTCAACAGCCGTGCGCTGGTGGCCACCTTCGAGGTCGACAGCCTGTGCCCGCTGGGCTTCTTTGACCGCGAGCTGATCGGCTCGGTGGTCGCCAACGTCATCATCAACGCCATCCGCTTCGCGAAGCAGTCGATCCTCATCACCGTGCGTGAAGAAGACGGGCAGGTGGTCATCGTGATCAACGATGATGGGCCTGGCTATCCGGCGGACATGATCGAGTTCCAGTTCGACCACGTGCAGGGGATCAACCAGGTCAGCGGCAGCACCGGCCTGGGCCTGTACTTCGCTGCGCAGATTGCCGGGCGGCACCAGCGCAACGGGGTTTGCGGGCGGATTGAGCTGGCCAATGGCGGACGGCTAGGTGGGGGCATGTTCAGCCTTTATTTGCCGTGAACGTTTGCCGGCAAAGAGTGACGGCTGTATGTTGATCATTGTTGAGGTTTAATTGGTGTATGGATAAAACCATGAAGTCGAACCAGGAAGATCAGTTGCTTTTAGTCGAAAAGCCGCGAAAAAGTTTGCTAGTGGTTTCTGATAATAAGCCGTTGTCTGTTGCCTTATTGCGGTGCCTGGACTCACTGGGTCTGTCCTCTGGTCTGGCGGTGGATCTGCGATACACCAGTTACAACAAACAGCCTGAAGCGATGCTGGGAATTGGCGCGCTGGAAATAAACGTCAAAGACCCTCAAGTGATTAAAGACATTATTGAATGCTACGATCTGGTGTTTAGCGTCCATTGCAAGCAGATCTTTCCCAAAGCACTTGTCGAGGGCGTGCGTTGTATTAATTTTCATCCTGGTTTCAATCCGTTCAACCGCGGGTGGTATCCACAGGCGTTCTCTATTCTTAACGGTTTGCCTGCAGGTGCGACCGTCCACGTAATGGACGAAAGTATCGATCACGGCGCAATCATTGGGCAAAAGCCAGTAACAGTCGGCGCCGGCGAAACTTCGCTGGATGTCTACAATAAAGTCATCGAAGCAGAGAAAGAGCTGATGAACGAGTACCTGCCTCGTATCTTGTCCGGGCAGTACGAACTGTTCAAACCCCTGGTGGAAGGGAATTATAACTCCATCAACGATCACCGCGAATTGTGTGCGCTGGACCTTGAAGATATGAGTTCTTTGCGCGACCACATCAATCTTCTGCGTGCCACTAGCCATGGCGACTTCAAGAATGCGTATTTTTATGATGAGCTGGGCGACAAGTATTTCATAAAGGTTGTATTGGAAAAGGCGTAAGCTCGGTTGAAAGCGCCAAAGTTATATCATTCCACCGCTTTCTATTGCCCTACTTAATCAAACTACTGTCCAGAGGACGGTCGATGCAGAGGGCTGCACCGACCGTCTTTTACGGTTAACGCACGAGCAAAGCGTCCGACCACTGAGTGCTGCTGGCCTCAGTGAACAGCCATTCTGTCAAAACCTTGTCTTTCAGTTGATCGCCCAATCGAGCGGCCGTATCAAGCTCATTGATGTGCGCGCGAATTGCGTCAAGCCACGCGGCTTGGGTGTTATTCACACGGGTAACCGGCAGATCACCCTGATAGCACTGGACATCACTGCAAACTACCGGGAAGCCGCACGCACCGAACTCCAGAAGCTCCAGATTGCTTTTGCTCTCGTTTATCAGTGTCTGCCGGGCTGGGGCAACAATCAGGTCTAGATTCAGGCTCGCCAACATACGCGCACGGAGTTCGCCTTCGACCGGGTCAAGTAGCTCATGCAGGTAGGGGCGAAGCTCCGCCGGGCAAGGCCCCATGAATATCCACTCGACTTCATTCGCCAGTTGTTTGACCACCTCTGCGATGACCGCAATATCACCCGCCTGGTTAGCATTACCAACCCAACCCACTCTTGGTTTGCTGCTTGTGCGGCGCATAGTCGGCAGACCGGTCCAGATGGCACTGTCGAGTTTGTCGGGTATGACCCGAATATCGTCGTGGAGGTCAGCCAGAATGTCAGCCAGCGAGTCATTGGACACAATGACCCTATCAATATGGGTCATCCCCTGGCGCAACAGCCCATGAATTTCCTGCCTGTTATCGAGGGTGAGTATCGATGGGTGCGGATATTGGTCAAAGTCGTAAACCTTGAACGCAGAGGTGAAGGTTTTATTTCCTTGAAGACTGATTATTTCCCGGCTGGTGATTGCGCGCTGAGAAATGATCGTGTCCGGGTTCAGCCGCCGGACCTGAGCAATCGCCAGTTGATCGTGGCAGAGGATTCCATCGACCACCATGGCGTCGCGCATTTCTTTTAGCGGCAGCTCGATCCTGTCGATCCCCAGGCCGGGACCTGACTTGGGTTGCGCAAGCACCACTGGCAGGGGACGCCAGGTCAAGGGACGCCAGGTCAGTTCTGTATTGATCTCCAACTGAGCATTGAGTGCGTCAGCGGACAGATTCTCGTTGAAGGCAGGGTCCCTGAGCGTCGCAGGAAGCCATTTGGCCTGGAATGCGCCAACCTCGGTCATAAAACGTTCCAGCTTCTTGACCTGGTGAGCGGCGTCCAGTTTGACCTGGCTGACATTCCCTTCATGCAGCAGCACGGTGTAAGGCGTCCAGACAATCAAATGCCCCATGTCTCTGATTTTCAGGCAGAGGTCCACATCGTTGTAGGAGACTTTGAAGTCGGTTTCATCAAGCCCCCCGACTTCTTCATACAGTGATTTTCTAACCATCAGGCAAGCGGCGGTAACGGCGCTGTAGTTCTGATCTGCCTGCAGTCTCTGCATGTAACCCTGAGCGTCGCCAGCTTCGCCGATGAATACATGCGATGCCGGGCCGTTGAGACCCATCACCACGCCAGCGTGTTGAATCGTGCCGTCGGGATATAGCAGTTTCGCGCCGACGATACCTACTTCTGGTCGCTGCGCATGGTTGAGCATGTTCTCCAGCCACTCGGGATGCAGAACGGCGGTGTCGTTGTTGAGCAACACAAGATATTCGCCGCGTGCATGCTGGGCGGCCATGTTATTGATCGCGGAATAATTGAATTCATGGGGATAGCGCAGGATGCGGATTTTATCGTCCTGCATAGCTTCCACGCCCGCCAGCCAATTAACCGCCTCAGGGCTTTCACTGTTGTTATCGACAATAATGATTTCATACTTTGAGTAGCTGGTTTTTTCCAGAATGCTTTCTACACAACGCTGTAGAAAGTCAAATTGGTCCCTGGTTGGAATGATGATCGACACCAAGGGCTGGTCCGGATGACCGTAGTGAATTCGATACAATCGGGTTTGCACTTCCTGCACTACGTTGCTGTTATAGCCCCGCGCGTTCAGGTGGCGCTGAATGACGGCAATTTCCTGAGGATTTTCCGCCACCGGGTCTGCATCATATTCAACCAGCGGCTCACAGACGTGGAGCAAACCGTTTAGTCCGCCGTTTTCGATGAGTCGCAGTATCAAATCAAACTCAAGTGCCTGGGCGAAATCCGCATTGAAACCGTCAACCTCCAACGCAGTCTGGCGGTTGAATACCCAGTGCCTGGCCATGGTGACCGGCAAGCTCAACAAGTAATCAAGGTTGAAGTCAGGGCGCAGCGCAAGACCTTTGAGGTTTTCAGGCTGACGGATAATCTCGTCACCGAAAACCCCGCGGCAGGTCGGCTCGTCGATAAGCCGGGTTGCGATCTGGAGCAGTCCGCCAGCAGTAAACACGCTGCCCGCGTCCGCCAATACCACCCAGTCGAAGTCCGGTTGGTTTAGCACCTGATTCAGTACGTGAGCGCGATCTTCAGCGGTGCAGCGCAGCCATTGCAGACGGTCAGGACCCAGGTTGAAGGGCAGCGCTTCTTTGGCAGACAGCACCACGATGCGCAGCCGAAGATTGGCTTTCTCATGGCTGATCAGGCTGTGCAATGTTGCGAGTAATTTAGCTGGCTCATTGTCCAGATCGGAAATGATGACGCCGATCGAGGGACCGCCATTGTTGAGTTCCAGGTGCTGATTGATCAGTACCTGCTGCACTGGGCTGGGTACACGGGCGTTGATCCAGGCCTGCGTTCGTTCGCTGGCCAACTCTGATCGTGACTGCCACGTAAAGCACGTGCGCAGATCCCAATCCTTGGCGTTGTTGCGATCTGAAAGAGGTGCGACCCTGACTCGGGTATTTTCGGCTTTTTCCCTGCGCCATTTCATTTCTGCAGTCATTCGATAGTGACCGTCGTGCCCGGTTTGGGACACGCCGGGGTCTACCCGTGCCAGGTGACTGGTCTGCTGGGTGGAGATACGGAAGTAGGAAAGAGGGCGGGCGAGCATGCCCAGATTCCCTTTGCGCAGCAGCTTCAGATACAACGCAACGTCTGCCAGCCAGAAAATGGGTAGGCCGTTGAGCGACATAATGTCGTTGCCAAAAGCCAGCACATCTTCGCGGCGACACATCACAGAGCTTGGCTCACCGATGAAGTTGAGCGGCCATTGGGACATGAAGGCGACCACTTCCGGGCCGTTCAAGATCACATTGGTCTCGAATGGGTAGCGGGTCATGCTGAAGTCGGGAAGGAATTCGCCTTGCTCGTTGATCATCCTGCGATATGAACTGGCGAGCCTGATATCCGGATTATTGTGCAACACACCAAACAGTAGGCGAACACAGTCCGGCACCAGGATATCGTCGTCGTATAGAAATTTTACGTAGTTGCCCCGTGCCTCCGCGACGCCTCGCGCAACGTTCAACACTTCGCCCAAGGATTTCTCATTGCGGAAATAACGGATTGGCCAGCGACTGTTTTCTGCCATCCGGTCCACGATATTTTTGATGGAGCTATCTCTACAATCGTCGCAAATCACGATTTCCACTTCATCGTGATTCTGCCGAAGGGCGCTGGCCAGCGCGGCTTCAAAAAAATCAGGTTTATAGGCTGGAATGACAATGCTGACCAAGCGCGACGAGTTCATCTAAATACCTTGTTGAAGAAATTGAGCTGGATAAAAGTCTGTGGGTTCAGACGTCAGTCGCGATTACTTGCGACCGATGTACAGTACGGACTGCTGTGTAATGCCATTTCTGGTAAACACATCTGCCCCAAAGGCTTCAGCCCCCAATGCGGACACCTCAAAACCTCCTTTTTTCAGGCGTGCTACATAGTCTGCTTTGGCGTACATGCGCACGTGGTCGTCCTGACCGAAGCGCGCCCATCGTTCATCCACACTTTGTTCATTCGGGTCTTCGTCGGTTTCTTCTGCTGTCAAAAGCAGTGGGACCATCAGAATCGCGGTTCCACCTTTGGCCAGCACTCTATAAAGCTCGGCAATAGCCAATGCGTCATCAGAGACGTGTTCCAGCACGTGCGAGCACACAATGAAATCAAATGACTCATCGGGGTAGAGGCTCATGTCCATGATGTCGACGATATCGTCAGCCATTGGCGAGAACAGATCTGCCGAACGATACACCGCGCCCGATAGGCTCTTGAGGAACCTGGAGAGTACCGGCGCGGGTGCGATGTCCAGAATGCGCGTCGGGGTTTGCGCCGGGCGTTCCAGCATCGTTTTGACAAACAGGCAATAAAGTCTGTCCCGGTCTGAGGACGTGCAGACCGGGCAGCTGTATTGACCGACGTTCAAGGTTTCGAAGTCTTCGGCGGAGTAGAAAACATTCAACCGATGGAACGTCTCGAGATAATGCTGTGGCAGTGGAAAGAAATTAGGAAAGTCCGAAGAGCAGAGCGGGCACGTACGCATTACAAATTCTCGCTGTTCGCAGTGACAATAACGTCGATGATGTTGGCAAACTCTTCATCGGACAGGCTGTCGAAGATGGGCAGGCAAAGTATTCGGTTTGATCGGTCGGTCGCGACGGGGAGGCTGCCGTCTCGCGCGGATTCAAAGTTGCGGTACATGGAAAATGTCGAAATCAGCGGATAGAAATAGCGGCGGACCAGAATGTCGCGGCGGCGGAATCGCTCATACAGTCGGTCGCGCGCCAATGGGAAATCGTCGCCCACCAGAATCGGGAAGTAAGAGTAGTTATGCTCTTGCTTGGGAGACCAAGCGATATCGATGCCCGGAATCTCGGCCAATATCTCTCGATAGCGGGTGTCGATGCGTTTTCTTCTGAGCAAGGCTTGGTCAATGTACTTCAACTGGAGCAGGCCGAAGGCTGCGTTGATTTCGCTCATCTTGCCGTTGATACCAGGCGCGACGACGGTAACCTCGTCGGCAAAGCCGAAGTTTTTAAGGTAGTCGATTCGTTTCTTGGTTTTGGCGTCGGGGCAAATGATCGCGCCGCCCTCAAAGGTATTGAACACTTTGGTGGCGTGAAAGCTGAGAATCGATAGATCCCCATGCCGCAGCAGGCTTTGCCCCTGATGCCGCACGCCAAATGCGTGGGCCGCATCGTAGATCACCTTCAGGCCGTGGCGGTCCGCAATTTGCTGAATAGCCTCCACATCGCAAGGTATGCCATAGCAATGCACCGGCATGATTGCCGTGGTCGCCGGTGTGATGGCCTGTTCAATCCGGTCGGGGTCTATGTTGTAGGTTTTGGGGTCAATGTCGACGAAGACCGGCTTCAATCCATTCCAGAGCAGCGAATGCGCGGTTGCCACGAACGAATAGGGCGTGGTGATGACCTCGCCTGTGATTCGCAACGCCTGGAGCGCTGTCACCAGAGCGAGCGTTCCATTCGAGAAAAGGGAAATGTGCTCGACCCCCAGATACTCAGCCAGTTCTTTTTCGAGCTGTTCATGGAAGGGCCCGCCGTTGGTCAGCTGCTTACTATCCCATATCCTTTCCAGGTACGGAATGAACTCTTCAAGTGGAGGAAGCAGAGGGCGAGTGACTGGAGTGGTTTTGGCCATTAAGTGCCACACTTCTTTTTTCAGGTTATTGAGCACCTCAACCCTTGGAGCTGAGCGATTTTCGAGCATGCCCGCACTGCCATAGAACTGACGCCCGCGCAGGACACAGGAAACGAAAGCAAAAAATCGGCCAATTTGTTCAGTCTGATCTAGGGCTTTGTGGTGGATGCCTTTCGTTTATTGTTGTTTCTCGGTGCTTGCGTTGGCGTATCCGTTGCTTAGTGCGCTTGATATCTCGCACACCTGATGCGTATTTTGTACACCTACGCCGCTGGGCGGCCTGCATGAAGAGGAAGGATTCGAGTCATGACCAGCGATGGCTATAGTTCACTTGCACAGCGATTGATGGGCATAGATGAGGTGGAGTGCGTCACCCCGGATTTGAACGGGGTACCCCGTGGCAAGGTGATGACCGCTCAGGGCTTCCTCGAAGGGCGGCGCTTGCAAATGGCCAGGGGCGTGTTGCTGCAATGCATCATGGGCGGTTATCCCCCCTCGCGCTTCTATGGCAGTGATGATGGCGACGTCGCAATGGTCGCTGACCCTCAGCAGATTCATCGTCTTCCCTGGAGCCACGAGCCGAGGGCGCTGGCGATCTGCGACGTCGACGAGTTGGGCGGGGGAGCTTGCAATCTGTCGACCCGCAGCCAGCTCAAGCGAGTGATTGCGCAGTATGCCGAGCGCGGTCTGGCGCCTGTGGTTGCCACCGAGCTTGAGTTTTTCGTGTTCGCGCCAAACCCTGATCCTGCCCAGGCATTCCAGCCGCCCAAAGGCCTGGATGGTCGGCGAGAGGAGGGGCATTCGGCGTTCAGCGTCAGTTCCAACAACGGTTTGCGCCCATTTTTCAGCGAGGTCTATGCCTGCATGGCGGCGCTGGGTTTGCCGCGCGACACCTTCATGCACGAAATGGGCGTCAGCCAGTTTGAAATCAACCTGTGGCACGGCGACCCTTTGCTGCTCGCCGACCAGACCTTTCTGTTCAAACACTTGCTCAAGGAAGTCGCGCTCAAACATGGCCTGATCGTGGTGTGCATGGCCAAGCCCCTGGCGCACACGGCAGGCAGCTCCATGCACATCCACCAGAGCGTGGTTAATGCCGCGACGGGCATTAATGTGTTCAACGACGAAGCCGGGCAGGCGACGGCTGCGTTCAGGCATTTCATTGCCGGGCAGCAGGCGTGCATGGCCGACTTCACGGCGCTGTTTGCACCGAACGTGAATTCCTACCAACGGCTGTGTCATCCGTTTGCTTCGCCGAACAATGCCTGCTGGTCCCACGACAATCGCGCGGCAGGCTTGCGCATCCCGGCCAGCACACCGGTCGCGCGGCGTGTGGAAAATCGTCTGCCGGGTGCCGACGCCAATCCTTACCTGGCCATCGCTGCCAGCCTGGCAGCGGGCCTTTATGGCATCGATCGCGAGCTTGAACCGACGGATCCGCTGCAGGGTGAAATCGAAGTGCCTGACCATTTGTCACTGCCATGTACCTTGCATGCCGCTCTGGAACGTCTGAAACGCAGTTCGGTGGCCAAGGAACTGTTTGGCAATGAGTTCATCGAAGGCTACATCGCATCGAAGAGTCTGGAATTGACCAGCTTCTTCGATGAAATCACCCCCTGGGAGCGACGTGTTCTGGCTGCCCAGGCTTAGAAACGCTGTCTGGAAGTCATCGATTGCGGTGACTTCCTATTTTTGGAAAGTCGATGCGCCAAATCTGGAAGTCTTTTCAGGGGCTCTATTTTGCCTCGCTGATGATGTTGATCGGCTCGGGTCTTTTGACCACCTACCTTGCTTTGCGCTTGTCTGCCGATCAGGTCGATGGCCTGTGGATCGGTGGTCTGATGGCGGCCAACTATTTTGGCCTGGTGCTGGGCGGCAAAGTGGGCCACCGGCTGATCGGCCGGGTGGGGCATATTCGTGCCTATGCGACCTGTGCCGGTGTGGTGGGCGCTGCGGTGCTGGGTTTGGGGTTGATCGATTGGCTGCCGGCCTGGTTGATTCTGCGGATGATTGTGGGCCTGGGGATGATGTGCCAGTACATGGTCATCGAAAGCTGGCTCAACGAGCAGGCAGCGGCCAAACAGCGTGGCATGGTGTTCAGCGGCTACATGATTGCGTCTTACCTGGGCCTGGTGCTCGGGCAGTTGATTCTGGTGGTTCACCCAGGGTTGGGGCCGGAGCTGTTGATGCTGGTCGCGCTGTGCTTCGCCCTGTGTCTGGTGCCGGTGGCCATGACCCGCAGCATTCACCCCGCGCCTTTGCATCCTGCACCGCTGGAACCACGTTTCTTCATCAGCCGGGTGCCACAGTCGCTGACCACGATCCTGGGGGCAGGGCTGATGGTTGGCTCGTTCTATGGTCTCGCGCCGCTCTATGCCGCGCAGCAGGGCTTGTCCACAGAGCATGTCGGTATGTTCATGGGCTGCTGCATTCTGGCCGGGCTGTTGGTGCAATGGCCGTTGGGTCTGCTGTCCGACCGATATGACCGCGCCAAGCTGATGCGCGCGTTCGCCGGGATGTTGGCGGTGGCGGCGCTGCCCCTCGCCATTCTGCCGAACATGCCGCTGGAGGCGCTGTTCGTGGTGGGGTTCCTGGCGTCGATGCTGCAATTCAGCCTGTACCCGCTGGCCGTGGCGTTCGCCAATGACCACGTAGAGGCCGAACGCCGTGTGTCCCTGACGGCCATGCTGCTGATGACCTTCGGCATCGGCGCCAGCATCGGCCCGCTGGCAGCGGGTGCGCTGATGCAAATGCTGGGGAGCAACATGCTGTACGTATTCGTCAGTTTCACCGCGTTTATTCTGGTGCTGCTGATTCGTCCGAAAGCCGTCACGCACCTGCACCAGGTCGACGACGCGCCGCTGCATCACATCGCCATGCCGGACAGCATGTCCAGCTCGCCACTGGTGGTGGCCCTTGACCCACGTGTAGATGAGCAGGTGGTTCAGGACCAGATGCAGACTGCGGTCGAGCCAGTGGTTGAGCCGGAGCCGGAGCCTGAAGAGGTCGTTAAACCGGGGGCAGAGAACGAAGAGATCAACCGGCCTTAGTGCTGAGGCCTTCGGCAGGGCGCGCGATCCAACCGTAGGAGTGTGCCCCCGTCGTCCAGACGCCGCGCTGTCGCGCAGCAAACACGGGACCTGTGGGAGCGAGCTTGCTCGCGAAGGCAGTCTTCCTGTATTCAGAAATATATGCCAATGTCCCGACCCCTTCGCGAGCAAGCTCGCTCCCACAGAAAATCATTTAAATTCAGATAGTTATTTTATGTTTGATGAGAGCGCTCTTCAGCCGCGAGGGGTATGCCACCTGGCAAAGAGGCTGCGGATGTACTGGCCTCTCGCGGCTGAAGCCGCTCCTACGGTTGCAGGTGATCCGTAAGAGCGCGCTTCTCGCGCAGCGAATCATAAGCCCCCTCACATGCCTGACCCGCTATTCGGGCTGAGTCATAAGCTTTCGCCAATTCTCCCGCTCGTTTATCAGCCCGCTGGAACAGGTCGGAGAGCACCAGGGCGGCGCGGGTGGCTGCCTGGCCTCGCTCGGCAGCGTCGGTATCAATGGGGCTGCAACGTGCTCCGGCAGCCAGCTTTCCTGCCTGGTTGCGCACCCGGTCACCAGCAGCATCAGCAGTAGTCCCGGCATCCGTCGCCGTCTTGATCTGGGCTCGCGCATCACTTCCCACCTTATTGGCCGCGCTCTGGCGGCGTTGTTCTTCGTCACGATTGAGTGTCGCGGCAGCGGCAGCGTTCCTGGCCTGTACAACCTGCTGGTCTGCCCACTTGGCGTTCCATTTGGCATCCGTGACCATAACGCCGTGGCTATAAGCGGCGTACAGGATGCCGAGTGCTGCGGCGAGTAAGATCAGTGCGACACCGATCCGCCCACCAAGGGCGTTCATGGCACGTCCCGGAAGAACACGTGATGCCCAAGCACCAGTGTCTGCCTGGCCTGCGCCGCCCAGGCGGGTGCCTTTGCCATAGTCGTCGCGTAATAGTGAGTGGCCCCGCTTGTAGGGTCCGGGTGTTGGCCGTCAATCACTTGGTCGGCAGTGAGGCGGGCCTGGGCAAACTCTCGAAACGGCATCGGCTGCGCGCCGCTGACAAACGGGTAGTTCGGGTCATTCCTGTTCCAGCAGCTGAATTGCCAGGCTTTCTGGCAGACGTCGGCATAACCCTCGCCCCACCAATCGGGCTTGCCATCATTGTGCAGATCCATCTCCACACGGTTGCGGATGGACCAGGCGACGGCGATCTGGCCTGCGGATCCTTCACCGCGGGCCTCTCCCCATAACGTGCAGGCCAAAACGTCGCGGTCTTTTTCGGTAACCGGCATGTATTTCTCCAGGCAAAAAGAAGCCCGCACGATGGCGGGCTGTGGGAGGGCCCGCCCCGTTTTCGACGCGGTCCCCGTAGGAGCGGCTTTAGCCGCGAAGATGTTGGTCTATGCACTGGATCTTCGTCGCCAGCACTACCGCTCGCGGCTGAAGCCGCTCCTACGGAAAATCATCTCAAATCAGACGATTATTCAGGAACCTCGAACCGAACTGATTGAGGCTGCAAGTGCTTTCAGCCCTGGGATGATGTTCATCGCCAGGAGGCCGATCAAAAAGGCCACCCCGTTTTGTGAATCGGTATCAGTCGGCAACTTGAAATACTGCACCACCAGTGAAGTGGTAAACAGCGCAGACAAAAAGCCAGTCAGCACTGCGGCAGTTGCCTGCTTGCGTGTCAGACCTCGAAGAAAAGTAAGGGAAAGAATTGCCCCGGCGAATCCAGCGGTTGCAACGCCGTATTTCACCAACAGTGCGCCTGCGGCGGTAGTCGCTGGTTCCATTGGGTGCTCCAGAAATAAAAGGGGTGGTGTCAGCGAAGAGAAAAAAGGGGGCAATCACTACGAGGGTGATGCAGTGGTGAACCTGAAAAAACATTCTGGCCATGGGGCATTGAGCGACAGGATTAAAAACGTCCGCCACGTTAGCGGGCGATGCGATATCGAGTCGTTGCTGAGGCTCTTGTTGAACGTGATGATCAGAGGTTCAGCGGAATTGGGAAATTAGATGGCCCCGCACGAATGCGGGGCCTGGAGCACTACAGTTGGTTTAAGCAACCAGATCCCATGTCAAGGCAATAGCCGCAGCACCACTTACGCCAGATGCAGCCCAAACACCCATGCCCGCCGGGACAAAAAGAGGATATGGCATCAATACTTCGGCGTTCGAACCAGTCGCCGCGTTCCCGTTACCGGAAAAAACAATCGCTTTGCTCAGATCAGAGACTGAAGTCGGCGCTGTTGCGCCTACGTATAGATTTACTGTGCCAGTGCTAGCTGCAATAAGGCCTGTAGCGATTACCAAGCCATTCGCGTTTGCTGCTGGCGAAACGATCTGAACAACGCCATTTAGCGGAGATACGGTCAGGAAGTTTTTACCTACTTTTACTGCTTGCATAATTTCACCTATTGAGTCGAATGATTTCGTGCGGAAGATTCCGCTTCACGTCGCTCAAAGGCGATCTATTTAGGCTCTAGACCCCTATCAGAATTACTTTCAAGGCCATCCATGGCCCGTGCCGATCAATTTTAAGGGCGCGACACTTCATACCTGCAGGTGTCGTGTGAACTAGCTTCGGAACGTCATCAGTGGTGGCTGTAAGTCACCATCTTTAATGACGGTGTGCTGCAAGCGTTTATTTTTTAGAACTACTTCACCGTATTATTCCTGCTCAGATGTTTCCTTAAAGAAGCTTCAGGCAGTAGGTTGACATGTCTCTGATAAATAACGCTCTACGTTTTGGACTACAACGGATCAACACTTACCTTGTCTATGAACGCAAAGTAGTTGTATGGATCTTGCTCATTCCAAAAGGAAAGCGTCGTCTGGTCAGACTTGGCGGTGAAATCATAGGTTACGGTGTCCCAAACGACGGTTGAGCTGGTCGCGACTGGAGTCTCGAAAGAGGTGGACTGACCGGCGACTTTGACCTGAATAATGCCGGTGCCTACACGACCAGCGTACTTTGAGTTCCCAGCGCTGAATGTTAGGCGGTAGCGCGCGCCGACCGTTGTCGCGAAATTTTGCTGAAGGCCACCACCATTTCTATAAATATTGTTCGCCAGGTCGACAATATTGACTCCGTCAGCTGCGGAGGAGCCAGAAATTTGCTGAGGCATATTGAAATATTCAGCGCCGGACAAGAATGTTGTCCAGCCAGTAATGGCGTTCGCTTGAGCCGGAGTGCTCAAAACGCAACTAGATGCGCAGCCAGGCAACTCAAAGCTGCCGTTTGTTAGCTGGTTTGCTGCGGAGGCTGATTGCGCCGTTCCTGCGGAAATGGCGAGAAGTGCCGCGCTGAAAGCGATGGTTTTACGAATCATGGTGAATCTCCTGAACTGAGGGAATAGTCGTGGCCGATCTGGCCGGGATTGATTTTCCGCTCAAAGGCGATAACTCGTGGCTCGTGGCCTTCACATGATTCAATGTCCCGCATCGGGAGCATTTGATCTGGAGTTCGGTGTACTCGCCCATCCGGGCTAGCAGTCTTTTGCACTGTCCACATCTGCAATCTTTCAACATTTGCCTATGCCTTGTAATTAGCGCCAAGTCAGCCTGTCGCCAGGCTGCATTAGCGAAACGTCTGATTGTTCTCAGCTGCCCGCTACTGGCGTCGGCTGCTGGATTTCATGTGTTTTGAATACTGTTGGATTCCAGTCGGTCCCTTGTCGGGGCTGGGGGATCACTGTCGTTGGTCCCGGACTATCTGGCGGCTTCACCAGTCGTGTGTTGCGGCGATGTGTGTCGCTGCGATGAATCAAATATGCATCAGTGCAATTTGGCTGTCAATGCATTGGTGCATTTATTTTTCGTCGGTGCATAACGCAGTCTTCCTGCGATCAAGGGTTAACTTTTCCTACGGCCTCCGATATTCTCCGTAACTGGATGGATATACAGCTATCGGGAGGAAAGATGAGCAGTGCTAAACCAGCAGTACGCGTTGAGATGTCCGGGGTGGAGCGGTTGGCGCTGCGGGTGTCGTCAATGATCAATCATCCGGTGGCGCAGGTTCAGCGCTGGGTGACGATTCATCGCCTGGATACGGATGGCGACAGGGAGTGGGAGGAGGTGATGGGTGTCTTGTCAGCCAATGATGAGCTGGAGATGACATTTGAAGATGATGGCGCGGTCAAGGTGCGGTGGGAGCCCGTCGCGTTGGAAGACCGGCAGGTGCAAGCCGTCGATGAGTCAGAGGAAGAGGCGCCTTTCTGACCGCGATAAAAAGCCCGGCACTTGGCCGGGCTCCGCGATACAGCTGATGCGCTGACTTAAACCAGCTGCGAATTCCACACCAGCAGCACCTTGGCCTGGATGTAGGTTTCTTCCGCCCAGATGTCCTCCGGGGGGTGCAGGGTGTTGTCAGACAGCATTTTGTACTGGTCCTTACCCTTCTTTTGCAGGCGCTTGATGTACTCAAACCCTTGGTACGAGAACAGGTAAATGCCGTCGCCCACGAATTCGCGGATGTTGATGTTCACCAGCAGCGGATCGCCATGCTTGATGGTGGGGGACATGGATTGACCCCAGCCGGTGATCATTTTCAGGTGGTAATGCTCGGCGAACTCAACCCCCATCGACCTGAGTTGTGAGGGGCTGACGCGAACGTCTTGAAGCATTTCAGGGTAATCATGGGTGACCTCGCCGCCACCCATGGCGCCACGGATATCGTAGTGAGCGATCCACACTTCATCGCCGACCTTACCGGGGCGCGAGAAGTCGGCAACGATGACATTGGTCTTTCTATCATCAGGCTGTTCGGCGACTTCAAGGATTTTCTGCTTCAGGCTTTCAGGCAGCCTGGAGGCACGCGCGAGCATGTCCCTGACGACATCGGTGGTTGAGGAGGGTTTGTCCGTGCGGGGCAAGCCGTCCTGTTCCTCGAAGGGCTCAAAACCGCGCAATTGATCCGTGGTCATCCCGAAGAAGTCAGCAAGAGGCCGGACCTGTTTGTCCGTGGGTTCTTTGATGCCTTTGGGGCCGTTCGGTTTGAGGATCCGGGAGATCGTGGACTGACCGACATTAGCCCGCGTCGATAGCTGGACCTGGCTCAAGCCCTCGCGCGCCATCAGTTCGGCCAATATTTTATCGATAGTTTTATGCATGGGTGCAATCATCGCCGTAGCGAGTGCTTATATCAAGAACCAGAGGTGCAGCAGCGCACAGTGGGAGCGAGCTTGCTCGCGAAGGCGGTGTGCAGGCTTAAAGAAACTCCTGGCAATTGCGGCCCTTTCGCGAGCAAGCTCGCTCCCACAGCTCCTGTGTTTGCTGCGCGACAGCGCGCCGTCTGGACGACGTGGGCACTCCCACAAGAAACATCAGTGTCTGCACGGCGGGAAATGGGTGTCTGGAACATCGGATCGCGGGCAAGCGCGCTCCTATGGAGGGCGGCCCCAACAAAAAAGGCGATCACGCATTTCTACGTGATCGCCTTTTTTACATCACCCAGCTGTCAGAAGTCATCGTCTTTGTCGAAGCGACGGGCTTCGCGCTGGAGTTGGTAGACGAAGCGTTCTACCTGACGCTGCACCAGGCCGCTCATGTTGTGAAAGCGGATGCCAGCGAAGGTGGTGTTGACCCTTTCTTCGAAGTGCAGGTAACGCAGTTCAACCGGGGCGGTCATGGTGCCGAAGGGCAGTTGGGCGACGAAACGCTCGTACACCTGGCCCAATTGCATGCGCTCGGACACATCGCCTTCAAAGCGCAGCTTGCAGCCGGTAGCCGAGATGTCCAGCAGTTTGCCAGCCAGGGGGAATTTGATTTTGTCGCCGCCCATCTCGACGCTCACCAGTTGGGCAAGCTTGAGTGCTGCGCGAAAGGCGTTGCGGCGCTGGTGATAAATGACTTCGGTGGGCATTGCGCCGCGATAAAGGCGCTGTCCGTCGACTTCGACAATGGACATTTCCGCGCTGCTTTCCCAGGCAATGCGAACGCCGTCGTGAAAGCCTTCTACGCGGTACGACTCACCGTTGGCGAGGAATTTTTCGCCGTCGCGCGGGATCATTTCGTCCAGGGCAATGGCATTGCTTTCACGGTCGACTTCGATCAGATAGCTCTGAAAACGTTGGGTGCGCTCGTGAAAAGTGATGATCAGCGGATCATGACTTTCCAGAAGCAGCCGCAAATTGGCGGCAATTTCCAAAGGGGTGTTGAGGACCTTTGGGGGCTGCGGAGCATCTTCCGCGCTTGAGCCATTCACTTTTTCCATCTCCAGGCAGAATACGACAGCAACGCAATGGCGGGCATTTTGCCAGCATGCAAGGCGCCTTGATACAGGAAGTTACGCCTGGCTTAACGGGCGAGGTCTGTTTCGACCCGAGGTCGAGCCACGGCTGTCATACAGCGTAGGGCTATCGCCGGTCAGGATCTGTAATTGATGGGCGGTAGACATCTGCTGCATCTTGATCGAGCCGCCATTCTGCTCATTAAGCGTCTGGCATTCAACGATCAATGCGCTCAATTCATCACCGGATTTGATCAGATCCTCGCCCAGCGATGAATTATTGGCGAGCTCCACCAGACCTTTGCGGTCAGGACTCAAGCCAAGGCCGCTGAGAATCTGGCTGCGTAGGCGGCCATGCTGCTCAAGCACAATCACCAGCGCCTGCTTCTGCGCCAGGATGTGCTCAAGTTCAGCCATATTGCGGCCATGCAGAGCGAGAGACTCGGCCCGCAGAAGCTCCAGCAGTTGCTGAGCCGGGGCCATGTCGTCTTTGATCAGTTGCAGCAAATTAGTGTCTTGCATCGCATGCTCTGGTTTTTAAGCGTCCAGAAGTTCCAGCGCGAGCAGTGGGCTAGCGTTGGGCTTCGAAATTAAGCAGCTTGCTGGCAACGCGTTTGCTGTCCACTTGATAGCTGCCGTCGGCAATAGCCAGTTTCAGTTCAGCAACGCGAGCGCTGTTGACGGTTGGCAGGTCGCCCAGTTTGTCGGTGATCGATTTCAGCTGTTGAGCTTCGCCGCTCAGTTTCACGGATTCGCCTGCACTTCCAGTTTTTTCCAATGAGCCCGTCGCTGCGGAGGACTCGGTCTTGCCTGCTTCTTTAACGCCGCCGGTGCGGGTTGTTCCACTTACCGGTGTGGAGCTGTTAAGCCTGTTGAAATCAATGACCATGATAGAAATCCTCTGGGTATTTGGACGCTTGCCATGGTTTCGACCAGATCCGGGAAAACTTTAGCCCCTGATTTATATGAAAACCACGCGCCAGCCACAGCACATGGACCTCGTGTTCAGGAACTTGTTTCGCAGTCTAGGAAAAACAAGCGTTTGATGCCAGCGGATTGTCGGTTTACATCGGTGCCTCCACTTGGCCGGAGCCGATGATATTGGCTTTGATCACGCGCCTGGAATTCAGGTTGCGCACCCGTATTTGCTCGTTGAAAGCGCCTCCCGACAATGCTTCGCCCGGCATCCTTACAGAGATACTGCCGCTGCGCGCGGTAATGACCACCTGGTCGCCTTTGCGGACCATCTGCGGCTGTTCAAGAAAGCTCGGCGCGATGATCTGATCGATGACCGTTGGTCGGAGAATTTTCTGCCCGACCGCTTGATCGACCGAAGAAAGAAAGCCCTGGCCCAGTTGGCCTACATCCCGTTCGCGCAGCGCGACATCCTCTTCGCTGACGATGGCATCGCGCTTGAGCGGCCGAACTGTGGTGACCACCTCGCGAAACAGGCGAACTTGAGCGGGCACGAACACTGTCCACGGGTTCGAACCCTCACAGCGCACACGGGTGGTGATGCGGCCCACCGGGCGGGGACTTTCCAGGCTGGCTGTCAATTCCTTGTCGCAATACGCCATGCGCATGCGGGGGTCGAGTTGCCGGACTTCGATCTCGTAGCGGCCTTCGATTTGCCCCTTCGCCAAATAGTCTTCAACTGTGAATTCAAGAAACCCCTGCGTGACGCCGATAAGTTGTTCAGGCAATGTGAAACTGTCGGCGCGGCTGTTACTCGGCATGCTTGAAAGACACAGCAACGCCAGCGCGCAGAACAGGCTGAGCTTGCTGAGTATCATGTGTCGGGAAAATGTCGTTTTTGCGTTCATAACGTATAAATAGCAAGGCCCGTGCCGCATACCTGTTTCTGGTGTGACGGTGATCGGTTGCTTTGGAATGGGGAGTCGGAGCATGGCCGGTGTAATGGATTCGGTGAACCAGCGCACGCAGCTGGTTGGGCAGAATCGCCTTGAGCTGTTGTTGTTCCGTCTCGACGGCAAGCAACTGTATGGCATCAACGTTTTCAAGGTGAAAGAGGTGCTGCAATGCCCCAAACTCACGGTGATGCCCAAATCCAACCGGATTGTGCGCGGCGTGGCGAATATTCGCGGCGGCACGATTCCGATCCTCGATCTGGCGATGGCCACCGGTTTGCCGGGGCAGACGTCGCTGGACCACGCTTTTGTGATCATCACTGAGTACAACACCAAGGTTCAGGGGTTTCTGGTGCATTCTGTCGAGCGCATCGTGAACATGAACTGGGAGGAGATCCATCCGCCACCCAAGGGCACGGGCCGCGACCACTACCTCACGGCAGTGACGCGGGTCGATAACCAGTTGGTGGAGATCATTGACGTCGAGAAGATCCTTTCCGAAGTCGCGCCGATGTCCGAGGCGGTGTCGGTGGGCGTTATTGATGAGGCAACTCATCACAAGGCGGTTTCCCTTCGTGTGCTGACCGTTGACGACTCGTCGGTGGCGCGCAAGCAGGTCAGCCGTTGCTTGCAGACAGTGGGTGTCGAGGTCGTTGCACTGAATGATGGACGTCAGGCGCTGGAGTACCTCAAGCAGCTGGTGGCTGACGGCAAGAAGCCTGAAGAAGAATTTCTGATGATGATTTCCGACATTGAGATGCCGGAAATGGACGGTTACACGCTGACCTCCGAGATTCGCAACGATCCGCGCATGCAAAAGCTGCACATCGTTTTGCACACTTCCCTGTCAGGCGTATTCAATCAGGCTATGGTGAAGAAAGTCGGCGCGGATGATTTCCTTGCCAAGTTCAGGCCTGATGACCTCGCGGCACGGGTTGTGGACAGGATCAAGGCAGCAGACAACAGCTAGGAGCGTCGCTCCTGGCGGTTTCATATGATTTGAGAGGCGGCACTTTGGCTACGGGTAATTTGGATTTCGAGCAGTTCCGGGTCTTTCTGGAAAAAGCCTGTGGCATCCTCTTGGGTGAAAACAAGCAGTACCTGGTATCCAGTCGTCTTAACAAGCTGATGGAGCAGCAGGGCATCAAAACCCTGGGCGAGCTCATCCAGCGCATTCAGACTCAGCCGCGCAGTGGTTTGCGCGAGCAGGTGGTGGATGCCATGACGACCAACGAAACCTTGTGGTTTCGCGATACGTATCCGTTCGAGGTCATGAAGAACAAGGTGCTGCCGGAAGCAATCAAGGCCGCCCCGAATCAACGCCTGCGTATCTGGTCGGCGGCGTGTTCGTCGGGCCAGGAACCGTATTCGCTGTCGATGACGATTGATGAGTTCGAGCGCAGCAACCCTAGTCTGCTCAAGAGCGGTGTGCAGATCGTGGCAACTGATCTGTCGGGCTTGATGCTGACCAACTGTAAATCGGGTGAGTACGACAGCCTTGCCATTGGCCGCGGCCTGTCCCCTGATCGTTTGCAGCGTTATTTTGACGTGAAGACGCCAGGGCGTTGGGCGGTCAAGGCGCCGATCAAGAGTCGCGTGGAGTTTCGTGCCTTTAACCTGCTCGATAGCTACGCGAGCCTTGGCAAGTTCGACATCGTGTTTTGCCGCAACGTATTGATCTACTTCTCGGCTGAAGTGAAGAAGGACATCCTGCTGCGCATCCACGGCACCCTGAAGCCGGGCGGCTATTTGTTTCTGGGGGCCTCAGAGGCGCTCAATGGTTTGCCGGATCATTACCAGATGGTGCAATGCAGCCCGGGGATTATTTACCAGGCTAAATAAAGCTGCGCTGTTGAGAGAAAGAGACCTTCGGGTCTCTTTTTTTTGGATGGGTTCTTATGCAGTGGATTCGGAATCTGTGTTTGGTTTTTCGCGGGCAAGCATGGGTATCTATACATCTTTTTTTCCGTGTACATATCCGTTGCTGTGGTAACGGCCACTTGAGGTTGCGCTCTTACAGCGCCTCACTTTTGAGCAGCGCAAAAGTAAGCAAAACGCTCTTGCCCCACCACTCGGTCCCTCGCCTAGGCTCGGCATGCCCGTAATCCGACATTGATTCGGCGCGCCGCCGCAAAGGGCCATCCCTGGCCCAGTGCGGCTAAACCGGCATCCCTGCCGGTTTCCCCTGCGAATCAACATCGGATTACGGCCAGCGTGGTTTAACGGGGCGCTTAAGATCAAAATCAAAAGCCAGATCAAAGGCCAGATCAAAAGCCAGATCAAAAGCATGGCGCTCGCCCGCAAGCGATAAGGACACCGCAAAACTTACAGAACCACCTGGCAACACTGGCAACTTTACGGCACCTCCCTTGCCGCTTGCCTCCCTCTCAGCGGAAATCCATTGCCGCTTTTCTGGCATCACCCTTGCCACCCTGGCCTGCAAGCCCCTGAAACATGGCGTTCCACGATGTGGCACGCGGTTTGCTATGTCTCTGCTAAGCAAAACCAGTTATGACAATCAGGTCAACCGGCGAAGGTTTCCAGACATGAGCATCAACTTCGACAAAGCCTTAGGCATCCATGAAAAAGCCCTGAGCTTTCGCGCCCAGCGTGCGGAGGTGTTGGCTAACAACATCACCAACGCGGACACGCCGAACTACAAGGCTCGTGATCTGGAGTTTTCCACCGTGCTGGCCGCGCAAAGCGACAAGGTCCAGAACGGCAGCTTCTCGCTGAACAAGACCAACAGCCGCCACATCGAAGCGGACGGCGTGGGCAACACCGATGGCAGCCTGCTGTATCGCACGCCGTCGGCGCCTTCGCTGGACCAGAACACTGTTGATGCTCAAGTCGAAAGCGCCAACTACGCGGAAAACGCGGTGGGCTTTCAGGCCAGCTTCACTCTGCTCAACAGCAAATTCAAAGGGCTGGTTGCAGCCATCCGTGGGGAGTAATTCATGTCTCTAGCCAACGTTTTCAATATTGCCGGCAGCGGCATGAGTGCTCAGACCACTCGTTTGAACACCACCGCCAGTAACATCGCCAACGCCGAGACTGTGTCTTCGAGCATGGATCAGACCTACCGCGCACGTCACCCGGTGTTTGCCACCGTGTTTCAGCAAAGCCAGAACGGCGGCGGTTCGCTGTTTCAGGAGCAAGGCGAAGCCGGGCAGGGCGTTCAGGTCAACGGCATCATCGAAGATGCTTCGAACCTCGAAGCGCGCTATGAACCCAATCATCCTTCTGCCGACAAGAACGGGTACGTGTACTACCCGAACGTCAATGTCGTCGAAGAAATGGCTGACATGATTTCTGCCAGTCGGTCCTTCCAGACCAACGCGGAAATCATGAACACCGCCAAAACCATGATGCAGAAAGTACTGACTCTGGGTCAGTGATAAGGGGCGAACACAATGGCCGTTGAAAACGACGTATCAGCGAACTTCATCAACAAACTGCAAAACCCTACGGCGACCAAGACCAATTCTGGCGAGGCCTTGGGTAAGGATGCGTTCCTGCAGTTGCTGGTCACTCAGATGAAGAACCAGAACCCGCTGGACCCTCAGGACAACACCGCGTTCGTGGCTCAGCTGGCACAGTTCAGCAGCCTGGAAAGCATGCAGAACCTGACGTCCACGGTGAGCACCATTGGTGCCAACTATCAGTCGTCGCAAGCGCTGCAAGCGTCTTCGCTGGTGGGGCGTTCAGTGATTGTCGAAACGGGCTCCACCGTAGTAGACACCGCTAAAGGCATGACCGGCTCGATCGTCGTTCCTTCTTCGGCATCGGCTACCACGGTGCAGATCTTTGACACCAACAAGAATCTGGTCAACACCATCGATCTTGGGACTCAGCCAGCGGGTAATACCAGCTTCAGCTGGGACGGTACCAACAGTGACGGTACACCCGCAGCTGCAGGCACCTACAGTTTTGTGGCCAGTGGCTCGATTGAAGGCAAGGGCACCAGCCTGGCGACCTACCTGCCAGCGACTGTCAGCAGCGTGAAGACGGCTGTTGCTGGCGGGGAAATGACGCTGAACCTGGCGGGCGGCTCCAGCATTGCCCTGTCCAAAGTACAAACTATCGGAATTTAGAGCCGACTCGACGGCGAAGGAGTGTTACATGTCATTCAATATCGGTCTTAGTGGGCTCTATGCCGCCAACAAAAGCCTGGACGTTACCGGCAACAACATTGCCAACGTCGCGACCACGGGCTTCAAATCTTCTCGTACCGAGTTCGCAGACCAGTATGCGCAGTCGATTCGTGGCACTTCCGGGCAGACCAACGTCGGCAGCGGTGTGAGCACGGCTGCCGTTTCCCAGCAGTTCACTCAAGGCACGCTGACCACCGGTACGGCTAACAGCCTGGATCTGGCGATCAACGGCAACGGCTTCTTCATGCTCAGCAATAATGGCGAGAAGCTCTATACCCGTGCTGGCGCGTTCCATACCGACAAAGAAGGTTTTGTGGTCAACAGCGCCGGTCAGAACCTTCAGGGTTATAACGTTGATGCCAACGGCGCTGTCGTGACGGGTGCCTTGAACAACTTGCGTATCGACTCCTCGAACCTGGAGCCAAAAGCTACAACGCAAATCACCAACCGGGCCAACCTCAATTCGACTTCGGCCTTGCCGACCGTTGCGACGTTTGATCCGACCGACACTAAAAGCTACAACATGAAGTACAGCACGCCGATCTACGACACTCAGGGTAATGCGCACACTCTGGATCAGTACTTCGTCAAGACGGGCACTAACAAGTGGTCGATGTATTCGCTGGTGGATGGTCGCAACATCAGCAAGCCAGAGACTACGAATCCGGACGTGGTCGACGTGGCCGCAGACAAGGTCGACCTGACCTTCGATTCCAACGGCGCGCTAGAGGTGGCTGCTGCAGTTCCACCGGCCACTGGGGGCACCGTGCCTACCGATGGTGCCAACATCAAGTTTGACGCGGCGAGCGGCACTTTCAATATCACCGGCTGGATACCGGCTATTAAAACCGGTACTGGCACGACGGCCAAGTGGGAAGCCAATGGTGCAACCAGCTCTCCTATCAAGCTCAATATGATATCGACCAGTCAGACCGCTTCGGTTTCGGGTCTGATCACTCAGAACCAGGACGGTTACGCCACTGGCCAACTGAGCAGCATGAGCGTTGATGCGACCGGTAACCTGTTCGCTACTTACACCAACGGTAAATCCCAGGTGATTGGCCAGGTTTCCCTGACCAACTTCGCCAACGTTCAGGGCCTCGCCCCGGCGGGCGGCACCAACTGGCGTGAAACCTTCGCCTCTGGCGTGCCGGTAAGCGGCGCTCCTGAGTCCGGGACGCTGGGTTACATTACAGGTCAGGCCCTGGAAGACTCCAACGTCGACCTGACAGGCGAACTGGTTAACCTGATCAAGGCACAAAGCAACTATCAGGCGAACGCGAAGACTATTTCGACCCAGGCAACCATTATGCAGACCACTATTCAGATGACGTAATCTCCGTCGCTGATTGGTTCTACGAGAACCCCTCTTCGGAGGGGTTTTTTTATGTTTTAAGAATACAAAATTCACATATTCTAAAGTTCCAGACATGCCCTTCAACCTACTTGGAAATTTCCTACGCGCGATAGTGTGAGAATCAAAACTCCTCAATCAAGTACCTGTGTGGTCGGGAGTTTTATATGTCGTTCAATGTTTCTATCAGTGGGATTCATGCCGCCAATAAAAGACTGGAGAATGCAGGCAATAATATTGCCAATGTGGGAACCGCGGGTTTCAAGTCTTCACGGGCGGGGTTCGCCGCGTTATATCCGGCGAGTCATCTGGGCAGTGGCAGTCATTCAATAGGCGGTGGCGTGCGTCTGGCCAATGTCACACAGAACTTCAACGAGGGTGACAGCATCACCACCCATGGCAGGCCTCTGGATATGCGCATTCAAGGCGGCGGTTTTTTTGTCGTCAGTGATCGCGGTTCTGTGGCCTATACCCGCGCGGGGGCGTTTCAAAAGGATCCTGAGGATTTTGTCGTCGACAGTGAAGGCGGGCGCCTGCAGGGCTTTGGCGTCAATGACCAGGGCGAGGTTATTGCGGGCGTACGGACTGATCTTAAAATTGATACATCCAGCATGGCGCCAAAATCCACCACGCGGCTCTCTGAATCCATGAATCTGGATGCTTCTCAGTCATCGCTTGCTCAGTTGCCGCCCTTCGATCCAATAGACCCGGCAACCTATACACGCGTTACCAGCCAGACTATTCAGGATCAGGGCGTTGCGCCTGCTGGCGCAACCGATCACGAACTCAAACAGTATTACGTCAAGACTGAAGATAATCAGTGGTCCATGTATGTATTGATCGACGGCCGCAATCCCGCGGACCCGGCCAGTGCAAGTCCGATGCATGTCACGCTGGATAAGGCTGCAGATGGAACGCTGCGTTATTCGGCCAGCAGTCAACATATACAGAAAGTTTCCGACACTGAGTTTTCCCTTAATGGTTGGGTGCCGGCAACGTTCGCGGGTAATCACTGGGTAGCCAGTGGTGCGGCCAATGGCGGGGTCGTAAGCCTGGGGCTCAGTGATGGGGCGGGGAGTGCGTTGGCTGATGCCGACCCGCCGATGGTCAGGCCTGTACCGACGTTTGATTCCAAAGACCCGAAAACCTACAGCGCCATTTTTGCCAGCCCTCTCTTTGACAGTCAGGGCAATCGACACGAGATGAAGCGTTACTTCGTCAAGGATGGCCATAACAGCTGGCAGATGCACCTGCTGGTCAATGACCGCAATCCGCAGATGCCGGAATCCACGACGCCATTGACGGCGCGCCTGGTGTTCAACAGCAATGGCTCGCTCAATTCTCTGACCGGGGCGCCGGGGCTTGAAATGCGTAACGGCGATTCCCTGCAATTGAAAGGCTGGGTGCCCGCAACAGTCATGGGCAGAGGTACGCGGCAGGAAAACTGGGTGTCCAATGGCGCTGGTGCCAGTGCCGAAGGTGTCGCCCTGGATTTCAGCAAGGTGTCGCAATTTAATGCGGCCACTTCGCGGACCTCGCAATTCGTTGACGGGCACGCTGCCGGATCGTTGACCAGCTTGACGGTGGATCGTGAGGGGATGCTGCGGGCGGGGTTCAATAACGGCCTGTTCCGCAACATCGGTCAGGTGATGCTCGCCAGCTTCTCCAATGAGCAAGGCCTGCAGCCTTCCAGCGGCAATCGCTGGGTGGAAACTCAGGCCTCCGGCGTTGCCACCTATGCCGCGCCCGGCTCGGGCATTCTGGGTAGCATCATTGGCGGTGCGCTGGAGGGTTCGAATGTGGTTCTCGCGGATGAGCTCATAGAACTGATCCAGGCGCAGACGGCCTACCAGGCTAACTCCAAGGCCATTTCGACGGAGGCAACAGTCATGCAGACGTTGATTCAGTCGACCTGATAGCTGTTTTCCGTAGGGGCGGCTTTAGCCGCGAGCAGTAGCCCTGGCGATGAAGATCCAGCGCATGGGCCGACTTCTTCGCGGCTAAAGCCGCTCCTACGAAAAAAATCATTTCATTCGATACGTTTGAGGCGCGGCAGCTTCAAATCGAACAGTCCGATTTCACAAAAGAACCCTTCAATCGTTTCCAGCCCTCACCGGGGCTGGTCTGTGCGCACACGACCCGATCGGTGCCCTGCCATTTGTAGTAGCGCGCGGGTGCGGCCTGGCTGGTGGCGCAAATCAGTGTCGAGGCGAAGCAGGCGATCAATAAACAGCGGGCGGGTAATTTCATGAGGGCCGTATTGCCTCGCAGGTTGCAGTGCCTGCAAGACTATCACCTGATCGCGTTGATTGAGCAGCAGCTTTAAGGAGGCGAATGAAGTTTTTTTGGCGGCGTTTCAGGTCGGGCTGGCCAAATGTGGCAGTCCGCCGCCGCATTCCCCGCAAGCGCCGGGATCGGCAAACCGCCGACGCCCGTTTTCACTGCCAAATCAGTGCTTTGTATCAAGCCTGACAAGTTGGACCGATAATTGCTTTGTCACCTCCAGAACAGCTACAGACGGCAAGCGTCTGTCAGAGGAGGATGACTGTGGATAAGTTGCTTTACGTCGCGATGAGCGGTGCGTCTGAAAACGCCGTTGCGCAAAAGGCTCATGCCAACAACCTGGCGAACGTGTCGACCAATGGGTTCATGCGTGACCTGGAGCAAGCGCGCTCGATGCCAGTGTTTGGTGAGGTGCAGCCTTCGCGCGCCTATGCCATGAGCGAACGTCCCGGTACTGACTTCAGTGGCGGCGCGATGATCGATACCGGTCGTGAACTGGATATCGCCGTCAAGGGTGATGGCTGGATTGCAGTCCAGACCGCCGATGGCGGTGAGGCTTATACCCGTAGCGCGGGCATGAATATCGACGCCCTCGGCGTGTTGCGTGCTGGCAATGGTTTGCCGGTCATGGGCAACGGCGGGCCGATTGCCGTGCCGCCTCAGCAGCAGATTGAAATCGGTGCCGACGGCACCATCAGCGTTCGCTCGCTGGGTGAGACGCCGCAGGTCATGGCTCAGGTGGACCGCATCAAGCTGGTCAACCCGGACCTCAAGTCCATGGAAAAAGGCCCGGACGGCATGATCCACACCAAGAGCGGCGCAGCGGCACCGGCCGACGCCAATGTTCGGGTCGAGTCAGGTTTCCTGCAGGCCAGCAACGTCAACGCCGTTGAAGAAATGACGTCGGTACTGACGTTGTCCCGCCAATTCGAATTGCACGTCAAGATGATGAAAACCGCCGAGACCAATGATGAGTCTGCGGCGCGCATCTTGCAGATGGGCTAACTATTGACAGCTTGCGTCGGTAACTCGACGCACGAGGAGAGAACCAATGATTCCTGCACTCTATGTAGCTAAAACCGGTCTCGCCGCTCAGGACATGAACCTGACGACGATCTCCAACAACCTGGCCAACGTGTCGACCACTGGCTTTAAAAGTGATCGCGCCGAATTCCAGGACTTGCTCTATCAGATCAAGCGTCAGCCAGGCGCCCAGTCGACTCAGGACAGCGAACTGCCTTCGGGTCTGCAACTGGGTACCGGTGTGCGCATCGTCGGCACGCAGAAAAACTTCACCGCCGGTAGCCTGGAAACCACGTCGAACCCGCTCGACATGGCCGTCAATGGTCGCGGTTTCTTCCAGATCATGCAGCCGGACGGCACCGTCGCTTACACCCGCGACGGTACATTTCACCTGGACGCCAACGGCCAGATCGTGACCGCCAATGGTTACGCCCTGGAGCCCGCGATTGTCGTGCCACAGAATGCCCAGACTTTCACGGTCGGTCAGGACGGCACCGTGTCCATCACCCTGGCCGGCCAGACGGCGACGCCGCAGATCATCGGCAACATCCAGACGTCCGACTTCATCAACCCGGCCGGCCTGCAAGCCATGGGTGGCAACCTGTTCGTGGAAACCGCTTCCAGCGGCGCGCCACAGGTCGGCACTCCGGGTCTGAACGGTCTGGGCACCACGCTGCAGAACACCCTGGAAGCCTCCAACGTGAGCACGGTTGAGGAGCTGGTCAACATGATCACCACTCAGCGCGCCTACGAGATGAACTCCAAAGTGATCTCCACCGCTGACCAGATGCTGCAGAACCTGACGCAGAACCTGTAACACCTTGATCGACCCTACCGCTGTACCCGCTCAATCCGATGTGGCGCCTGTTCGGCGCCAGCTACACCGCGAGGTTTTAAGTGTCATGAAACGGCTTCCTGTTCTGCGGTTTTCTGTGTTGGTCACGGCCCTGTGTGGGGCTGCGCTACTGACTGGCTGTGTCGCGCCTTCCGCCAAGCCTAATGACCCTTATTACGCGCCGGTGATGCCGCGTACGCCGCTGCCAGCAGCGGCCAACAACGGCTCGATCTACCAGGCAGGTTTCGAACAGAACCTGTACGGCGATCGCAAGGCATTCCGGGTCGGCGACATCATAACCATCACGCTTTCCGAGCGCATGGCAGCCAGCAAGGCGGCGACCTCGGCGATCAAAAAGAACAGCACTGCGAACATCGGCCTGACCTCGCTGTTCGGTTCGGGCCTGACCACCAACAACCCGATCGGCGGCGATGACCTGAGCCTTAGCGCTGGCTACAACGGCGCACGCAACAGCTCCGGTGACGGCAAGGCCGCGCAGAGCAACAGCCTGACCGGTTCGGTCACCGTGACGGTCGCTGATGTGATGCCCAACGGCATCCTCGCGGTACGTGGCGAAAAGTGGATGACCCTCAACACCGGTGACGAGCTGGTGCGCATCGCAGGCCTGGTCCGTGCCGATGACATCGCCACCGATAACACCGTTTCGTCCACCCGTGTGGCCGATGCGCGCATTACGTATTCAGGTACTGGTGCATTTGCCGATTCAAGCCAGCCAGGCTGGTTTGACCGGTTCTTCCTCAGCCCGTTGTTCCCTTTCTGATAGCGGGATAGACATGATCAAGCTCAAACAACTGATAGCGGCGGCACTGCTGTTGTCCACCGCGTTCGGCGTACAGGCCGAACGTTTGAAGGACATCGCCAGTATTTCCGGCGTGCGGGCTAACCAATTGATCGGCTACGGTCTGGTGGTGGGCCTCAACGGTACGGGCGACCAGACCACCCAGACCCCGTTCACCCTGCAGACCTTCAACAACATGCTGGCTCAGTTCGGCATCAAGGTGCCGGCCGGTTCGGGCACTGTGCAGTTGAAAAACGTCGCGGCGGTCGCGGTATATGCCGACCTGCCTGCGTTCGCCAAGCCAGGCCAGACCGTCGACATTACGGTGTCCTCTATTGGTAACTCGAAAAGCTTGCGTGGCGGCGCGTTGCTGATGACGCCGATGAAAGGTGTCGACGGCAACGTTTACGCGATCGCCCAAGGCAACCTGGTCGTCGGCGGCTTTGATGCCGAGGGTCGCGACGGTTCGAAAATCACCGTCAACGTTCCGTCTTCGGGTCGCATCCCGGGCGGTGCGTCGGTTGAGCGCGCAGTACCAAGTGGTTTCAACCAGGGCAATACCCTGACCCTGAACCTCAACCGTTCGGACTTCACCACCGCCAAGCGCGTAGTAGACAAAATCAACGACCTGCTCGGCCCTGGCGTTGCCCAGGCGCTGGACGGTGGTTCGGTGCGCGTCACGGCGCCGCTGGATCCGGGTCAGCGCGTCGACTATCTGTCGGTGCTGGAAAACCTCGAAATCGATCCGGGCCAGACCGCCGCGAAAGTCATTATCAACTCGCGTACCGGCACGATCGTGATCGGCCAGAACGTCAAGGTATCGCCTGCCGCCGTGACTCACGGCAGCCTGACCGTGACCATCACCGAAGACCCGATTGTCAGCCAGCCGGGCGCCTTGTCCGGTGGCCAGACGGCTGTCGTGCCGCGCTCGCGAGTCAATGCTGCGCAGGAACTGCACCCGATGTTCAAGTTCGGCCCGGGCACCACGCTGGATGAAATCGTCCGCGCGGTTAACCAGGTGGGCGCTGCCCCTGGCGACTTGATGGCGATTCTTGAAGCACTGAAACAGGCTGGCGCGTTGCAAGCCGACCTGATTGTGATCTGAGGAAGTTGTCCATGGATATGCCCAAGAGCGCGATTTCTTCAGGTATTGATTCAGGTGCGTACACCGACCTCAATCGTTTGAATGCCCTGAAGCATGGCGACAAGAACAGCGATGCCAACCTGAAAAAGGTCGCGCAGGAATTCGAGTCGCTGTTCCTCAGCCAGATGCTCAAGGGCATGCGCCAGGCCAACGAAGTGTTGGCCAAGGACAACCCGATGAACACGGCCGCGACCCGTCAATATCAGGAAATGTCCGACCAGCAGCTGGCCGTCACCATGTCCACCAAGGGCAACGGTATTGGCCTGCAGGACGTGCTGATGCGTCAGCTGTCCAAGACCAAGAACATGCAAACCGCAACGGTGGGCGAAATGCCCGCTGCCGATGCGAAAGCCGACGCGAAAGCTAACCCGATGGCCACGGCGAGCGGTGTGTATCAGCGTCCGCTGTGGGCGACGCGTTCGGCTGCAGGCGATGCCGCCGCTGCCGCCAATGCGGCTGGAGAAGGGCGCAACGACATGGCCCAGCTCAACGCACGGCGTCTGGCGTTGCCGAGCAAACTCACCGACCGCTTGCTGGCAGGCATCGTGCCGTCGGGCGCCAACGCGCTGGCACCCACTGCGCGTACTCCGGCGACTGCGTCGACCACCGGCACAGGCAGCAACGGCGATTGGACGATGGACCCGAATCTAGCCCCTGCCACGCCACAATACGTGCGCACCATGGCGCAACCGCCACTGGCGCCGGGCAAGAAAGCGTTCAGCAACTCCGACGAATTCATGGCGACCATGTTGCCGCTGGCCAAGGACGCTGCCGCACGTATCGGCGTCGATCCTTCGGTGCTGGTGGCTCAGGCCGCGCTGGAAACCGGTTGGGGCAAATCGATCATGCGCCAGCAGGATGGCAGCAGCAGCCACAACCTGTTTGGCATCAAGGCCACCGGAAACTGGAATGGCGGTCAGGCGCGGGCAATCACCAGCGAGTTTCGTGAAGGCAAGATGGTCAAGGAGACGGCGGACTTCCGTTCCTACGACTCGTACGCCGACAGCTTCCATGACCTGGTGAGCCTATTGCAGAACAACAATCGCTATAAAGAAGTGGTCAATTCGGCCGATAACCCGGAACAGTTTGTAAAAGAATTGCAGAAGGCCGGATACGCCACTGACCCGGACTATGCCAGCAAGATTTCGCAGATTGCGAAGCAGATGAAGAGTTACCAGAACTACGCAGCCGCATCGGGCTCTTCCACGACTTTATAAGGCTTTAATCATGTCACTGATTTCAATTGGGCTCTCAGGGCTGAATGCTAGTAGTGCCGCGATCAGCACCATCGGTAATAACACGGCAAACGTGGACACCGCGGGCTACTCGCGCCAGCAGGTCATGACTACAGCATCGTTGCAGCAGAATATGGGCGCTGGCTACATCGGCTCCGGTACGACGCTGTCCGACATCCGTCGGATCTACAACGGCTACCTGGACGCCCAGTTGCAAACCAGCACCGCGCTGGGTGCCGATGCGACGGCCTTTACCAGCCAGGCGAGCAGGACCGATTCGTTGCTATCGGATACTGCCACCGGTATTTCGACGGTTCTGGCGAAATTCTTCACTGACATGCAAACCTCATCGAGCAACGCCACGGATGCCGCTTCCCGCGCCACGTTCGTGACCTCGGCAGAGGCGCTGACCTCGCGTTTCAACTCGATTGCCGCTCAGTTGACGGCGCAGAACGATAACGTCAACAGCCAACTGACGGCCCTCTCGGGGCAGGTCAACCAACTGTCGAGCAACATTGCCAGCCTCAACAAGCAAATCACTGCGGCCTCGGCCGCTGGTGCGACGCCCAACACCCTGCTGGACACCCGCAGTGAAGCGGTGCGCAAGCTCAATGAGCTGGTAGGTGCCAAGGTCGTCGAGAACAACGGTAACTTCGACATCTACATCGGTACCGGTCAGTCGCTGGTCAGTGGCGCAACAGCTTATGAAATGACTGCCGTCGCGAGCAGCGATGACCCATCGCAACTCAATCTCAAGGTCAGCCAGGGCCAGACCACCACCGACGTCACTACTGTAATCAGTGGGGGTAGCATCGGCGGTCTGTTGCGCTATCGCGAAGAAGTAATGGTCCCGGCCAGCAACGAACTCGGCCGTGTCGCGTTGGTGCTGGCTGACAAGGTCAACAGCCAGCTCAGCCAGGGTGTGGACGCCAACGGTAATTTCGGCGCCATCCTGTTCAAGAACATCAATGACATCACCCTGACCAGCCAGCGCAGTATCGGTGATGCCAAGAACACCAAGGGTTCCGGGAATCTGGACGTGGCCATCACCGACAGCAGCAAGCTGACAGGTGATGATTACGAAGTGACGTTCAGCGATGGCGATTCTAATGCCAGCCCACCAGTGGCCGGGGATAGCTTCACCGTCAGGCGTCTGCCTGGCGGCGCGTTGGTGGGCAATGGCAAGCTGAGCGATCCGAAGACGACCTCGTTCGAGGGTTTCACGGTTTCTTTGCCAAGCCCCCAGACCGTCAGCAAAAACGATACGTTCAAGGTCACGCCGACACGTAACGGCGCCTCCGGTATCACTGTGGTCATGACGGACCCGAAGACCCTGGGAGCCGCAGCCCCGTTGACCGCCACTGCGGGTGTCAGCAATAAAGGGTCTGGAACGTTCGGCCAGCCGACGTTGAGCGCCGCACCCGCTGGTGCCAGCGCTGCGCAAGTGGCTGTTCGCAACGCGGCGGTGCAAGCCAACGCCCCGGTCAAGCTGCTGCTCGGCGCGGTTGCTGCCAACGGTACGCAGTCTTACAGCTTGCTGGATGCTCAAGGCAATCCGGTCATGAGCGGCGACAATCCGCCGGTCGCGGTCACCGGTACCCTTGTTCAGGGGCAAACCAATTCGTTGGTCCTCAGCGTAGGTTATGGCGCAGTGCCCGCGCCGCCTGCGGCAAGAACCAGCTACTCGATCTCGATGACCATCAGCGGCACACCCGCTGCCAACGATACCTTCAGTGTCGGTATGACCGCAGCCGGCTCTTCCGACAACCGCAACACTCTGGCAACGCTTGAATTACAGACCAAGCAGACCGTGGGTGTTTCCGGGGGCAGTCCTGGAACCAGCATTGCTTCGACGTATGCCTCGTTGGTTTCTGGCGTCGGCACCAAAGCGGCCCAGGGCAAAAGTGATGTAACCGCGACCACCGCCGTCATCGCCTCGGCCAAAGGCGCACGTAACGAAGTGTCCGGCGTTTCCCTTGATGAAGAAGCGGCCAACCTGGTCAAGTACCAGCAGTACTACACCGCCTCTTCGCAGATCATCAAGGCGGCCCAGACCATTTTCAGCACGCTGATCAACAGTCTTTAAGGAGTCGTAAACCATGCGCATTTCAACTGGCCAGTTTTACGAAGTCAGCGCTGCCAACTATCAGCGTACCTATGCCAACGTCATTAGCTCGGGCAATGAAGTTGCCAGTCAGGTCAAGCTCAACACTGCTGCCGACGACCCCGTGGGCGCCGCGCGCGTGCTGCAACTGCAACAGCAGAATGCAATGCTGGCGCAGTACAAATCTAACATCACGTCCGTTAACTCGAATTCCATCCAGGCCGAGACGGCGATGGATAGCATTAAAACTGCGCTGCAGCGGGCTCAGGAGCTGATCATTGGTGCCAACAATGCCAGCTTCACCGACAAGGACCGTGAGGCCAATGCTTCGGAGCTGGCCGGGATTCAGAAAGAAATTGTGGGTTTGATGAACAGCCAGGATGCCAGCGGCAAATACCTGTTCGCCGGTTCGAAAGTGAGTACCCCGCCGTACGCGGCCAATGCAGACGGCACCTTCAGCTATCAGGGCGACCAGACCTCGATCATGGTTGCCGTGGGCGACGGCTTGCAGCTTGCGAGCAACACCACTGGCTGGGATGCGTTTGAACAGGCGGTCAACACCACCCGTACCACGGCGTCCGTGACCCCCGGCTCTAAAGATGACGGCAAGGTTCAGCTGTCGGGTGGCATCGTGACCTCGACTTCGGATTACAACGCCAAGTTCATTTCTGGCCAGCCTTACACCATCAGTTTCGATACCAGCAAGCAGATCAAGATTCTTGATGCCAGCAACAACGATGTGACCGCAGAAGCCAGCCAGGCCGGAGCGTTCAGTTCCGCGGATGCTTCGAACCAGAGCGTGTCCTTTCGTGGCGTCACGATGAACCTCAACATCAATCTTACCGACGCCGAACGTGCCACTCCCGCTGCTGCCGATACGGCCGTGGCAGGACACAGCTTCACGCTTGCCGTCAGCGCCAGCCAGGTCAGCACCAGCCGCATTCCAAGTAATGCGTCCAGCGCTGTGATCAGCTCGGCGGTCGTTACCAACGGCTCGGATTTCAACAAAACTTTCCCGGAAGGTGGTGCGGTCCTGCAATTCGGGCCTGCCGGGGCCTTTTCGCTTTATAGCTCGCCTTACACAGCAGGTGACACGGCGATTTCTACCGGCACTCTGGTGACCACGCCGGCCAACCCGCCTGCTACGCCGCTCCCGGTGTACACTGCGACCGCATCGGGCGTCAGCTTCACGTTTAGTGACGAACCGGTGGCCAACGACCAGTTTGTTGCCAACAGCACTACCAAGCAGACGCAAAACGTGCTCAATACACTGTCATCGGCAATCACCGCCTTGCGAACGCCTGCTGACGGTAATCCAGTGGCGCAGCAGAAGCTGCTGGCGGTCATGGATTCGGCGCTCGGGAATATCAAAAGCACGATGAATCAAATCGGCAGCGCCATTGCCGATGGCGGATCCCGCCGGGTGGCGGCCAGCGCGCAGGACTCGACCAACGAGACTCAGGCGGGTTCCAATACCAACGAGCAGGCGTCCATTACAGACGCTGATCCGGTGGCCTCCATCGCTAAGCTGACGTTGCAGAAGACTATGCTTACCGCCTCTCAACTGGTCTTCACCCAGGTGTCCCAGTTGAGCCTGTTCAGCAAGTTGTAAAAAGTAGCGGGCAAACCCTCTGGCCGACTAATCTTTCCCGTTTTCTAGCGGCCGGGACGCTTCAAGTGAGCGAAGCGTCCCTTCGCTCATGAGTGACTACTTTGAAAAATCTTCCTCTCGTCAGTATCGTCATTCCCGCCTACAACCCGACGTTCTTCAGGAAAACGCTGCACAGCGCCCTGAATCAGGATTATGGCAATCTTGAGGTGATCGTTTGTGACGACAGTCGCGAAGGAAAAATCCAAGCGATCTACGAGTCGTTCGTCGGCCTCGGCAGCGTGTCTTTGCGCTATGTGAAAAACCCTTCGCGCCTGGGTTTTGTCGGCAATCTGCTGCAATGCCTGAAGCAGTGCAAAGGCTCGTACATCAAATTTCTGTGTGACGACGACCAGCTCTTTCCAGCGTGCATCAGCCAGCAGGTTCAACAGTTTATAGACCACGATGACCTGACGCTGGTGGTCGCTCAACGGTTTTTGTGGGATGCCAACGATATCCAACTGCCGGCCCGGATCGAAAATACACCCCTCTCATCAGTGAGCTCGTTGTTCAAAGGCAGCGACCTATTGCCGATCATTCAATCCTATCCGTCGAATTTCCTCGGTGGATTGAGTAGCGCTTTGATGCGAAAGTCGGACTTGTCCGAATTGCTACCCGCGCTCGCCAATGCTCAACCCAGTTTTGTCGCGTTGCTGGATCTGGCCCTTTATACCTGCCTGCTGCGTCGCGGGAATATGGTGGTGCTCAACGACGTTCTGATTGTTGAACGCCTGTACCCGGAACGTCTGGGCGTACAGCAATTCATGCTCGATGAAATCCCCACCGAGCGGGAGCTGATGGGCGAAATGGTCGCTGGTGGCAGTCACGAGGAAGCTCCCGCCAGAGGCTGGGTGCGCTATGTCAAACTGGCGGACGCCATGCAGTCTCCTCGGGAATGGGAAGAATGGCCCCTGGGGCGTTCCCTCGGCAGTCTATGGTCGAGCTTGCCAGAAAGGGTGGGTAGCTCCAGCCAAAGCTTTTCCGAGTTTTATGCGCAATGGCTTGCCTGCCGGAATCTGTCTCCGGCGCAAAGGCGGCTCCTGCCTGAAACGGTCTCTCGCTGGCCGCGTCAGCCTAAAATCGTACCGGTCATCATCGATCAGGGCGGCAGTACTGCGCGGCTGAACACCACCATGAAGAGCCTTGCCACGCAGGTCTATCCGGCGGAGCTGGTGTTGCTGTTGTCGGTCAGTTGCAAGGAAGTTGCCCTGGAAGGCAATGTCTTCAAAGTACCGCTACAAGGCGACGGCATTGCGCAGCTCAACGAGTTGCTGCCGCAATTGGCGGGGGCCGACTGGTTCTATCTGCTGCGCCCGGGTGATCGCCTGGTTGCTTCTGCGTTGCTGATGCTGGCAGAGCGTATTGCCATGAATGCGCAATTGCGCTGTATCTACAGCGATGAGGGCGGGCTGGTCGAAGGCGAATCTGCTGCCCCTGTCTTCAAACCTGACTTCAACCTCGATCTGCTGTGTGGCTACCCTTATGTGGGCCGGTGCCTGGCTTTTCATCGTCAGTACTTTATTGACCTTGGCGCTTTCAACCCCGAGTTCGGCGAGATGGCGCCACACGATTTGTTATGGCGTGTGCTGGAGGCCGACGGTACGGCAGCCATCAAGCATATCGCGGACATTTTGCCAGAGTGCCAGTTCGGGTTTGGCGATTGGCTGGCGCTCCCCGAAGTTGCCAAACAGAACCCGCGAGTTGTGCAGGCACACTTGCAGCGGTCCGGTGTCGCCCATCAATTGCGTGCCGATCACGTGGGTTTTGCAAACCGTATCGACTACCTGCACGCTGACAAGCCGCTGGTCTCGATTGTTATCGTGCATAAAGACCAATTGGCAGCTTTGCAGCGCTGTATTGATTCGCTCATGGATAAAACGGCTTACACCCACTACGAAGTGTTGATCGTTGACCAGATGAGCGAGCAGCCGGAAACCCAGGAGTGGTTGCGTACCATGGCCACCGTGGGTGGCAACAAGCTGCGAGTGATCAGTTTTGACGGTACGGCTCAACCCGGCTCCGCAACGGCTCGCAACTATTCTGTCGCCCATGCTCGGGGCGAGTACCTGCTGTTTGTCACGCCTTATGCGGTGGTGACTCGCGCTGACTGGCTGGGCGAGCTGTTGCATCATGCGCAGCGGCCTGAGGTCGGCGTGGTCGGTGCCAAATTGCATAATTCCCAAGGACTGATCTTGCACGCTGGCGTGATTCTCGGCATGGAGGGTACCGCGGGCTACCCGTTCTACGGCGAAGACATGAATGCGTCGGGCTACATGCACCGCTTGCAGGTCGTGCAAAACTTCAGCGCGGTGGGTGCTGACTGTCTGATGGTGCGCAAGGATGTGTACCTGCAGGCGGGCAGCCTTGATGAGAGCACGTTTACCCAAGCGTTCGGAGAAGTTGATCTCTGCCTGAGAATCCGCGAAGAAGGTTATCTGGTTGTCTGGAACCCATTCGCCGAACTGGCTCTGGGCACTCGGCCACCGGTAGGGCAGGACGGGAATCGGTTGGTTGAAGAGGTCGCACTGTTTTATGACAAATGGCTGCCGCTCATGGCGGGTGATCCTGCCTATAACCCTAATCTCATGCTTCTGCGTGGTAACTATCGGCTAGAGCCTGGTTTGCGTACTGGCTGGAGTCCATTTGAGCACCGTCAGTTGCCCAATGTGCTTTTATTGCCTATGAATGCTTCGGCGGTAGGGCATTACCGGATGACTCAGCCGTTCATTGAGCTGGAGAATGCAGCCAGGGTCGTTGGGCAGATTTCATATGAGTCCCTGTCGGTTATCGACCTGGAGCGTCGATCCCCGGACGTTGCTGTTTTCCAGGGGCGCTATACGGCATTCGGGATTGAAGAGATTTCCTGGGCCAAACGCTACATGAATACCCGCCGGATCTATGAACTTGATGACTACATCATCAACGTGCCTGCCAAGAACGGCCATATGCGCAATATGCCGACGGAGCAGGATATGGAGCGCATTCTGCGGACCGGCGTTGAGCTGTGTGATCGGGTAGTGGCGTCCACTTATGCACTGGCCGACACGATGTCGAGCATGCACAGTGACATCCGGGTTGCGCCCAATATGCTCACGCCTTCGCTGTGGGACAACTTCCGGCCGCAGCGCAGGACGTCAGCCAAGCCAAGAGTTGGCTGGGGCGGCGGTACCAGCCACACCGGCGATCTGGAAGTCATTGCCGAGGTGGTACGTGAATTGGCAAACGAGGTCGAGTGGGTGTTTTTTGGCATGTGCCCGGACGCTTTGCGCCCGTACATCCATGAATTCCATCCGGTCATCGGCATGGCCGAGTATCCCGCCAAACTCGCCAGCCTGAACCTGGATCTGGCCTTGGCGCCTCTTGAATTCCATCTTTTCAACGATTGCAAAAGTAATCTGCGGCAATTGGAATATGGCGCCTGCGGCTATCCGGTGATCTGCACCAACACCAAGGCCTACGATAACTATCTGCCAAGCACCAGGATCATGACTAACAGCACGCAGGAATGGCTTGAGGCTATCCGCATGCACTTGGCTGATCCTGATGCCAGCTACCAAATGGGCGACGAATTGCGAGAAATCGTATTGCGCGACTTCACGTTGAGGGGCAATAACCTCCTTAACTGGGTCAATTGCTGGCTTGCTGACTAGCCCTGGCGTTATTCCCCCCTCCCTTATGCCAACCCAGTAATAGCGGGGTTGGCGCATTTTGTGCTTGTGACCCTGCAATGATCATGAATTGCATCGGTCACGACGCTTTTCAGTTACCTGCTTATCGCTAACGCCGCTCGGCTGCGCGTCGGGGCGTACTGGCGCCGATGATGGCTGATCTGCAGAGCGTCAAAATCCAGACAATTGAGCTGCCACTCTCGGCATGCTCGGCAAATTGTGTTTTCAGCGTGTATCCGGTGTCGGTACCTGCTGATCGCAACTCACTTACTTTGGGGATGTACGAATGGTTGGCAGTGTGAGCGAAGTAGCGCGGACCAAGGATGCGGATCAGTCAGTGCTGACCGCGCTTGCCACCTTGGTGGTCGCGAGTCATGAAAGACCGGCGTTTTTGCTGCGTACCCTGGAGTATTACCGAGACTATCAAGGGCCTATCCTGGTGCTTGATTCGTCAGCTCAATCAAGCGCCGAAATCGTCAAGGCATTCCCCTCCGTCACCTACCTGCATACGCCACAATTTGCATCGTTGGCTGTCCAGGAAAAGCTTGCAGCCGGTATTGAACAGGTCAAAACCCCGTATACCGTGCTCGCTACCGATGATTCGTTTGTGCTTGGCAGCGCCGTGGCCGAGTGCGTCGCATTTCTGGAATCCAACCCCGACTATGGCGTGAGTCAAGGCTACAGCCTGGGTTATGTCAGCCTGGGAAATTCAGTCAACTTCTATCGCTACGATCACAAGGGCCAGGAAGATTTTGCCGCCCAGGATCTGCGCACCCGCATCACGGATATGGTCGAGGCGCCTTTCTCCCTTTCTCACGGTGTGATTCGTACCGCACTGCTGCAGCGCTGGTTTGCAATCCTCCCGGACTCCACCAGCGTTCAATGGCAGGAAATCGGTTTGTCCTGGTATTTGCTGGGTGCTGCCAAGGCACGCGTTTTGCCCAACGCCTATTCGTTACGTGACGCGAGCGAAGATCAGGGGCCTGATCGTGACTCCGTTCTTGCGGCTCTCTGGGACGCCGATATCATCGCCAAGCGCAGCCGTGATGCATTCATTGAGTTCCTGGCGACGTCCGTTATCTCTGACGGCAAGTCCGATGGTATTACCTTTGTCCGGCAGGCAATGAATAGCTTGAGCAAGGCGTTGCCTGGCTCCGCCTCCTTGCGCAGCAACCTGCTGTTCGAATCGACCCTGAAAAGTCCTCTGGAAGCATTGACCCGCCGGTTTCAGCCCATTCAATTTATCGAACTGCCGTTTTATAATGCGGCGTTTTTTGATGAGGTTTCGCGCGTAGAGTTTTTGTTGCATGCGCTGCCCGCCGGTCACGAGCAACTTCAACAGTTGGAAGGTATCTGGGTTCGTCAGGAAGCCTCGTTGAAAGTCCACGGTACGGACAGTCAGGAAACGCTAGTTGTCCGCCTGTGGGCCGCGCTTGACCTGAACCCCTACAATCCCGAGGTCGTCAAAGCCTTGGCGCAGAAACTGCAGCAGCTTGATCAGGCTGAAGAGTCTGAGGGTATGTGCGCGTGGCTGGAGCGACTGGAGGCGGTCGGTACTCGCGAGCGTAAAACCCTCCTGAATACAACGCGCTCAGGCCGCTTGCTGCACTGGCTGGCCGCGCGCGCGCCGGACGCTCGTCAGGCGCAGAACATTCAACGCTTTATAGGTCAGCATGCGGGCGGCCCGCAAATCGGCATTCTGCTGCTGGATTTGTCCAATTCGCCGGACAAGATGCAGATCACTCTGGACAGCCTGGTTGAGGGCCAATTCAAGTCCTTCAAGATCGTCGTGCTGACCACCGGCGAGCTGCCGACGGCGACCACATCACACAGTACATTGCACTTCGTTAAAGTCACGACCAGCAACTATATTGAAAAGCTCAATCTGGCCGCCCGCCAGGCTGCATGTGACTGGTTGATGCTGGCCGAGGTCGGTGATGAGTTTACTCACAGCGGCTTGATGGTTGCCAGCCTTGAACTGATGACCGCCCCGCAATGCCGCGCAGTCTCGGCCGATGAGATTCATCGTCAGGACGGCGGTGCCCTGGAAGATATTTTCCGTCCCGGCTTCAACCTCGACCTGTTGCAAAGCGTTCCTGCGTTGATGGCCCGTCATTGGTTGATTCGCAAGGACGTTTTCCTCGAAGCCGGCGGTTATTCGGCGGACTACGAAAATGCGCTGGAATATGAGCTGATCCTGCGCTTGATCGAGCGTGGCGGCATGGGCTGGCTGGCACACCTGGATGAGCCGTTGTTGGTCTGCGAGGCGCCACAGCTGATCGACAATGAACATGAACGCCTTGCGCTTAGTCGTCATTTGACCCATCGCGGTTACAGCGCGCGGGTGACTCAGGCGTTGCCGGGTACTTATAAGGTTGAATACCGTCACGGTGTGCGGCCTCCGGTTTCCCTGATCATCTACAGCAAAGACGACCTGACTTCCCTGCAGAGCAGCGTCAACAGCATCCTGTTGCGCACTCGTTACACCGATTACGAAGCCATCATCGTCGACGACTGCAGTGAATCGCCGAAACTGCTGGAATGGCTCGACAGCCTGCAGCACGGTAACGGCCGTGTGCGGGTTATCAAAAACGACCAGCGCCTTAGTCCTTCTGCGCTACAAAACGAGGCGGCCAGACAGGCCACCGGTGATTATCTGGTGTTCATGTCGGCGACCAGCGAAGTGGTCAACCCGAACTGGATCGACTTGATGTTGAACCATGCTCTACGTCCAGAAGTGGGGGTGGTCGGGCCGAAGCTGGTCAATCGTAAAGCCGTCGTTGTTGAAGCAGGACTGGTCCTGGGCTTTGAGGATGGCGTGAGTGCCGCCTTTGCCGGTGTCGACAAAGCCGCTGCGGGCTACATGCATCGCTTGGCGGTGGACCAGAACTATTCAGCCGTTTCCGGCGCATGCCTGATGGTGCGCAAAGAACTGTTCGATGCGGTAGACGGCCTGGACGAGGTCGAGTTTGGCCAAGCGTACAGCGACGTCGATCTGTGCCTGAAGGTGGGCCAGGCAGGCTATCTGATCGTCTGGACCCCTCAGGTTCAGTTCATCAGCCAGGCCGCGCGCACTGAGGATCCGGTGGTTCTAGCCGCGCTGCGTACCAAGTGGGCAGGTCCGTTTTCCCATGACCAGGCCTACAACAAAAATCTGGCCATGAGCGGCGAGGTGTTTGATCTGGGTACTGCCAACGGCATCGACTGGTCACAATTGCTCGGCTAGGTTCAATAAGGGTCAGAGGACGCAGGGATGTTCAACGGCAAATCAATCTTCATCTCTGGCGGTACCGGCTCGTTCGGCCGCCAGTTCATCCGCACCCTGCTTGAGCGCTACCAGCCCAGGCGGGTGGTGGTGTTTTCTCGGGACGAGCTGAAACAGTACGAAATGCAGCAGGAATTCACCGCGCCCTGCATGCGTTTCTTTCTGGGGGACGTGCGCGATGCCGACCGCTTGCTGCAAGGCATGCGTGGCATCGACTACGTAGTGCACGCGGCAGCGCTCAAGCACGTGCCTGCGGCGGAATACAACCCGACGGAGTTCATTCGTACCAACGTCAATGGCGCGGAGAACATCATTGCTGCGGCCATCGCCAACGGCGTGAAAGGCGTCATCGCGCTGTCCACCGACAAGGCCGCCAGCCCGATCAATTTGTACGGCGCCACCAAGTTGCTGTCGGACAAGCTGTTCGTCGCGGCGAACAATATCGCCGGGGACCAGGCCACGCGGTTTGCGGTCGTACGCTACGGTAATGTCGCCGGTTCCCGGGGCTCGATCGTGCCGTTCTTCAACAAGCTGATTGCCAGCGGTGCCAGGGAACTGCCGATCACCGATCCGCGCATGACCCGCTTCTGGATCACCCTGGATCACGGGGTCGATTTCGTGATTCAAAGCTTTGCCCGCATGCATGGCGGGGAAGTCTTTGTGCCGAAGATTCCGTCGATCCGCATCGTCGATCTGGCCCAGGCCATGTCCGCTGACTTGCCACACAAGCATGTCGGGATTCGCCCCGGTGAAAAGCTCCATGAGTTGATGGTGCCGCTGGACGACGCCCGCATGACCCTTGAGTTCTCCGACCACTACACCATCGTGCCGTCGATCCGCTTCAACAATGTCGACACCGATTTCAGCCTGGATGCCGCGGGTGAACAGGGTACGCCGGTGGGGGATAGCTTTGAGTATCGCTCCGACATCAATCCGCATTTTCTCTCGGTGGATGAAATCGGAAAACTGCACGCCGACATCACGCCATGATTCCTTACGGGCGTCAGAGTCTTGATCAGGCCGATATCGATGCAGTGGTCGAGGTGCTTGAATCGGACTGGCTGACTCAAGGCCCGACGCTTGAGCGCTTCGAAGTGGCCATGGCCGAACGTTGCGAAGCGTCATTCGCGGTCGCGGTGTGCAACGCCACGGCCGCGCTGCACATCGCCTGCCTGACGGCAGATCTGGGGCCGGGTGATCGGTTGTGGACTACGCCCAATACCTTCATCGCATCGGCCAACTGCGGGCGTTATTGCGGCGCCGATGTGGATTTTGTCGACATCGATCCGCTGACCTGGAACCTTGATGCCCAGGCACTGGCGCGCAAACTGGAAAACGCCGAGCGGGCCGGTCTGTTGCCTAAGGTCGTGGTAGCGGTGGCGTTCTCCGGGCAGAGCTGCGATATGCGCGCTATCGCAGGGTTGGCCGAGCGCTACGCCTTCACCCTGATCGAAGACGCCTCTCACGCCGTGGGCGCGAGCTATGCAGGCCGTCCCGTGGGTTGCGGCGAATTTGCCGCCATGACGGTGTTCAGCTTTCACCCGGTGAAAATCATCACCACGGGGGAGGGTGGCATGGTGCTGACCAATCGCGCTGAGCTGGCTGAGCGCCTGCGCAGCTTGCGCAGCCACGGCATGACCCGTGACCCGGCGCGCATGGACGAACCCAGCCACGGCCCCTGGTATTACCAGCAAGTGGAGTTGGGCTTCAATTACCGGATGACCGATATCCAGGCGGCGCTGGGGCTTTCGCAACTGGGCAAGCTCGATGGGTTCATTGCTCGCCGTCGGGCGCTGGTCGCCCGTTATCAGGCTGCCTTTGCCGGGTTGCCGTTGACGCTGCCGGGCCTGCAGGCCGACGCGCAGTCAGCCTGGCACCTGTACGTGGTCCGGTTGCAGACCAAGCAGATAGCGCTCACTCATCGGGAAGTTTTCGACGCGTTGCGGGCCGCCGGTATTGGCGTCAATCTGCATTACATTCCGGTGCATTTGCAGCCGTACTATCGGGATCTGGGCTTCAAACCTGGCGACTTCCCGGAGGCTGAGCGTTATTACGCACAAGCCATCAGCCTGCCGGTCTTCCCGGGTATGAGCGATGCGCAGCAGGACTACGTGATCGAGCAACTGCGAAGCGTGCTCAAACCTGGGGCTCGGTAGAACCAGGCCTTTACTGAATGGATGGCAGCGATGCGTAAGTTGACTGAGCAGGAACAGTTCTGGCGAGGCGAGTTTGGCGACGACTACGTAGAGCGCTGCCAAGGCGATGCGTTGATTGCCGGGAACCTGGCGCTCTTCTCCAAAGCGCTGGCCCGCACTCAGCGGCTGAACAGCGTGCTGGAACTGGGCACCAACATCGGCAACAATCTGGCGGCGCTGCATCAGCTGTTGCCCGGGTGTACGCTGAGCGGCGTCGAAATCAATGACAAGGCTCACGCCCAGGCTCAGGCCCGCGGCATTGCCGACGTCTGGAAGGGCTCGTTGTTCGACTACGCGCCGCCGCAGACCTTCGATCTGACCCTGATCAAAGGAGTCTTGATCCACCTGGCCCCAGAATTGTTGCCGACTGCTTATTCCCAACTGTACGCGTTGAGCAACCGCTACATTCTGATCGCCGAGTACTACAACCCATCGCCGATGGAAGTCAGCTATCGCGGCAACAGCGGTAAGTTGTTCAAGCGTGATTTTGCTGGCGAGTTGCTGGATCGCTACAGCGACTTGCAGTTGCTTGACTACGGATTCGTGTATCACCGGGACCCGCAGTTCCCCAGTGACGACATCACCTGGTTCCTGCTGGAAAAACGCGGGTGACCGCCGTCGCAATCATCCCCGCCCGTGGCGGTAGCCAGCGGATCCCGCGCAAGAACCTGCGCCTGTTCAACGGCGAACCGATGATCGTGTGGTCCATCCGTACGGCCTTGGCCAGTGGCTGCTTTGATCAAGTGATTGTCAGCACTGACGATGCGCAGATGGCCGAAGTGGCCCTGGCCCATGGCGCACAGGTGCCGTTCATCAGGCCTGCTGAGCTGGCGGACGCTTATACGGGCACGGCGGCGGTGATCAAACATGCAGTCGGGGCCTTGCAGGATCAGGGCCTGAATTTCGATTACGCCTGTTGCATCTACGCCACTGCGCCACTGCTGCAGGCTCGGTATCTGCAGCAGGGCCTGCAACTCTTGCGCAGCGCGCCGGAAAAGTCCTATGCGTTTTCCGTGTGTGATTTCGGCTTCCCGGTGCAGCGCGCCTTGCGGCTCAACGACGAAGGCGCTCTGGAATCCATGCACCCCGAGTATCGCAATACTCGCTCGCAGGATCTGCCAGCGGCCTATCAGGATGCCGGCCAGTTTTACTGGGGGCGCAGCGAAGCCTGGCTGCGCGATGACGTGCTGTTTTCGCCACTGAGCCTGCCGGTGATCCTGCCTCGTTATCTGGTGCAGGACATCGATACCGAGCAGGACTGGCAGCGCGCCGAATATATGTACGCCGCTCTAAAGGCTGGCGGTGAGTTGCAGCCATGAGAGTGCTGATCCGCGCAGATGCTTCACAGGTCATCGGCAGCGGTCATATCGCCCGCTGCATGACCCTGGCCGACGCATTGCGCAAGCAAGGCCATGAACTGGTCTTCGCCTGCCGTCTGTTGCCTGGGCATCTGCTCGACCGTTTGCAGCAGCACGGTTTCAAGGCCTATGGCCTGGACTACGAAGCGCCGCTGGCCGACATCGAAGCCCCATTGCCGTGGCAACTGGACATCGACGCGCTGCAGCAGGCGCTTGCTGCCGAGCCGCGTTTTGACTGGCTGATCGTGGACCATTACGGGCTGGCGCATGAGTGGGAGCGTGCTGCTCGACCATTGGCTTCGCGGATCATGGCCATCGATGATCTGGCTAATCGTCCTCACGCGGTGGACCTATTGCTGGACCAGAATTTTTCGGCGACGCCCGAGGTGTACGCACCATGGGTCGACGCACACTGCGAGACATTGCTGGGGCCGCGTTTTGCGCTGTTGCGAGAGGCTTTCAAGGCGTGCTCGGGGGCTGCGCGGGGCGAAGTCAAACGCGTGCTGGTGAATTTCGGAGGCTTCGATCCGTCGGCGCAAACCCATGAAGCCATGAAGGCGCTGCTGGGCTACCCGCAGCTGAGCGTGGATTTTGTCGCGGGTATCGACAATCCTGCCTGGCAAGCGATGCAAACGCTGGCCGAGGGGCGTCAACACTGGCGCTTGCACACCCATGTCACGGAATTTGCGCAGATGATGGCCCAAGCCGATCTGTTTATCGGGGCGGGCGGCGGGACCACATGGGAACGGGCGGCGTTGGGTTTGCCGACAATCTGTATTGCTGTGGCCGCCAATCAGCAGCGCAATGCCGAGCTGTTGGCGCAGGCGGGCATGCACCTGTATCTCGGACCTGTTGCGCACACCAATGGAGAACCACTGCAGCAAGCCATTGGCGTGCTGATTGACAATCCCGGCCTGCGCAACAGCTTTGCTGCGCGCTCCCGTCAGTTGGTTGACGGGCTCGGAGTTCAGCGAGTGTGCGTGGCGTTGTCGAGCCGTTTTTTGACGACGCGCGCGGCCACCCCTGACGACAGCCAGTTGCTGTTCGAGGGGCGTAATGCCGAGAATGTTCGCCGCTGGTCTTTCAACGACGCGCCGATCGACCCGGACAGCCACAATCGATGGTTCTCACAAAGCCTGGGCAACCCTGAAAGGCTGCTCTTGATTGGTGAGGCGGCTGACGGCCCGGTGGGTGTCTTGCGATATGACCGAGCGGGCGAGCGGGTTGAAGTCTCGATCTATCTGTTCAAGGGCCGAGGCGGACTCGGCTGGGGCAGGGCGCTGCTGCGGCAAGGTGACGAATTCCTGCGCGGGTATTGGCCACAAGTGCGCTTGATCGAGGCGCAGGTCATGCCCGGTAATCTGAGCTCATTGTCTCTTTTTCGAAAGGCCGGTTATGTTCAGGCCGATGGCCATTTTCAGCGAGTGCTCAGCAATGACTAGTTTCAAGATCGGGTCACGGATTATCGGCGCGGATGCGCCGCCCTTTGTCATCGCCGAGATGAGCGGTAACCACAACCAGTCGCTGGAGCAGGCGTTGTTGATCGTCGAGGCGGCGGCCAAGGCCGGTGCGCATGCGTTGAAGCTGCAAACCTACACGGCGGACACCATGACGCTGGACATCGCCGACGGTGAGTTTTTCATCAAGGACCCCGACAGCCTCTGGGCGGGCACTTCGCTCTATGCGTTGTATGAGAAGGCGCATACGCCCTGGGAATGGCACGCCCCGATCTTCGAGCGTGCCAAGGCGTTGGGCATGCTCGCGTTCTCCACGCCGTTCGACGAAACCGCCGTGGACTTCCTCGAAAGTCTGGACGTGCCGGCCTACAAGATCGCCAGTTTCGAGAACACCGATCTGCCGCTGATCCGGCGCGTTGCGGCGACAGGCAAGCCGATGATCATCTCCACCGGCATGGCCAGCGTCGCGGAACTCGATGCCAGCGTGCGTGCCGCCCGGGAAGCAGGTTGTAAGGATCTGGTCTTGCTCAAATGCACCAGCACCTACCCGGCGTCACCGCTTAACAGCCATATCCGGACTATCCCGCATTTGCATGAGTTGTTTGGCTGCCAGGTGGGTTTGTCCGACCACACCATGGGCGTTGGGGTGTCGGTGGCTGCCGTGGCCATGGGCGCAACCGTCATCGAAAAGCATTTCACGCTCGATCGTGACGATGGCGGTGTTGATGCGAGTTTTTCCCTGGAACCTCATGAGATGGCCAGCCTGGTGGTGGAAACCGAGCGTGCCTGGCAGTCGCTGGGGCATGTGCAGTATGGCGTGACCGCAGCCGAGCAGAAGTCGTTGCAGTATCGGCGGTCGCTGTATGTGGTGCGCGATATGCTGCCGGGCGAGGTTTTCAGCAAGGACAACGTGCGGGCGATACGACCGGGGCGCGGGCTGGCGCCCAAGCACTTCGATGCGGTTATCGGGCGCAAGGCGAGGTGTGCGTTGACGCGGGGCACGGCGTTGGATTGGAATCAGATTGAGTAGTTGACCCGCGACTCTCCAATGCCGTCGCCCTCCAAAACTGCATTTTCAAACCCCGGCGCAATCGCCAGGAGTGTCATGCCCGCCGCGAAAAGGGTATAAAAGTTAGTGACCTATGAGTCACAAAGGGCATCTTCACTGTATCGTGCGCGCGGGCGTGGTCGTTCCATGGCGGGTTTTATGGCCATCCAGGATCAGTCGAAACGCCCCGCAGCCCTTTTTATACGGGGCAAAAGCCTTCAGGTTTCAATGCGCCGCCCCTCGTGCGAGCGGCGGTGTTCAGCTATTTATTTTTGGGAAGCCATGATGATTGGCATAAAAAGCATAGCGAGTTATGTGCCTTCGGCCGGCGTCGACAACTACGCCCAGGGCGCTAAATTCGGCAAGGATGACGAATTCATCCTTGGCAAGATCGGCTCCGCTTTTCTGCCGCGCAAAGACGACGCTCAGGAAACCTCCGATTTGTGCGTCGAGGCAGTCAATGCCCTTTTCGCGAACAATCCGGGTCTCAAGCGCGAATCCATTGATGCGTTGATCGTCGTCACCCAGAACGGCGATGAAGAAGGCCTGCCGCACACCGCTGCCATCGTTCAGGATAAACTCGGCCTGCCGACCCACGTGGCCGCGTTCGATATTTCCCTGGGTTGCTCGGGTTATGTGTATGGCATCTATGCACTCAAGGGTTTCATGGAAGCCACTGGCCTGAAAAACGGCCTGCTGGTCACCGCCGATCCGTACTCCAAGATCGTCGACCCCGAAGACCGCAACACCACTATGCTGTTCGGTGACGCGGCCACGGCCACCTGGATGGGTGAGGATGCTCCCTGGCAGTTGGGCAAGGCCAAGTTCGGCACCGACGGTTCAGGTGCGCCGCATTTGAAAGTCAGCAATGGCGTGTTCTTCATGAACGGTCGTCAGGTCTTCAACTTTGCTTTGCTGAAAGTCCCGGCCCATTTGCATGAGCTGTTGGACGAATCGGGCCTGCAGTCGACCGATATCGATGCGTTCTGCATCCACCAGGGCAGCGCGGCCATCGTTGACGCCGTCGCGCGGCGCTTTGAAGGCGAGCCGGAAAAATTCATCAAGGACATGCTGGAGACCGGCAATACCGTGTCTTCGAGTATTCCGCTGCTGCTGGAAAGGCACGTGATGGACGCGAAGTGGAAGCGCGTGGCCTTGAGTGGTTTCGGCGTGGGGCTGTCCTGGGGCTCGGCGATCATTTATCGTCCTTGATGTCTGCACGATGATTTCAACCTGAAACGGCGACCCAAGGGTCGCCGTTTTCGTCAGCCGGTATTTGTTATGAGCGAGATCTTCCAGCGCAATATCGCCGTCGTGCAACAACGCTGGCCAGCCGTCGCCGAACGGCTATTGGCTGAAAATAGCGATGCCCTGGATGCACAGCTGATGCAGGGGCAGGGCTCGACGCTGAGTATTGCCGGTATCCAGCTGACCAGTCGCCATGACCGGGTCAAGGAAGCGCAGCTTCAAGCTGCCAGTTTGCCGAACCATAGCCCGGTGGTGTACCTGTACGGCACGGGCTTGGGGGATCTGCAGCGCGTATTGTTGGCGGATCCCGGCTTGCATCGGTTATCTGTCAATGTCCTCAACGGCGCTGTTTTTGCGCTGGTGCTGCAGTTGCTGGAGCAGGAAGACTGGCTAAGCGACCCGCGGGTTGAACTGGCTTATGCGGGCGAACATGGCGAGATCTCGCTGCCATTTTTCGCCCTGCCCGCCGAGCTGGTTCTGGCGGATGACTTCAACGCCAAAATACGTGATCGGCTGGTCAGTGAAATCCACCTGACCTACACCAATCGCGATTTTGACGCGCAGGACCCGGAAAACCAGCGGCAACTGGATCAAGGACTGGAACTGTTGGCCCGCGATAGTGATGTAGCGACGCTGTTCGGCACTCAGCCTGACAGGGATGTTTATGTCATAGCCACCGGGCCGAGCCTGCAACAGCATTTACCTGCCTTGCTTGCCGCGCAGGCAACTACGCAGCGGCCATTGCTGATCTGTGTTGATACTGCCTATCTGCCCTTGCGGAAGCAGGGCATCGTTGCGGATATCGTGGTTAGCATCGACCACCGCATAAGCACGTTACACCTCCCGGGCGATGGCTCAAGCCAGACCAAACTCGTCTACTTCCCAAGGCTCGATGCTGCTTTATTACGCCAATGGCAGGGTGCCCGTTTTGTGGCTTACTCGCAGAGCCCGCTGTACGACAGCGTTCGCCAAACCATTGTCAGGGGCGAACTGCATGCCGGCGGCAGTGTGATTCATCCTGCCGTGGATCTTGCCGTAAAGATGGGGGCGTCCAGAGTCGTCCTGTTTGGCGCCGACTTTGCCTTCCCGGGCAACAAGACTCATACCGGCTGGCAGGACGGCGCGCTGGGGCCTGCGCTGGGTCATGCTCGGCATTGGGTGGCGGACGGGCGTGGGCAGCGAGTCAGCACGCAACTGAATTTTCGCAGTTACCTGACTGAACTGGAGCGCTATATAGCCCGCCATCCTCATGTCTGCTTCTTTAATACCAGTCGTGACGGGGCGCGGATCGCCGGAGCTGAATACGACCAAACCTGGACGCCAGAATGACCACACCTGTCAGCTTTATACCTCTGGTGCAGGAATGCGCCACCTTGTTTCGTCTTGGCCGAGACGTGGAAGGTGCTGCGGCTATGGTTGAGCTGTTTGATGCGGTCATGCCGCTTCTCGCAGGTCGGCCCGCTGAGCAACAGGCACGTTGCGCTACCGTGTTGAGTGAAATGCTGGCTTGTCAGCAAGTGCAGGACTGGCTTGGGCTGGCTGATTGGCTGGAGTATGAATGGCTGGATGTGGTGCTCGGCCAGTAGCGGTGGGTTGCTTTTGCACAAACTTTGATCAAAAGGCGCTACTTATCCGCGGGCGATGTGGGTAGCCCCACGTCTCATGCGGTGCTGAAAAATCTTTAATATCAATGAGATGGCTGTTCGCAGGGGGGGCGCGGCGGTAGCTTGACTCAGTCCCTAGCACAGGGATGTCGCAGTGATGGCAAATATTTTTAAAAAAATCCTCAAGGTCCGTGGCAGGGCGACGATAACTATTACGAAGGTTCTCTGTGCCATCCCGGCTGTTGCCAGGGCCGGAAGCCGCAGCACCCAACCAATGAGGATTTAATCATGGCTTTAGGCGTAAACACCAACGTTGCTTCCCTGTCTGTTCAGAAGAACCTTGCCCGGGCTTCGGACGCACTTTCGACTTCGATGACTCGTCTGTCTTCCGGCTTGAAAATCAACAGCGCCAAAGACGACGCCGCTGGCCTGCAGATCGCTACTCGCGAAACTTCGCAAATCCGTGGTCAGAACGTAGCAATCAAGAACGCCAACGACGGCATCTCGATGGCTCAGACCGCTGAAGGCGCTCTGCAAGAATCGACCAACATTCTGCAGCGTATGCGTGAACTGGCAATCCAGTCCCGTAACGACAGTAACAGCAGCACCGACCGTACCGCTCTGAACGCTGAATTCGCTCAGATGTCCGACGAGCTGACTCGTATCGCTTCCAGCACCAACCTGAACGGCAAGAACCTGCTCGACGGTTCCGCTGGCACCATGACTCTGCAAGTTGGCTCGAACACTGGTTCGGCTAACCGCATTGACCTGGCTCTGAGCACCAAGTTCGACGCTACTTCCCTGGCTGTTGCCTCGGGCGCAGTATCGATCACTGGTACTTCGAACGTTGCCGCTTCCACTGGCGTTCCTTCGGCCGCTGCTACTCCATCTTCGGCTGGCACCCCGTCGGCAGCTGGTACTCCTCCTACCGCTGCTGTTCCAAGCTCTGCTGGTACCCCAAGCACCGCTGGTACTCCAAGTGTAGCTGGCGTAACCGGTACTGCTGGTACCAACATCGACAACGCTATCACTGCAATCGACGCTGCTCTGGCGAAAATCAACAGCACCCGTGCTGACCTGGGTGCTTCGCAAAGCCGTCTGACCAGCACCATTTCCAACCTGCAGAACATCAACGAAAACGCCACCGCTGCACTGGGTCGTATTCAAGATACAGACTTCGCATCGGAAACGGCTAACCTGACCAAACAGCAAACTCTGCAACAAGCTTCCACCGCTGTTCTGGCTCAAGCCAACCAGTTGCCTTCCGCTGTACTGAAACTGCTTCAGTAATTCGCAATGATCTTTGGCGGGGGGGTGTGCTTGCGTACCTCCCCGCTTTTTTGTTTTGAGAGGTGATGGACATGGATATGAGCGTTAAGCTGAATATGTCTTACCCTGCGGTCCCGCCAGCGTCGAATACCGCCGACAAGCTGGTTGCTGCCCCTCAGGTTGATACAGCGGTGCCAGCGCCCGCGGCTGCTACAGACACCAGCAAAAGCCAGGATTCTAAGTCCGAGCAATCGGAAAAATTGAAAACGGCTGTGCAGGATATTGAAAAATTTGTGCAGTCGGTCAAGCGCAATCTGCAGTTCTCGATTGACGAGGAGTCTGGAAAGGTTATCGTCAAGGTTATCGCCAGTGACACCGGCGAAGTGGTCCGACAGCTACCCTCGGCAGAGGCGTTGAAGATCGCTGACAATCTGCAAAATGCCCACAGCCTGTTGTTCAACGCAAAGGTTTGAATGTGGCATGAATGATGTACAAGGTTCTTTTGCACAGCGTCATCGTCAGAAGACCGCCTAAAACTGAAAGGAGACTCAAATGGCAAGTCCAATCTCAACCGGCACAGGCATTGGTTCCGGCCTGCAAATCGGCACCATCGTTGATACGTTGGTCAATGCCGATAAAGTCGCCAAACAGACTCAGATCACTACGCAAGACAAGTTGGTCAATTCGAAAATTTCGGGCATAGGCACTTTGCAAAGCGCGTTGGCAGCCTATCAAACGGCGCTGACCAACCTCGGCAATGTGACCACTCCTGCTTTCACTCCTTTTGGAGCGAATTCCTCCGATACCAAGATTCTCGTCGCTACTGCTGACACCAATGCGGTGGCCGGTACTTATGCAATTAAAGTCGATCAGTTGGCCACCGCCTCGAAGGTCGCCACCGCTTCGTTTGCTGGCGGCGCTGCCAGTGCCATTTCGAGTGGTAACTTGAAGATCAGTCAAAATGGCACCGACTACAACGTAGCAATTCCGGAAGGTGCGACCCTTCAGTCCGTGCGGGACGCGGTCAACGCATCGGCGTTGGTCAAGGCGGGCGGGCTCAGTGCCAACATCATTACCGACGCCCAGGGCTCGCGGCTGGTGTTCAGTTCGGCCAATACCGGCGCGGGTTCGGATATCAGCACCAGCGGTATTGACTCTCTGACCATCCCTGCCGGCACGAAAATGGACGGCACTGCGGGCAGCGCCGGTTATGTCGGTGACTTGGCCAAGAACGCCGAATTTTCTATCGATGGGCTGAAAGTGATCAGCGCGTCGAACACCGCGACATCGGTCAGCGGCTTGAGCCTGTCGCTCGTTAGTAAGGGCGAATCGACCGTCACAGTTGCGCAAAATAATGATGGTTTGAAGGCATCGCTGAATACTTTCATCTCGGCTTATAACGCTGTGGTGACGACCATTAACAAGTTGAGTAAAGCGACAGCGGATCCAGTGACTGGCGAGTTGACGGTGCCGGCAGCTATGACCGGCGACTCGTTGCCACGCTCGCTGTTGGCCGCCATGCGCGAGGTATTGGTGACTCCAGCGGGGCCGGGCAGTACGTTGTCGACGCTCTCGCAGCTGGGTATTCGCACTGCTCAGTCAGGCGGCACCTTGACGCTGGACGACGCCAAGTTCACAGCGGCGATGAAAGACAAAGGCATGGGCGCGCAGATTCAGCAGATGTTTACCGGTACGCCGAGCACTAACGGGGTCAAGAGCACCGATGGGCTGCTCGCGCGAATGAATGCCATTGTCTCTCCTTATACGGAGACCGGCGGTATCCTGGCGTCGCGTACCAAAAACCTCACTGCCCAGCAGAAAGATCTGCAGAACCAGCAGGACGCGTTGAATCTGCGTGTGGATGGCTTGAGGAAAAGCCTCACCGCTAAATACAACGCGATGGACTTGGTGGTTGGCCAATTGAAAGCCTCCGCGAGCAGCATCACGTCGTTCTTCGATTCGTTGAACGCGCAGAAATCCGCCTCATAACAAATGCACTGACAAAAGCCCGGCTACGATTAATCGTGTGCCGGGCTTTTGGCTTTTTGAGCTAAAGTATTTGTCTTGTGTGTCGATACTTTGGTTATACGACTCATCGCCCTTTGACGAGGTTGATCATGAACCCGATGTTAGCCCTTCGGCAGTACCAGAAAGTAAACGTCCACGCCCAGACCTCTGAGGCCAGCCCGCATCGTCTGGTACAGATGTTGATGGAGGGTGGTCTCAAGCGCATTGCCCAGGCCAAAGGCGCCATCGAGCGCAAAGATCTTCCAGGCAAAGGCGTTGCGATTGGCAAGGCTATCGAGATCATTGGTGGTTTGCGTGAAGGGCTGGACATGGCCAATCAGGCTGAAGTGCTGGCGCGTGTTGATAACCTTTACGTGTACATGATGGCTCGCCTCGCAGAGGCCAACGTCAAGAGCGATGTGAAAATTCTCGACGAAATCAGCAGCCTGTTGCTGACTGTCAAGGAAGGTTGGGATGCCATCGCAGATCACTCTGCGGCAGTCTGAGGGCTTTGCGATGAGTGCGGCACTGAAGCGTATCGAAGAGACTCGTGAAGCGCTGGTAGGGGCTTTGGCTGAGCGTGACTGGGAGACCATCGGCAAGCTCGATCTGGCGTGCCGTGCGTGCATCGAGGACGTGATCAGTCAGGATATGCCCAACGACCCAGAGTTACGCGGCAACCTTGAAGAGTTGATGACGGTTTATCGCCAATTGATTGATGGTGCGACCGGTGCGCGTCAGGCAATTGTCGACGAAATGTCGCAAATCACTCAAGCCAAGAACGCCGCAAAGGTTTACCATCTGTTCGAATCGTGACCGGTTGGTCAAAAAGATATATACGCCATAAATTTGACTGTTTACGGTTTTTTGACTTAACTAGCGATGTTTACTATTTTCTGGCTTCCCGGTACTCGTAGTGGCCGGGGAGACAAGCTGCCCACATTGAGTCGGGCATTGAGTTGACTAGGGAAGTTGCTATTGCATGTGGCGTGAAATCAAGATTCTACTGATCGATGACGATAGCCAGCGCCGCCGCGACTTAGCGGTGATTCTGAATTTTCTCGGCGAAGAAAATTTGTCCTGCTCAAGCCAGGATTGGCAGCAGGTTGTCGGCTCTTTGACGTCCACTCGTGAAGTGCTCTGCGTACTCGTCGGCAGCGTAAACGCGCCGGGCAGTCTTCAAGGCTTGCTTAAGACAGTCGCTGCATGGGATGAGTTCCTTCCTGTTTTGATGATTGGTGAAATTTCTTCCGCGGCAGAGCTGCCGGAGGACCTTCGCCGTCGTGTGCTTTCCACCCTCGAAATGCCGCCCAGCTACAGCAAGCTGCTGGATTCCCTGCACCGCGCCCAGGTCTATCGTGAAATGTACGACCAGGCTCGCGAGCGCGGTCGTCATCGTGAGCCGAACCTGTTTCGCAGCCTGGTGGGGACCAGCCGCGCGATTCAGCACGTTCGCCAGATGATGCAGCAAGTGGCCGACACCGACGCCAGCGTGCTGATCCTCGGTGAGTCGGGCACGGGCAAGGAAGTGGTCGCGCGTAACCTGCACTATCACTCCAAGCGCCGCGATGCGCCGTTCGTGCCAGTCAACTGCGGGGCGATCCCGGCCGAGTTGCTGGAAAGCGAACTGTTCGGTCACGAGAAGGGCGCCTTCACGGGGGCGATCACCAGCCGTGCCGGGCGTTTTGAGCTGGCCAACGGCGGCACCCTGTTCCTCGATGAAATCGGCGACATGCCGCTGCCGATGCAGGTCAAGCTGCTGCGCGTCTTGCAAGAGCGTACCTTCGAGCGTGTGGGCAGCAACAAGACCCAGAGCGTGGACGTGCGCATCATCGCGGCCACCCACAAGAATCTCGAATCGATGATCGAGATCGGCAGTTTCCGCGAAGACCTTTACTACCGCCTCAATGTGTTCCCGATCGAGATGGCACCGCTGCGTGAGCGGGTTGAAGACATCCCGTTGCTGATGAACGAGTTGATCTCGCGCATGGAGCACGAAAAGCGCGGTTCGATTCGTTTCAACTCCGCCGCCATCATGTCCCTGTGTCGTCATGGCTGGCCGGGCAACGTTCGTGAGTTGGCCAACCTGGTGGAACGCATGGCGATCATGCATCCCTACGGCGTGATCGGGGTTGCCGAACTGCCGAAGAAATTCCGCTACGTCGACGATGAAGACGAGCAAATGGTCGACAGCCTGCGCATCGACCTGGAAGAGCGCGTGGCCATCAACGGCCACACGCCAAACTTCGCCGCCAGCGCCATGCTGCCGCCTGAAGGGCTGGACCTCAAAGACTACCTCGGTGGTCTGGAACAGGGCTTGATTCAGCAGGCACTTGATGATGCCAACGGCATTGTGGCCCGCGCCGCCGAACGTTTGAGAATCCGCCGTACCACTCTGGTGGAAAAAATGCGCAAGTACGGCATGAGCCGTCGTGAAGGCGATGAACAGGCAGATGATTGACGCTTATTGAAGAGCCAAAAAGACAGACCCCTGAATTTTCAGGGGTTTTTTTTCGGCACGGGGATTGCTATGTCTCTTGCAACATACCGTTTAATGACGGTTCGCCATGCGAGAGATTACCTATGCCTCAAGCCGCTCAGATGCTTTCTGGTCCGTTGCCTCAAGTGATGCCCTCCCTGGAGCTGGAAAGCCGTCAGGGTCTGGAACAGGCGTTTCAGCTGTTTAACCAGATGTCGGCGCAGTTGACGGATTCCTACGGCTTGCTTGAAGCGCGGGTTTCCGAGCTCAAGGGCGAACTGGCGGTGGTCAGTGCTCAGCGCATGGAAGAGCTGGCCGAAAACGAACGCATCGCCAACCGCCTGCAAAACCTTCTCGACCTGTTGCCCGGCGGCGTGATCGTCATTGATGCCATGGGTATCGTGCGCGAGGCCAACCCGGCCGCAGTGGACTTGTTGGGGCAACCCTTGATCGGCGAATTGTGGCGGCACGTGATCAGCCGATGCTTTGCGCCCCGCGAAGACGACGGTCATGAAGTCTCCCTCAAGGACGGCCGACGCCTGTCCATTTCCACCCGATCCCTGGACGCTGAGCCCGGCCAGTTGGTGCTGCTCAATGACTTGACGGAAACCCGTCGTCTGCAGGATCAACTGGCGCGGCATGAGCGTTTGTCGTCCCTGGGTCGCATGGTCGCCTCGCTGGCCCATCAGATCCGCACGCCTCTTTCGGCTGCATTGATTTACGCCAGCCATTTGACCGAGCAGCAGTTGCCGGTGGAAACCCAGCAGCGTTTCGCCGGGCGACTCAAGGAGCGGCTGCACGAACTGGAACATCAGGTGCGCGACATGCTGGTGTTTGCCCGTGGCGAATTGCCGTTGACCGACCGCATCGCCCCGCAGCAGTTATTTGAAGCCTTGCAGGCTGCCGCCCAGACCCACACCCAGGACCTGGCCGTACGCTGGCAGTGCGATGACCTTGACGGGCAACTGCTGTGCAATCGCGACACGCTGGTCGGGGCCATGCTCAACCTGGTGGAAAACGCGGTGCAGGCCAGTGCCGGACGCACGCGTCTGAAGATTCACGCTTATGCCCGTGGCGACACCTTGCGCCTTTGCATCAGCGATAACGGCAGCGGCATCAGCTCAGCGGCACTGGCGCGGATCGGCGAACCCTTTTTCACCACCAAGGCCACCGGCACCGGGCTGGGTCTGGCAGTGGTCACGGCTGTGACGCGCGCCCACCGTGGCAGCGTTCACTACCGCTCCCGGCTGGGGCGCGGGACCTGTGCGATTGTCACCTTGCCGTTGATCCCGAACCCCGCTCAACAGGAAGTCAGCTGATGTCGATCAAGGTACTGCTGGTCGAGGATGACCGTGCGCTGCGCGAAGCGCTGGGCGATACCCTTGAATTGGCCGGTCATGATTTTCACGCCGTCACCTGCGCTGAAGAGGCCTTGGTCGCGGTCGCGAGCGAGCCGTTCAGCCTGGTGATCAGCGACGTGAACATGCCGGGTATGGACGGCCATCAGTTGCTGGCACTGTTGCGCGAGCGTCACCCGCAATTGCCTGTGTTGTTAATGACGGCCCATGGCGCGGTGGACCGTGCGGTGGATGCCATGCGTCAGGGTGCCGCCGATTATCTGGTTAAACCGTTCGAGCCCAAAGCCTTGCTGGCTTTAGTGGCGCGCCACGCTCTGGGTCGCCTGGGGCCGATTGATCACGATGGTCCGGTGGCGGTAGAACCGGCCAGTGCGCAGCTGTTGAACCTGGCCAGCCGGGTGGCGAAAAGCGATTCCACCGTGTTGATTTCCGGTGAATCCGGGACCGGCAAGGAGGTGCTGGCCCGCTACATCCACCAGCATTCTCCCCGCGCGGACAAACCCTTTATTGCGATCAACTGCGCAGCGATTCCCGACAACATGCTCGAGGCCACGCTGTTCGGCCACGAGAAGGGTTCGTTTACCGGCGCAATTGCCGCACAAGCAGGCAAGTTCGAACAGGCCGATGGCGGCACTATCCTGCTCGACGAAATTTCGGAAATGCCTATGGGCCTGCAAGCGAAGCTATTGCGGGTGCTGCAGGAGCGGGAAGTGGAGCGGGTCGGCGGTAAAAAACCGATCATCCTCGACATCCGCGTGCTGGCCACCACCAACCGCGATCTGGCGGGTGAAGTGGCGGCGGGGCGCTTCCGTGAAGACCTGTTCTACCGGCTTTCGGTATTTCCCCTGGCGTGGCAACCGTTGCGTCAACGGACTGCCGATATTCTGCCGTTGGCCGAGCGTTTAATCGCCAAGCACGTCAATAAAATGAAACACGCACCGGTCAGGCTATCCGCCCAGGCGCAGCAATGCCTGATCGACTACGCATGGCCCGGAAACGTGCGCGAGCTGGACAATGCCGTGCAACGTGCGCTGATCCTCCAGCAGGGCGGGGTTATCCAGGCTGAAGATTTCTGCCTGTCGGGGCCGGTCACTGGAGCCTCGCTGGCCTTGACTGCCGCGCCGGTAGTGCCTGCAGCGGCTTCCACGGCCGCGCTTGAGCTGACGGGCAACGATTCAGCGGGGGCGCTGGGTGACGATCTGCGACGTCGCGAGTTTCAAATGATCATCGATACGTTGCGGGCCGAGCGCGGTCGACGCAAGGAAGCGGCGGAGCGCTTGGGTATCAGCCCTCGCACCTTGCGCTACAAGCTGGCGCAGATGCGTGACGCCGGCATGGATGTGGAAGCTTATCTGTTCGCTACGTGATGTGAGCGTGCGTGTCGAACGGGATAAACACTGATCTGCGGTCATTTGTCGCAGACATGAAATTTTTACAGCACTGACGCCTTGGCAAATGTGCCGCAGCGACCCTGCTGCGGGGGTTTGCGGGCAGTTGGTTAAAATGCCCATCAATTTGATGGCCAATTGCCGTCATGTAACTGGCACCCTTGTTGCTTTGTCATGTATGACCGCTGAATCAGTGTCAAAAATCTGCGGCGCTTACCAGAGCGGCACTTACGAGAGATACGTCCATGAGCCAAGGTGTTGAATTTAATCGCTTGATGTTGGATATGCGCTCCATGCAAATGGATGCCATGGCTGCGCCGAAAGCCGTCGCCACGCCGGAAGTCGGCGCCAGCAGCTTTGCCGACATGCTTGGTCAGGCCGTGAACAAGGTCAGCGAAACCCAGCAGGCGTCCAGCCAGCTGGCCAATGCGTTCGAGATCGGCAAGTCCGGCGTGGATCTCACCGATGTGATGATTTCCTCCCAGAAGGCCTCCGTGTCCTTTCAGGCCTTGACCCAGGTGCGTAACAAACTGGTTCAGGCTTATCAAGACATCATGCAGATGCCGGTTTAAAGGACGTATTGAGTCATGGCAGAAACACTCGCCGATAGCGTTCCCGCCAAGACAGGCGCCTCCGGGAAAAAGCCCCTGATGGGTCTGGCTTTCCTGGAAAACCTTTCCGAGATGACCATGTTGCGTCAGGTCGGCCTGATGGTCGGACTGGCTGCCAGTGTGGCCATCGGCTTTGCCGTGGTGCTCTGGTCGCAACAGCCTGATTATCGGCCGCTGTATGGCAGCCTGGCCGGTATGGACGGCAAGCAGGTCATGGACACCCTGACCACAGCCAATATTCCATACACCATCGAGCCCAATTCCGGCGCCTTGCTGGTCAAGGCCGATGATGTGCAGCGTGCGCGCATTCAACTGGCGTCGGCGGGCGTGACCCAGCATGACGGCAATGTCGGCTTTGAAATCCTCGACAAGGACCAGGGCCTGGGCACCAGCCAGTTCATGGAAGCCACTCGCTACCGTCGCGGCCTGGAAGGCGAGCTGGCGCGTACGATTTCGTCGCTCAATAACATCAAGGCGGCACGCGTTCACCTGGCGATCCCGAAAAGCTCGGTCTTCGTGCGGGATGACCGCAAGCCAAGCGCATCGATTTTGGTCGAGCTGTACGCGGGTCGCTCCCTTGAGCCGAGCCAGGTCATGGCCATCGTCAACCTGGTGTCGACCAGCGTGCCGGAACTGGCCAAGTCACAAATCAGCGTGGTCGACCAAAAAGGCAACCTGCTCTCGGACCAGGCTGAAAACTCCGAGCTGACCATGGCCGGTAAGCAGTTCGATTATTCGCGCCGCATGGAAAGCATGCTCACCCAGCGTGTGCAGAATATTCTCCAGCCAGTGTTGGGTAGCGACCGCTACAAGGCTGAAGTCTCGGCCAACGTCGATTTCAGTGCGGTGGAGTCCACCGCAGAAAGCTTCAACCCGGACCAGCCTGCCTTGCGCAGCGAGCAGTCGGTCAATGAACAGCGTTCCAGCAGTTCCGGCCCGCAAGGCGTACCGGGTGCCCTGAGCAACCAGCCGCCAGGTCCGGCCACCGCGCCGCAGGCCGCAGGCGGCGCCGCGGGTGGCGCAGCTGCCGCGATTGCGCCGGGTCAGCCGTTGCTGGATGCAAACGGTCAACAAATCATGGATCCGGCGACGGGCCAGCCAGCGTTGGCGCCGTATCCGGCCGACAAACGCGTGCAGTCGACCAAGAACTTCGAACTGGATCGCTCCATCAGCCACACCAAGCAACAGCAGGGTCGTCTGACCCGCCTGTCGGTCGCGGTGGTGGTCGATGATCAGGTCAAGGTCAACGCGGCCAACGGTGAAGTAACCCGCACGCCGTGGAGTGCCGATGACCTGAACCGCTTTACGCGTCTGGTGCAGAATGCCGTCGGTTTCGACGCCAGCCGTGGTGACAGCGTCAGCGTCGTCAACGTGCCGTTCTCGGCCGAAAAAGGCGAGGTGTTTACCGAAATTCCGTTCTACTCGCAGCCGTGGTTCTGGGACATCGTCAAGCAAGCGGTAGGCATCATCTTCATCCTGATTCTGGTTTTCGGTGTTCTACGCCCGGTGTTGAACAACATCACCAATGGCAAGAGCAAGGAACTGGCCGGTTTCGACGATGGTACGGGTGGCTTTGGTGGCATGGGCGGTGGCGACGAATTGTCCAACGACCGTGTCAGCCTGGGTGGTCCGCAGAGCATTCTGCTGCCTAGCCCGACCGAGGGTTATGACGCGCAGTTGAACGCGATCAAGAGTCTGGTGGCTGAAGATCCGGGTCGTGTGGCCCAGGTTGTGAAAGAGTGGATTAACACTGATGAATGATCGAGCCGTCGTAACCAAGCTGAGCAAAGTCGAGAAGGCCGCTGTGTTGCTGCTTTCCCTGGGCGAAACCGACGCGGCCCAAGTGCTGCGGCATATGGGCCCCAAGGAAGTGCAGCGCGTGGGTGTGGCCATGGCGCAGATGCGCAACGTGCACCGCGAGCAGGTCGAAGAGGTCATGACCGAGTTCGTCGAGACCGTCGGCGATCAGACCAGCCTGGGCGTCGGCTCCGACGGCTACATCCGCAAAATGCTCACCCAGGCATTGGGTGAAGACAAGGCCAACGGCCTCATCGACCGGATTCTGCTGGGTGGCAACACCAGCGGCCTGGACAGCCTGAAATGGATGGAGCCGCGCGCGGTTGCCGACGTGATCCGGTTCGAGCACCCGCAGATTCAAGCCATTGTGGTGGCTTATCTGGACGCCGATCAGGCCGGTGAAGTGCTCGGCCATTTTGATCACAAGGTGCGCCTGGACATCATCCTGCGCGTGTCTTCGTTGAACACCGTGCAGCCGGCCGCGCTCAAGGAGCTGAACCAGATTCTCGAGAAGCAGTTCTCGGGTAACGCCAACACGTCGCGTACCACCCTGGGTGGTATCAAACGTGCTGCCGATATCATGAACTTCCTCGACAGCTCCATCGAAGGCACGCTCATGGATTCGATCCGCGAGGTCGACGAAGATCTGTCGACCCAGATCGAAGACCTCATGTTTGTCTTCAACAACCTTGCCGACGTCGACGATCGCGGTATCCAGGCGCTGTTGCGCGAAGTGTCTTCGGACGTACTGGTGCTGGCGCTCAAGGGGTCGGACGAGGCGATCAAGGAAAAAATCTTCAAGAACATGTCCAAGCGTGCCGCCGAGCTGCTGCGTGACGACCTGGAAGCCAAGGGTCCGGTCCGTGTCAGCGACGTGGAAACTGCACAGAAAGAAATCCTCACTATCGCTCGCCGTATGGCCGAGGCCGGGGAGATCGTTCTCGGCGGCAAAGGTGGCGAGGAAATGATCTAAGGCGCCACTAATGTCCAGCTCCAGCAAAGAACCGGCCAGCGAACTGATTCGCGCCAAGGATGTCGGCGGCTTCGACGTCTGGTCGCTGCCCAGTTTCGACCCTTTTGTAGAGCCCGTACCCGAGCCTGAACCGGAGGTTGAAGAACCGGTTGAGGTCATTGAGGAAGTGCCGCTGGAGGAAGTTCAGCCCATCACCCTGGAGGAGCTGGAAAGCATCCGCCAGGAGGCCTACAACGAAGGCTTCGCCACGGGCGAAAAAGAAGGCTTCCACAGCACCCAGCTCAAGGTCCGGCAGGAAGCCGAACTGGCCCTGGGCGCAAAGCTGGCCAGCCTTGAACGATTGATGGAGCAGTTTCTCGACCCCATCGCCGAGCAAGACACGCAGATCGAGAAATCGATGATCCTGCTGGTCGAGCACATTGCCCGCAAAGTCATCCAGCGCGAGCTGACCACCGACTCCCGGCAGATCGGCAATGTCCTGCGCGACGCGTTGAAGCTGTTGCCCATGGGCGCCACCAACGTGCGAATTTTCATCAATCCTCAGGACTTCGAGCAGATCAAGGCGCTGCGCGAGCGCCATGAGGAAAACTGGCGCATCGTCGAAGACGACACCTTGCAGGCCGGTGGTTGCCGGATCGAGACCGAGCACAGCCGCATCGATGCCAGCATCGAAACCCGCATCGCCCAGGCCGTCACCAAAATGTACGACCAGATGCACGAGCAGGCTCTGCATCCGGCCAGTTCAGACCTGAGTCTTGATCTGGACAAAGTTCCTGAAGCCAGCACGTCTACAGCTGCCGAGAAGCCCGATGCGCCTTGATCGCACCAGCTTTGGCAAGCGTCTGGGTTCGTACGCCGAAACCATCGACCTGCCGACTCAGCCGCTGGTCGAGGGCCGTCTGCTGCGCATGGTCGGCCTGACCCTGGAAGCTGAAGGTCTGCGCGCCGCCATGGGCAGCCGCTGCGTCGTGATCAACGATGACAGCCATCATCCGGTTGAGGTCGAAGCCGAAGTCATGGGCTTTTCCGGCAGCAAAGTATTCCTCATGCCGGTGGGCAGCGTGGCGGGCATTGCCCCCGGCGCGCGAGTGGTGCCGTTGATCGACACCGGCCGCCTGCCCATGGGCATGGCGATGTTGGGTCGCGTGCTCGACGGTGCCGGACGTGCACTGGACGGCAAGGGCGGCATCAAGGCCGAAGACTGGGTGCCCATGGATGGCCCGACCATCAACCCGCTCAAGCGCAACCCTATCAGCCAGCCGCTGGACGTGGGTATTCGCTGCATCAACGGATTGTTGACGGTAGGCCGTGGTCAGCGACTGGGCCTGTTCGCCGGTACGGGCGTCGGCAAGAGTGTCCTGTTGGGCATGATGACGCGCTTCACCGAGGCCGACATCATCGTGGTGGGCCTGATCGGCGAGCGGGGCCGGGAAGTTAAAGAGTTCATCGAGCACAGCCTCGGTGAAGAAGGGCTGAAGCGCTCCGTCGTGGTCGCATCGCCAGCCGATGACGCGCCCTTGATGCGTTTGCGTGCCGCGATGTATTGCACGCGCATCGCCGAATACTTTCGCGATAAGGGCATGAACGTCCTGTTGCTGATGGACTCCCTGACCCGTTTCGCCCAGGCCCAGCGTGAAATCGCCCTGGCCATTGGCGAGCCGCCCGCCACCAAAGGTTATCCGCCTTCGGTATTCGCCAAGCTGCCCAAGCTGGTGGAACGCGCCGGTAACGCCGAGGCGGGTGGTGGGTCGATCACTGCGTTTTATACCGTGTTGTCCGAAGGCGATGACCAGCAGGACCCGATTGCCGACTCGGCCCGAGGCGTGCTCGATGGTCACATCGTGTTGTCCCGGCGCCTGGCCGAAGAAGGGCACTACCCGGCCATCGATATCGAAGCCTCCATCAGCCGGGTGATGCCGTCGGTGGTCACGCCTGAACACATGAATCAGGCGCAGCACTTCAAACAGCTGTGGTCGCGCTATCAGCAAAGTCGCGACTTGATCAGCGTGGGCGCTTATGTAGCCGGTGGCGACCGGGAAACCGACCTGGCCATTGCCTTGCAGCCGGTGCTGGTGCGTTACCTGCGCCAGGGGCTGAACGAAAACCAGAGCATGGAAAACAGCAGTGCACAGCTGGCGGCCGTGTTCAATCCGGCAGCGGGCGGCTGATAGATCATGGCCAAAAGTCGTGCGGCTCGCCTGGCTCCGGTGGTGGACATGGCCGAAAGCGCCGAGCGCACGGCGGCGCAGCGTCTGGGGCACTTTCAAGGCCAGGTGCGTATCGCCGAAGGCAAGCTGGACGAGCTTGAGCAGTTTCGCATGGCCTATCAGCAGCAATGGATCGACAAAGGTGCCAGCGGCGTTTCGGGCCAGTGGCTGATGAACTACCAGCGCTTTCTCAATCAACTGGAAACTGCCGTCGGTCAGCAGCGCAAGAGCCTGGCCTGGCACCAGGAAAACCTGGAAAAAGCCCGTGGTGCCTGGCAGCAGGCCTACGCCCGGGTCGAAGGGTTGCGCAAGCTGGTCCAGCGCTACATCGACGAAGCCCGCCAGCTGGAAGACAAGCGCGAACAGAAATTGCTGGATGAACTGTCCCAGCGCCTGCCGAGGCAGTCGCAGTTTTAAGGTTTAGATACACCCCGATCCTGTAGCTGACCGAGGTTGCAAGGGCTGCGAAGGCGATGTGTCTGACCCGCCGCGGTTCGCAGCCTTCGGCAGCTCCTACAGGGTTTGCGTAATTTCAGATACACCCGGCGCTGTAGGCGTTGACCGAGGTTACAAGGGCTGCGAAGGCGATGTGTCCGGCCCCCAGCTTCTGCAGGTCGAGATGATGAAATCTGCGATGCATCAATTTGCCGCCTTCGTCAGGCGGTGCTACACCTTGAATACGTGCCGAGGCCTAATCAGGAACTTCCCATGTCGGTTACCTCCGAGCTTTCCCCCGACGGTCAACAGCTGACCATTTTCGTCTCGGGCCGTTTTGATTTTGCGTCGCATCAGGACTTTCGCGCTGCCTATGAAGGCTTGGGCAGTGAGCAGCGTTACGTCGTGGATCTGCGCGGCACGCATTACCTGGACAGCTCAGCGCTGGGCATGTTGCTGCTGTTGCGCGACCATGCCGGGGGCGAGCGGGCGCGGATCAGGCTGGTCAACTGCACGGCCGACGTCATCACCATCCTGACGATTTCCAATTTCTCGAAACTGTTCCAGATAGGTTGACCCCCTTGCAGCCATCTAGCGAACACCTGTGCATTCTGATCGCTGACGACAGTGCCAGTGATCGCTACCTTCTATCGACCATTGTCAGTCGCCAGGGCCATGAGGTGCTGTGCGCCGCCAATGGTGCCGAGGCGGTGGCCGCGTTCGAAAAGCATCGCCCGCATCTGATCCTGATGGACGCATTGATGCCGGTCATGGATGGCTTCGACGCGGCGCGGCGCATCAAGCAGCTGGCGGGCGAAGCGCTGGTGCCGATCATTTTCCTGACCTCACTGACCGAGGGTGAGGCACTGGCGCGTTGTCTGGATGCCGGCGGCGATGACTTCATTGCCAAGCCTTACAACCATGTCGTGCTCACCGCCAAGATCAAGGCCATGAACCGCCTGCGACTGTTGCAGGAAACCGTGCTGCAGCAACGCGACCTGATTTCCCGTCACCACGAATACCTGCTCAACGAACAACGCGTCGCCAAGGAAGTCTTTGATCAGGTCGCGCATTCCGGGTGCCTGAATGCGTCCAACATCCGCTACCTGCAATCGCCCTATGCGTTGTTCAATGGCGATTTATTGCTGGCCACCTACACACCGGCCGGGCATATGCACATGCTGCTCGGGGATTTCACCGGTCATGGCTTGCCGGCTGCGGTGGGGGCCATGCCCCTGGCGGAAGTGTTCTACGGCATGACGGCCAAGGGTTTTGGCCTGGCCGAAACCCTGCGCGAGATGAATGCCAAGCTCAAGCGCATCCTGCCGGTGGACATGTTTTGCTGCGCGACCTTGTTATGCGTCAACTTCAAACAGCGTCAGGTCGAGGTCTGGAATGGTGGGCTGCCGGATGGCTACCTGCTGAGCGCCGCCACGGGCGAGCGCACCGCGCTGGTGTCACGGCATTTACCCTTGGGGGTGTTGGACTCGTCGAGTTTCGATGACAAGACCGAGGTCTATCCGTTTGCCTGCAATGACCGGATATTCCTGCTTTCTGATGGGGTCGTCGACACCAGCAACCGTCAGGAGGAGCTGTTCGGTGTGCAGCGGCTGCATGAAGTCTTTGCCGCCAACCGCGAGCCTCATCTGCTGATCGGGGAAATTCAACAGGCCCTGACTGAATTTGGCGGACAGGCGCGTGACGACGTCAGCATGGTCGAAATTCTGGCGGTCGAAGCGCCAGATCCGGGTACCCAGGGAGTCATCTATTCGGACAGTGGCACCTCAACGCCACTGGACTGGTCGGCCACCTTCGAGTTCCGCGGTTCGACCATCAGGCGTTTCAACCCTTTGCCGTACCTCCTGCAGTTGCTGCTGGAAGTGCACGGCCTGCGCCCTCAAAGCGGGGCGCTCTATAGCGTACTCACCGAGTTGTACAGCAATGCGCTGGAACACGGCGTGCTGGGGCTGGACTCCAGTCTGAAAAACGACGCCGTGGGATTCGCCCGCTACTATCAGCTACGCGCGGAACGCCTGGCCAACCTGTGCGATGGATTCATTCGAGTGCATGTGCAGGTGGTGCCGGTGGGTGAGGGGGGGCTTTTGACGTTACAGGTCGAGGACAGTGGGCCGGGTTTCAACGTTGATACAATTCTCGCATTGCCTCCCGTGGTCGATGAGCTGTACGGTCGCGGTCTTGCGCTGGTGCGCGAGCTGAGTGAGCAGGCAACGTGGTCAGCGGATGGACGCACCGCCTGTGTGGAGTTTGCCTGGGGATGATGCCCAGCGATCAAGGAGTGAGCACGTGTCAGACAATCATCTGGATTACAGCGTTTTGAGTGCTTTGCAGGACGTCATGGAGGACGAATACCCGACCCTGCTCGACGTCTTTCTTCACGACTCCGAGACCCGCATCGTGCGCCTGCGTCAGATCCTCGGCGGTCCGGTGTTCGATCTGCAGGAGCTGTGCATGATGGCCCACAGTTTCAAAGGCAGCAGCAGCAATATGGGTGCTTTGCAATTGGCCGCCCTGTGCCATCAGCTCGAAGAGCGCAGCCGTCGGCAGGACGTGACCGGGCTCGGCGATTTGCTGCTCAGCATCGATCACGAATACTCGGCAGTACGCCGTTTGTTCGACGCCGAACGTCAGCTTTTTCGCTCACCCCTGATCGCTCACCCCTGATCAGTTGCCAGGCCAGGCTCATCTGGCCCGTATCTTGCTCTGTTCTGCGTATTCAGCTGTTTTTGCGGAGAACGACATGCCCCTCGCCACCAATGCACTGCTTCAAGCCAACGCCGCGGCCGCGACGAAGTCCAGTGCTGCCAGCAACCAGACCAAGGCTTCGGACAGCAGTGCGAGCGATCGCTCAAGCTTCTCCGACGTATACGCCAAGCAGGCTGACGCCAAGGCTGCGGCCCGTGACGATGCGCCGGTCAAGTCCCGCACTGTTGCTGACAAAGACAAGTCGGTAGCCGATAAAAACAGCTCGGTTGCCAAGGATGACGCCACTGCCGCCGATCAGACGTCCGTTGCCGAAAGCGGCAATCCCTTGCCTGTCGACCCGGCAGCAGCAGTTGCGGGCGAAGACGCCGACCAGGCAACTGACGAGGCGATAGACCCTGCCTTGCTGGCAGCGACACCTGCCGAACTGCCGGTTGACCCGACGCTGGACCCGACCTTGCAGGCCATGGCAGGGCAGGCGGTTGCTGCTCCCGTTGTCGATAAGCCTGTTGCCGACGTCGAGCCGAGCGTCTCGCTTACCACTGCTGTGACTTCCACTGCCACCGCGCAACCTGCAGCACCGGTTGCCGAAGCACCGTTCGACCCGAACGCAGACCCGCTGGAAAACATGCCTGCCTTGCAGTTTGCGCTGGAGAGTGCTGCCGCCAAGGCGCAGCAGGCGCAGAACGCCAATGGTGGGAATCAAGCGGGCAAGAACGCGAAAGCAGGCGAACTCACGACCGACCAGACGCAGAACATCGCCAATAACCTGGCGGCTCTGGATGGCCAGGCACCGATCGTTGACGAGGCCAGCACTGAAAGCAGTGACAAGTCGTTTGAAGGTTTGCTGGGCGAAGGCCTCAAGGATGTCAAAGGCGCCGTGGGCGATACGCGGGTGGATAACTTTGCCGATCGCCTGGCCGCGATGAGCCAGGCCGCGCAGCAGGCTCGTCCGGCCACCGCGCCTGCCGTTCCGCTGCTCAATCAGCCGCTGGCCATGCACCAGAGTGGCTGGAGTGAAGGGGTGGTCGACCGGGTGATGTACCTGTCGAGCCAGAATCTGAAGTCTGCTGATATTCAGCTGGAACCTGCAGAACTCGGTCGCCTGGACATCCGCATCAATATGGCGCCGGACCAGCAGACCCAGGTGACCTTCATGAGTGCCCACGTTGGCGTACGTGAAGCGCTGGAAAGCCAGATGTCACGTCTGCGTGATTCCTTCACCCAGCAGGGCCTAGGTCAGGTGGATGTGAACGTCTCTGACCAGTCGCGCAATCAACAGAACCAGCAGGAGCAGCAGGCCAGCAATGCGCGTGGCACCGGCAACAACGGTTCCGGTTCCAATGGTATTGAAGGGTCGACTGACGGCGGTGGCAGCGATGCAGCGGTAGCGGTCAGCCAGCCGGCAGCCCGCGTGATCGGCACCAGCGAGATTGATTACTACGCTTGATCAGGGTTGACCATTGCCTGTAGGAGCTGCCGCAGGCTGCGAAGCGATTGTTGATCCATCGCTTTCGCGGCCTGCGCCAGCTCCTGCAAAAGTGGGCAAATCCTGCCTTCCAGAACATCCCCGCGCAACTCTGGCATAACACTTGCTCTCCCTCTGTCACGTATTAGCGAACCCCCCGAATAGTGACGGATTATTGGCATGGCGAAGAGCGACGAAGTTAAAGACCCCGCCTCAAAAGGCAAACTCAAGCTCATCATCATTGTGGTCGTGGCTTTGCTGCTCGCCGTCGGGCTGTCCGTCGGTGCAACCTGGTTCTTCATGCACAGCGCCACACCCAAGGTCGACCCGGCGGTCGCCGCTGCGGCGGATCCGAACGTCAAGCATTCGGCCATTTTCGAGCCTCTGACTCCGGCCTTCGTGGTCAATTTCAATTCCAACGGTCGCCAGCGTTACATGCAGGTCAGCATTACTATGCTGGCGCGCAATCAGGCTGACATGGAGGCACTCAAAGCCCACATGCCGGTCATTCGCAATAACCTGGTCATGCTGTTTGCCGGTATTCCTTTCGAGACACTGACGACCCCGATTGGCCAGGAAATGCTGCGCCAGAAGGCGACCGCCAGCGTTCAGGAAGTGGCCCAGAAAGAACTCGGCAAGACTGTGATCGAGCAGCTGCTTTTTACTAACTTCGTATTGCAGTAGGACCACGACATGGCCGTGCAAGACCTGCTGTCCCAGGATGAGATCGACGCGCTGTTGCATGGCGTGGATGATGGCTTGGTGCCGACCGATGGTCCGGCCGAGCCTGGCACCATCAAAAGTTACGACCTGACCAGTCAGGACCGGATCGTCCGGGGGCGCATGCCGACCCTGGAAATGATCAACGAGCGTTTTGCCCGTTACACCCGTATCAGCATGTTCAACCTGCTGCGCCGCTCGGCGGATGTGGCGGTCGGCGGCGTGCAGGTCATGAAGTTCGGTGAGTACGTGCACTCGCTGTACGTGCCCACCAGCCTCAACCTGGTCAAGCTCAAGCCTCTACGCGGCACCGCGCTGTTCATCCTCGACGCCAAGCTGGTGTTCAAGCTGGTGGATAACTTCTTCGGGGGTGACGGTCGTCACGCCAAGATCGAAGGCCGCGAATTCACCCCGACGGAGTTGCGGGTGGTGCGCATTGTGCTGGATCAGGCCTTTATCGACCTGAAGGAGGCCTGGCAGGCGATCATGGAAGTGAACTTCGAGTACATCAACTCGGAAGTGAACCCGGCCATGGCCAACATCGTCGGGCCGAGCGAGGCGGTAGTGGTGTCGACGTTTCATATCGAACTGGACGGCGGTGGCGGCGATCTGCACGTCACCATGCCCTATTCGATGATCGAACCGATCCGGGAAATGCTCGATGCGGGCTTCCAGTCCGATCTGGACGACCAGGACGAACGTTGGGTCAACGCCCTCAAACAAGACGTGCTGGATGTGTCTGTGCCGATCAGTACCGTGGTTGCCCGACGCGAACTGCCGTTGCGAGACATCCTGCACATGCAGCCCGGCGACATCATTCCGGTGGAGCTGGACGAAACACTGGTGATGCGCGCCAATGGCGTGCCGTCATTCAAGGTCAAGCTGGGCTCGCACCAGGGCCACCTGGCTTTGCAAGTGATCGAACCGATCGAGCGGCGTTGAGTTTTATCAACGCCGACATTTTGTTGTGTAACTGAATCAATGTGCACCGAGGACAACCGATGGCTGATGAAAACGATATGACGTCCGCTGATGATCAGGCGCTGGCCGATGAATGGGCTGCTGCGCTGGGTGAATCCGGTGATGGCAACCAGGACGACATCGACGCATTGCTAGCAGCCGACGCCGGTAACTCGGCAGCTTCCAGCCGCATGGCGATGGAAGAGTTTGGCAGCATGCCAAAGAACAACAATCCGGTGAGCCTGGACGGTCCGAACCTCGACGTGATTCTCGACATCCCGGTGTCGATCTCCATGGAAGTGGGCAGCACCGACATCAACATTCGCAACCTTCTGCAGCTCAACCAGGGGTCGGTGATCGAACTGGATCGTCTGGCGGGTGAGCCGCTGGACGTGCTGGTCAACGGCACGTTGATTGCGCATGGCGAAGTAGTGGTGGTCAACGAGAAGTTCGGCATCCGCCTGACTGACGTGATCAGCCCCAGCGAACGTATCAAGAAGCTGCGCTAGTGAAGATGTTCAAATCCGTTGCGGTACTGCTCGCCATGCCTGTGTACGCACTGGCCGCCGAGCCCGCCGTGCAGGCGGCAGCGCCGCAGGCCAATGTGTCGCTGGCCAGCGGCATGGGCGGGCAATTGACGCAGTTGCTGTTCGGCCTGCTGCTGGTGGTGGGACTGATCTTCGCGCTGGCCTGGCTGATGCGTCGCGTGCAGAGCGGTATGCCGGGCAATGCGCAGGTCATCGAGTTGGTCGGCTCGCGGGCGATCGGGCCGCGTGACCGGCTGGTGCTGGTGCAGGTGGGTAACGAGCAGATTCTGCTGGGCGTCACGCCGGGGCGGATCACGCCTTTGCATGTGCTCAAGGAACCGGTGGATGCGCCGGAACGGCAGCCGGTCAACTCTGAGTTTGCACAGCGTTTGATGGACTTGATGGGCAACAAGGTTCAGAAGGATAAGAAGTAATGCTGCGCATTCTGTTGACGCTCTTGTTGGTGCTGGCAGCGCCTGTGGTGTTCGCTGCCGACCCGTTGTCCATCCCGGCGATCACCTTGTCCAATGGGGCCAATGGTCAGCAGGAATATTCGGTCAGCCTGCAGATCCTGCTGATCATGACCGCGCTGAGCTTCATTCCAGCGTTCGTCATGCTGATGACCAGCTTTACCCGGATCATCATCGTTTTTTCCATCTTGCGGCAGGCCCTTGGCTTGCAGCAGACGCCGTCGAACCAGATTCTGACCGGCATGGCGTTGTTCCTGACCATGTTCATCATGGCCCCGGTCTTCGACCGGGTGAACCAGGATGCCTTGCAGCCTTACCTCGCGGAAACCCTGACCGCCCAGGATGCAGTGGCCAAGGCGCAAGTGCCGATCAAGGACTTCATGCTGGCCCAGACGCGCACCAGCGATCTTGAGCTGTTCATGCGCCTTTCCAAGCGCACCGACATTGCTTCGCCGGACCAGGCACCGCTTAACATTCTGGTCCCGGCGTTTGTGATCTCCGAACTCAAGACGGCTTTCCAGATCGGCTTCATGATCTTCATTCCGTTTCTGGTCATCGATCTGGTGGTCGCCAGCGTACTGATGGCGATGGGTATGATGATGCTCTCGCCGCTGATCATTTCCCTGCCGTTCAAAATCATGTTGTTCGTACTGGTGGATGGCTGGGCGTTGATCGTCGGCACCCTGGCCAGCAGTTTCGGTGGCGTATGACGCCTCTTGATCGGGAGTCCGTGGGATGACACCAGAAGTAGCGGTCGATCTGTTTCGTGAAGCGCTCTGGCTGACCACGGTGCTGGTGGCAATCCTCGTGGTGCCGAGCCTGCTCTGCGGCTTGCTGGTGGCGATGTTCCAGGCCGCGACCCAGATCAACGAACAGACCCTGAGCTTTCTGCCACGTCTGATCGTGATGCTCATCACCCTGATCGTCGCCGGTCCCTGGCTGCTCAAGGTGTTCATGGAGTACATCCTGAACCTGTACAGCAGCATTCCAACCGTGATCGGCTGACCCCATGGAACCGGTTCTGGCCCTGACTGACGGGCAGATCGGCACCTGGGTCGCGAGCTTCATGCTGCCCATGTTTCGCATCACGGCATTGCTGATGACCATGCCGGTATTTGGCACCACGCTCGTGCCGCGTCGGGTACGGATGTATTTCGCGTTGGCGATCACAGTCGTGGTTGCTCCTGTGCTCCCCCCTATGCCGCAAGTCAATGCGCTTGATCTTTCTGCACTGCTGCTGATTGGCGAGCAAATCATTATTGGCGCCGGGATGGGCTTGCTTCTTCAACTGTTCTTCCAGGCCTTTGTGATCGCCGGCCAGATACTTTCGACTCAGATGGGTATGGGCTTCGCTTCAATGGTCGACCCTACCAACGGTGTGTCATCGGCGGTCATCGGGCAGTTTTTCACCATGCTGGTGACCCTGGTGTTTCTGGGCATGAACGGCCATCTGGTGGTGATCGAAACCCTCATCGAAAGCTTTACCACCATGCCGGTAGGCAGCGGTTTGCTGGTTTCCAATTTCTGGGATCTGGCCAATGGGCTGACCTGGGTCATGGGCGCGGGGCTGAGGATCGTGTTGCCGGCGATCACCGCACTGCTGGTGATCAACATCGCGTTTGGCATCATGACCCGCGCCGCGCCGCAACTGAACATCTTCTCAATCGGCTTCCCGCTGACTCTGGTGCTGGGCATGGGGATCATGTGGCTGACGCTGGCCGACATCCTCAATCAGTATCAGCCGTTGGCGATCGATGCCTTGCAACACTTGCGCGACATGGTGAGGGCTCGCTGAGATGGCTGAGAACGAGAATGGCCAGGACAAAACAGAAGAGCCCACGGAAAAGAAACGCCAGGACGCTCGAAAAGAGGGGCAGATTGCACGCTCCAAAGAGCTCAATACGCTGGTAGTGACGATGGCGGGCGCGATTGGTCTGCTTGTCGAGGGCGACAGCATCGCCAGGATGATGTCGTACCTGATGACCTCCAACTTCACCATCACCCGCGAAGCGCTCATGGATGAGGGCTCCATGGCGCGGATGCTGCTTTCGAGTGGCAAGCATGCACTGGTGGTCATGTTGCCTTTTCTACTGGTGATGACCGTGGCGGCGGTCATCGGCCCGATCTCTCTGGGGGGGTGGTTGTTCGCGGCCAAGTCCCTGGCGCCCAAGTTCAGCCGGATGAACCCTTTGTCGGGTATCAAGCGCATGTTTTCGACGACTGCTCTGATCGAACTGGTCAAGTCGTTTGCAAAATTCCTGATCGTGCTGATTGTCGCTTTAGTCGTGTTGAGCAAGGAGCGTAACGACCTGGTTTCCATTGCGCACGAGCCTTTGGAGCAGGCCATTATCCACAGCTTGCTGGTGGTCGGCTGGAGTACGTTGTGGATGGCCTGCGGTCTGCTGCTCATCGCGGCGGTGGATGTGCCGTTCCAGATCTACGAGGCGCACAAGAAACTGCTGATGACCAAGCAGGAAATTCGTGACGAACACAAGAACAGCGATGGCAACCCGCAGGTCAAGCAGCGTATCCGTCAGCTGCAATACGATATGTCGCAGCGGCGAATGATGGAGTCGGTGCCTGAGGCGGACGTGATTATTACCAACCCGACGCATTTCGCGGTGGCACTCAAATACGACCCGGAGAAGGGTGGGGCGCCGATGCTGGTGGCTAAAGGGGTGGACTTTGTCGCACTGAAGATTCGCGAGATTGGCGCCCACCATCAGATTCTGATCCTTGAGTCTCCGGGGCTTGCGCGCTCGATTTACTACAGCACCGATCTTGACCAGGAAATCCCGGCGGGGCTTTACCTGGCGGTGGCTCAGGTGTTGGCGTATGTCTATCAGATTCGGCAATTCCATGCGGGCGGGGGCAAGCGGCCTGATCCGTTGGGGGATATTACGATTCCGCCGGATTTGCGGAGGGATGAGTGATGTATTGTTCTCGGGTCTCGGTCTGAACTGAGTACATATCCGTTACTTGTGGGCTCTGAAACTATGGTTGCGCCCTTACGGCGCCTCACTTTTGAAGCGCAAAAGTAAGCAAAACGCTCTTGCCCCACCACTCGGTCCCTCGCTGACGCTCGGCATACCCGTAATCCGACATTGATTCGGCGGGCCGCCGCGAAGGGCCATCCCTGGCCCAGCGCGGCTAAACCGGCATCCATGCCGGTTCACCCGCCGAATCAATATCGAATTCCGGCCAGCGTGGTTTGACGGGGCGCCTAAGATCAAAAGCCAAATCAAAAGCGCGCGAGGCGGCCTGAGAGCCGGCCTGCTTTTTTTTGTGTGATCCTGCCGCGCTGTCTTCATTGTTTGCGCCATTGCCTTCGCGAATGAATTCGCTCTTATCAAACATAAAATAACTATCTGAATTGTAATGATTTTTTGTGGGAGGACCGGGGTGGCGCTCCACCTTGCTCGCGAAGAGGCCGGTACACCCGATACATTTCTGTGAGCAGGAACATCGCTTTCGCGAGCAAGCTCGCTCCCACAGGTCCTGTGTTTGCTGCGCGACAGAGCGCCGTCTGGACGACGTGGGCACTCCCACGGAACAACGGAGTGAGCAATTCTCTGTAGGAGCTGCCGAAGGCTGCGAATCGGTAGCCGCCTTCGCAGCCTTCGGCAGCTCCTACACTTCAATCCGCGCCAAGCCGCTCATTCCTGCTTTTGATTTTGATCCGCTTTTGATTTTGATCCTGGCGCCCCGTTAAACCACGCTGGCCGAACGCAGAGCTTGAACCGTGGGTAACCCGGCAGGACGCCGGGTTAGCCGCACTGGGCCAGGGATGGCCCTTTGCGGCGGCCCACGGTTCAAGGTCTGCGGTCGGGTACACCGAGCCTAAGCGAGGTGCCGAGTGGTGGGGCAAGGACCTTTTGGTTACTTTTGGGGCTGTTTGCCAAAAGTGACCCGCTGTAAGAGCGGAACCACAATTGGCCTTTACCGCGGCAACGGATATACACACAAATCCAAAACCCAACTCAGAATAAACCCCACCATTTCCACAATTGGAAAGCTTCTTGCAATAGCTCTAATCAGGTCGCCTTCGGCGTCAAAGTTTTGATTTAGCGCGCAGGTAAATATTCGGTGGATCGCTCTCAATTAGTCACCAACGCACGCAGCGGTCTGGCGGGTCTCGGTCGAGGTCAGCTAGGCGTTCCGCTGCTGCTATTGGTCATGATGGCAATGATGATGTTGCCCATCCCGCCGTTCCTGCTGGACGTGTTCTTCACGTTCAACATTGCCCTGTCCATTGTGGTCCTGCTGGTCTGCGTCTACGCCCTGCGGCCGCTGGATTTCTCCGTATTCCCCACCATCCTGCTCGTCGCGACGCTGCTGCGGCTGGCGCTGAACGTCGCGTCCACCCGCGTGGTCATGCTCCACGGCCAGGACGGCCACGCCGCAGCCGGTAAGGTGATCCAGGCCTTTGGTGAAGTGGTCATCGGCGGTAACTACGTCGTGGGTATCGTGGTGTTCGCGATCCTGATGATCATCAACTTCGTCGTCATCACCAAGGGTGCCGGGCGTATCTCCGAGGTGAGTGCGCGTTTCACCCTGGACGCCATGCCCGGCAAACAGATGGCGATCGACGCCGACCTGAACGCCGGTCTCATTGATCAGCCTGAAGCCAAGCGTCGTCGTCTTGAAGTGGCGCAGGAAGCCGAGTTCTACGGCTCCATGGACGGTGCCAGCAAATTCGTTCGCGGTGACGCCATCGCCGGTCTGTTGATTCTGTTCATCAACCTCATCGGCGGCATGCTGGTGGGTATGCTGCAACACAACATGACCTTCGCCGATGCCGGCAAGATTTACACCCTGCTGACCATCGGTGACGGTTTGGTGGCGCAATTGCCATCACTGCTGCTGTCCACTGCGGCGGCGATCATGGTGACCCGTGCTTCCGGTTCGGAAGAAATGGGCAAAATGATCAACCGCCAGATGTTCACGTCCTGGAAAGCCCTGGGCGTATCGGGCGCGATCATGATCGTGATGGGTCTGGTGCCGGGCATGCCGCACTTTTCCTTCATCAGCCTGGGCCTGGTGGCGGGCGGTATCGCCTACATCCTGTGGAAGAAAGAGAACCAGATCAAGATTGTGGCGCTGGAGGAGGTCAAGCGTCAGCAAGAGATGCTGCCGTCACCTACCCGCGTTCAGGACTCCAAAGAGCTGGGCTGGGACGATGTCACGCCTATCGACATGATCGGTCTGGAAGTGGGCTACCGCCTGATTCCGCTGGTGGACCGCAATCAGGGCGGGCAGCTGCTGGCGCGGATCAAGGGCGTGCGCAAGAAGCTCTCCCAGGAGTTGGGCTTTCTCATGCCCACCGTGCATATCCGTGACAACCTGGACCTGGCGCCCAGCGCCTATCGCCTGACATTGATGGGCGTGACCCTGGCCGAGGCGGAGATTTACCCGGATCGTGAATTGGCGATCAACCCGGGCCAGGTGTTCGGTACGCTCAACGGCATTACCGCCAAGGACCCGGCGTTTGGTCTGGAGGCGGTCTGGATCGAAATCAGCCAGCGCAGTCAGGCTCAGTCACTGGGTTACACCGTGGTGGATGCCAGTACTGTAGTGGCAACGCACTTGAACCAGATTCTCTACAAACACTCCCATGAGCTGATCGGGCACGAAGAAGTGCAGCAATTGATGCAATTGCTGGCCAAAAGCTCGCCTAAACTGGCTGAAGAGCTGGTGCCGGGCATTCTTTCGCTGTCGGCGTTGCTCAAAGTGCTGCAGGCGCTGTTGGCCGAACAAGTGCCTGTACGGGACATTCGCAGCATCGCCGAGGCCATCGCCAACAACGCAATGCGGAGTCAAGATACCGCCGCTCTGGTGGCCGCAGTCCGGGTCGGTTTGAGCCGCGCAATCGTGCAAAGCATTGTAGGCATTGAGCCGGAGCTGCCAGTTATCACGCTGGAGCCAAGGTTGGAACAGATATTGCTCAATAGTCTGCAGAAGGCGGGTCAAGGTCAGGAAGAAGGCGTTCTCCTTGAGCCGAGCATGGCGGAAAAGCTTCAGCGTTCGCTGATCGAAGCCGCCCAGCGTCAGGAAATGCAGGGCATGCCGGTGATTCTGCTGGTGGCCGGCCCGATCCGCGCGATGCTTTCGCGGTTTGGACGCCTGGCTGTACCGAATATGCATGTTCTGGCCTATCAGGAAATTCCTGATAACAAGCAAGTAACCATCGTAGCGACTGTCGGGCCTAACGGCTGAGGTAGTGAGTCATGCAAGTTAAGCGATTTTTCGCCGCCGATATGCGTCAAGCCATGAAGCTGGTTCGCGATGAGCTGGGCGCTGAGGCGGCCATCATCGGTAACCGGCGCATTGCTGGCGGCGTTGAGCTGACTGCTGCTCTGGATTACAAGCTGTCGGCGTTGGCCCCTCGGGTGCCGAACATCGAGCTTGAAGATGAGCTGCGCAAAACCCAGTCGCGTATTGTGTCGGCCCAGGCTGAACTCAATAACCGTGGCGAAAGCGATGGCTCGGTCAACCGTCAGCTGTTCGCCGGGTTGCCGCTGGACTCAACCGACACGCACATCGAGCCAACTCTGGAGGAGCCGCCACGCCCGCTGGCTCAGGCCTACGCCCCGGCAGCGGCCCCGGCGGCCAGCCAGCGCGGCTATGACTCGATGCGCTCTGAATTGAATGGCCTGCGCGAATTGCTGGAAGTCCAGCTCGGTTCGCTGGCCTGGAGCCAGTTGCAGGGCAGCCGTCCTGCGCAAGCCAACCTCTGGCGTCGTCTGCAGCGCGTAGGCCTGTCTGGCCCGCTGTCGCGTGACTTGCTGGACATGATCCCGGATATCGACGAGCCCCGTCAGGCCTGGCGCATGCTGCTGGCGCACCTGGCCCGCATGATCTCCGTCCCTGACGTCGAGCCTCTCGAAGAGGGTGGCGTGATTGCCATGGTGGGCCCTGCGGGTATGGGCAAAACCACGACGCTGGCCAAGCTGGCCGCTCGTTACGTGCTCAAGTACGGCGCGCAGAATATCGCGCTGGTGAGCATGGACAGCTTCCGCATTGGTGCTCAGGAACAACTCAAGACGCTGGGTCGCATTCTCAATGTGCCTGTGACCCACGTCGACCCTGGCCAGTCACTGGCCCAGGCGCTGGATCCACTGCTGCGCAAGCGCGTGGTGCTGATCGATACCGCCGGCCTGCAGGCCAGCGACCCGGCACTGCGCATGCAGCTTGAAAGCCTGGCAGGGCGCGGCATCAAGTCGCGCAATTACCTGGTGCTGGCAACAACCAGCCAGAAGCAGGTGCTCACTGCCGCCTATCACAGCTACAAACGTTGCGGTCTGGCCGGGTGCATTCTGACCAAGCTGGATGAAACCGCCAGCCTGGGCGAAGTGCTCAGCCTGGCAATCAGTCATGAGCTTCCAGTGGCCTATCTCACTGATGGACCACGCATTCCTGACGACCTTCACCTGCCACGCAGGCACCAACTGGTGACCCGCGCTGTCAATGTGCAGATGCAAGAAGAGCCTAGCGAGGAAGCGATGGCAGACATGTTCGCCGATCTTTACCACAACCCCAACAAACGGGTGGGCTAAGTGAAGCAAACTCTTGGAATGTACCTGCATCGATGGTCTGCCAAGCATTGTTCCCCAGTGAACGTGCAGCCGCCAATGTGGCTTCGGTCTACGCAAGACAAGGTAATGAAATAACATGGGCAGCATGCATCCCGTACAGGTGATCGCGGTGACCGGCGGCAAAGGTGGCGTCGGTAAGACTAACGTGTCAGTGAATCTGTCGCTGGCCCTGGCTGAACTCGGCCGTCGGGTTCTGCTGCTTGATGCTGACTTGGGTCTGGCTAACGTCGATGTCTTACTGGGGCTGACACCCAAACGCACCCTGGCCGATGTGATCGAAGGCCGCTGCGAACTGCGCGACGTGCTGCTGCAAGGTCCGGGCGGTATTCGCATCGTGCCTGCGGCGTCCGGCACCCAGAGCATGGTGCATCTGAGCCCGGCCCAGCATGCCGGCCTGATCCAGGCGTTCAGCGACATTGGCGACAACCTCGACGTGCTGGTGATCGACACGGCCGCCGGTATTGGCGAGTCGGTGGTCAGCTTCGTGCGAGCCGCTCATGAAGTGCTGCTGGTGGTCTGCGACGAGCCGACCTCCATCACCGACGCCTACGCCTTGATCAAACTGCTCAATCGCGACTACGGCATGAACCGCTTCCGCGTCCTGGCCAACATGGCCCAGAGCCCGCAGGAAGGGCGCAACCTGTTCGCCAAGCTGACCAAGGTTACCGATCGTTTTCTTGACGTCGCCCTGCAATACGTCGGCGCCGTGCCTTATGACGAAAGCGTGCGCAAGGCTGTACAGAAGCAGCGCGCGGTTTACGAAGCTTTCCCTCGCTCCAAATGCTCGCTGGCGTTCAAGGCCATCGCGCAGAAGGTCGACACCTGGCCATTGCCTGCTAATCCGCGGGGCCATCTGGAGTTCTTCGTCGAGCGACTCGTTTACCAGACCAGTGCGGGGCCGGTTCAATGACAGCGAGCGGTTATCAGATGTACAGCAAGGCCTCGAAGAACTCGCAATACGAGTTGATCGAACGCTACGCGCCGCTGGTCAAGCGCATTGCCTACCACCTGCTGGCGCGTCTGCCGGCCAGCGTTCAGGTCGAAGACCTGATCCAGGCGGGCATGATCGGCCTGCTGGAGGTTTCGACCAAATACGACTGCACCAAGGGCGCGAGTTTCGAAACTTACGCCGGCATTCGTATCCGTGGCGCAATGCTCGATGAAGTGCGCAAGGGCGACTGGGCACCGCGCTCGGTGCACCGCAATACGCGCATGGTCAGTGACGCAATTCGAACAATTGAAGCTAAAACAGGTCGCGACGCTAAAGATCACGAGGTTGCGGCCGAACTCCAATTGAGTCTCGATGATTATTACGGGATTTTGAACGATACCTTGGGCAGCCGGCTGTTCAGTTTCGACGACCTGTTGCAGGACGGCGAACATGAAGGGCTGCATGAGGATGGCGCAAGCGGTTCGCTTGAGCCGTCGCGTGACCTGGAAGATGAACGTTTCCAGGCTGCGTTGGCAGATGCAATTGCCAATTTGCCGGAGCGTGAGCGTCTGGTCTTGGCGCTGTACTACGACGAAGAGCTGAACCTCAAGGAAATCGGTGAGGTCCTGGGGGTCAGCGAATCGCGTGTCAGCCAGTTACACAGCCAGTGCGCAGCTCGTTTGCGAGGGCGTTTGGGAGAGTGGCGAGCGCGTTGATACGCGATTGGCAACCCTGACAGGTTGTGATCGTGTATAAGCCCGGCTGTGCAAAGCGTTACGTGGGAAAGTGGACAAGGCTGGAGCCTCACAGACATTCGTGCCACGGACTTTTGAAAGGCTACAACTTTCAGCCGGTCCGTGGATGAACTGTGCGGTTTCCATAACTGTTGATTACCAAGCCCGTCGTCGTTTTCGTACAGCCGATGTGAGCTGTGCCGGTATTGATTGAACAGCGCGTTCAGGTGCTGAACGCGTCAAAGACTGCTTGGAGGTCGAATTGGACAAGAACATGAAAATCCTCATCGTTGATGACTTCTCAACGATGCGGCGGATCATTAAGAACCTGCTGCGTGATCTGGGCTTCACCAACACGTCCGAAGCCGATGACGGGCTTACCGCGTTGCCGATGCTGGAGAGCGGTTCCTTTGACTTTCTGGTAACGGACTGGAACATGCCCGGGATGACCGGTATCGATCTGCTCCGCAAAGTACGTGCCGACGAGCGCCTCAAGCACTTGCCGGTGTTGATGGTTACTGCCGAAGCAAAACGCGACCAGATCATCGAGGCTGCTCAAGCCGGTGTGAATGGTTATGTAGTCAAGCCGTTCACGGCTCAGGCGCTGAAAGAAAAGATCGAGAAGATCTTCGAACGCGTCAATAGCTGATGATGCCGTGAGGGCGCTATGGAGAACGATGAAACGTCAATGGGCGAGTTTGAATCGACCCTGAAAAAACACGCCACAGAGCTGGTTGCGAGCCTTGAAAAAGGCCGTTTCGGCGACGCGGTGCAACTGATTCACGAGCTTAACCAGGCTCGGGATCGTGGCCTGTATCAGGAAATCGGCAAACTGACCCGCGAGTTGCACAGCGCGATCGTCAATTTCCAGATTGACCCGAACATGCCGCAAGCCGAAGAAGTGTCGCAGATCACCGATGCCACCGAACGCCTGTCGTATGTTGTCAGGCTCACGGAAAATGCGGCTAACCGCACCATGGATCTGGTTGAACAAAGCACGCCTTTGATGAATGGTCTGAGTGCCGATGCCAAGGCCTTGAGCGCCGACTGGGGACGCTTCATGCGTCGCGAAGTGGGTGCTGATGAGTTTCGTGAATTGGCGCGCAACGTAGAAGGCTTTCTAACTCGTACCGAGAAAGACAGCCATGAAGTTGCCACGCACCTTAACGACATTCTTCTGGCACAAGACTTCCAGGATCTGACCGGTCAAGTGATCAAACGCGTGACGCAATTGGTCACCGAGGTCGAGAGCAATCTGCTCAAGCTGGTGCTCATGGCCAGTCATGTTGACCGCTTTGCGGGCATCTCCCATGACGAAGAATCCATCCGCGCAGAAAAAGATCCAGAAAAACATATCAAACAGGGTGAAGGTCCGCAGATTAATGCCGATAAACGAGAAGACGTTGTGTCCGGACAGGACGATGTAGACGATCTGCTATCGAGCCTGGGCTTCTAGGTCTGTTGACGGTTAATTTTAGGGAGCACCCCAATGAGCTTCGGCGCCGATGAAGAAATCCTTCAGGATTTTCTGGTAGAGGCCGGAGAAATTCTCGAGCAATTGTCTGAACAGCTGGTCGAGCTGGAAAGCCGACCTGATGACGCAGACTTGCTCAATGCAATTTTTCGCGGTTTTCACACTGTAAAAGGGGGCGCCGGCTTCCTCCAGCTCCATGAGCTGGTGGAGTGCTGCCACATCGCCGAGAACGTCTTCGACATCCTGCGCAAGGGTGAGCGTCGCGTTGATTCGGAATTGATGGACGTGGTCCTTGAAGCGCTGGATGCGGTGAACGGCATGTTCAGCCAGGTGCGCGAGCGCAGCGAAGTCACTGCGGCCACGCCCGAGTTGCTCGCTGCCCTGGCTCGCCTGGCGGAACCGGCTTCGGCTGATGAAGTCGTTGAAGCGGCCGTGCAAGAGCCCGCGCCGGTTGAAGCGGTCTCAGAAGCTGCGTCCGATGAAATTACCGACACCGAATTCGAAGCTCTGCTCGACTCCCTGAATGCCGCCAAGGAACAGGCAACTGCACCTGCCAGCGCGCCGGTAGCTGCTGCGGCCAGTCCTGCTTCGAGCAGCGATGAAATCACCGACTCGGAGTTCGAATCCCTGCTCGATCAGCTGCATGGCAAGGGGCAGTTTGCTGCCGATGCCAAGCCACCGGCCGCGTCAGCGCCTGTTGCTGCGGCGGGCGGCAAGGCCGAGAGCGGTGATATCACCGACGATGAATTCGAAGCCTTGCTCGACCAGTTGCACGGCAAGGGCTCGTTTGATCCTGGCGCCGCGGCATCGGCTGTTGCACCAGCACCTGCTCCAGTCGCGGCTGCTGCAGGCAAGAGCGACGAAATCACTGATAACGAATTTGAAGCCTTGCTTGATGAGCTGCACGGCAAAGGCAAGTTCGAGCCGGATGTGGCGGCTGTAGCCGCGCCTGCTGCGGTGGCCAAAGCCGCTCCTGCAGCGGCTGCCAAGCCTGCACCTGCTCCGGCACCGGCGGCCAAGCCGGCTGCTGCACCTGCCAAAGCTGCTGCGCCTGCTCCGGCCAAGGCCCCTGCGCCCACTGGCGAGAAGCCAGTTGCCTCAGAAGCGGAAACCACTGTGCGGGTCGATACCGCGCGCCTGGACGAGATCATGAACATGGTCGGCGAACTGGTGCTGGTGCGTAACCGTCTGGTGCGCCTGGGTCTCAACAGCGGCGACGAAGCCATGTCCAAGGCGGTCTCCAACCTTGACGTGGTCACGGCCGACTTGCAGACCGCGGTGATGAAGACGCGGATGCAGCCGATCAAGAAAGTCTTTGGCCGCTTCCCGCGACTGGTTCGCGACCTGGCGCGTCAGCTCAAGAAAGAAATCAACCTTGAGCTGGTGGGTGAAGAGACCGACCTGGACAAGAACCTCGTAGAGGCGCTTGCCGACCCGCTGGTCCACTTGGTGCGCAACGCGGTCGACCACGGTATCGAAACCCCGGAAGAACGCGAAGCATCGGGCAAGTCCCGCGGCGGGCGCGTGATTCTGGCTGCCGAACAGGAAGGCGACCACATCCTGCTGTCGATTTCCGATGACGGCAAGGGCATGGACCCTCACGTACTGCGCGCCATCGCCGTCAAACGCGGCGTGATGGACAAGGACGCCGCAGACCGTCTGAGCGACAGCGACTGCTACAACCTGATCTTTGCACCGGGCTTCTCGACCAAAACCGAGATTTCCGATGTGTCCGGTCGTGGCGTGGGCATGGACGTGGTGAAAACCAAGATCGCCCAGCTCAACGGCACCATCAACATCTACTCCACCAAGGGCCAGGGCTCGAAGATCGTCATCAAGGTCCCGTTGACCCTGGCGATCATGCCAACCCTGATGGTCATGCTGGGCAATCAGGCGTTCGCGTTCCCGCTGGTCAACGTCAACGAGATTTTCCACCTAGACCTGTCGACCACCAACGTCGTCGACGGTCAGGAAGTGGTCATCGTGCGGGACAAGGCCTTGCCATTATTCTACCTCAAGCGCTGGCTGGTCAGTTCGGCAGCGCACGAGGAACAGCACGAAGGGCATGTGGTGATTCTGTCCGTGGGCACCCAGCGCATCGGTTTTGTGGTCGATCAGCTGGTTGGCCAGGAAGAAGTGGTGATCAAGCCGCTGGGCAAGATGTTGCAAGGCACGCCAGGGATGTCGGGCGCAACCATCACCGGTGACGGTCGCATCGCATTGATTCTGGATGTGCCAAGTATGCTCAAGCGCTACGCCGCACGGCGTATTTGATCCTGGTGCCGCAGCCAGTCAACTGTCTGCGGCGCCTGATCAGGCTGCGTTGAAAAAGCGATGAGCCCCTGTGCATTGCAGGGCTCAGTGGTTTGCCTGCAGCCTCTAATGGAGTGTTTATGGTAGTCAAGGTATTGGTGGTGGACGACTCCGGTTTCTTCCGCCGCCGCGTCACGGAAATTCTTTCTTCAGATCCAAACATCAAGGTTGTGGGCACCGCAACCAATGGCAAAGAAGCAATTGACCTGGCGCTGTCCCTCAAGCCAGACGTCATTACCATGGACTACGAAATGCCCATGATGGACGGCATCACCGCCGTGCGTCATATCATGCAGCGCAGCCCGACCCCGGTGCTGATGTTCTCCTCACTGACTCACGAAGGTGCCCGCGTCACGCTGGATGCACTGGACGCCGGTGCGGTCGACTTCCTGCCCAAGAACTTCGAAGACATCTCGCGCAACCCTGACAAGGTCAAGCAGTTGCTGTGCGAGAAAGTCCACAGCATTGCCCGCAGCAATCGACGCATGGGCAGCTTCAGTGCACCTGCGCCAACGCCAGTACCCACACCTGCGCCGACGCCTGCTGCCAGCGCCTCGTATACGTCGACAGCTGCTCGCGCCGCCGCACCGGCACCCGCGCCTGCACCCACTCGCAGCCTGCCGCCACGTTCCACGCCAGCCCCGGCCGAGCGCACGTCGCACGCGCATCTGTCGCCAACGCCCAAGCGCAAAGCCTACAAACTGGTTGCCATTGGTACATCCACTGGCGGCCCGGTGGCGCTGCAGCGGGTCCTGACTCAATTGCCTGCCAATTTCCCGGCACCGATTGTCTTGATCCAGCACATGCCTGCCGCCTTCACCAAGGCCTTCGCCGAACGCCTGGACAAGCTGTGCCAGATCAGCGTCAAGGAGGCCGAGGATGGTGACATCCTGCGTCCGGGCCTTGCGCTGTTGGCGCCGGGCGGCAAGCAGATGATGGTCGACGGTCGCGGCGCGGTGAAGATTCTGCCGGGTGACGAACGCCTCAACTACAAGCCTTGCGTAGACATCACCTTCGGTTCTGCCGCCAAGTCTTATGGCGACAAAGTGCTCGCCGTGGTGCTGACCGGCATGGGCGCCGATGGCCGCGAAGGCGCGCGCCTGCTCAAGCAGGGCGGCAGTCATGTCTGGGCTCAGGATGAAGCCAGCTGCGTGATCTATGGCATGCCCATGGCAATCGTCAAAGCTGATCTGGCTGATGCGATCTACAGCCTCGATGACATCGGCAGGCACTTGGTCGAGGCGTGCGTCTGATGGATGTTTTGAGTCTGATTGGTCTGATCCTCGCGTTTGTCGCAATCATCGGTGGTAACTATCTGGAGGGCGGGCACCTTGCCGCGCTGCTCAATGGTCCTGCGGCGTTGATCGTTTTGGGCGGCACATTGGCGGCGTCGATGCTGCAGTCATCCATGAGCGCCTTCAAACGTGCGGTACAGATTGCGGGCTGGATTCTGTTCCCGCCGCGCATCGATCTGCCAGGCGGCATCGACCGGGTCATCAACTGGAGCATGATCGCCCGCAAGGAAGGTCTGCTGGGGCTTGAGGCCGTGGCCGACGCCGAGCCCGACAGCTACTCGCGCAAAGGCCTGCAGTTGCTGGTCGACGGGGCTGAACCGCAAGCGATTCGCAGCATCCTGGAAGTGGATTTCGTCACCCAGGAAACCCGCGATATCCAGGCCGCCAAAGTCTACGAAAGCATGGGCGGTTACGCACCGACCGTGGGCATCATCGGTGCGGTCATGGGCCTTATCCACGTCATGGGCAACCTGGCTGATCCGAGCCAACTGGGCAGCGGTATCGCCGTGGCGTTTGTGGCGACCATCTATGGCGTGGCGTCGGCCAACCTGATCCTGCTGCCGGTCGCCAACAAGCTCAAGGGCATCGCCCTGCGCCAATCGCGTTACCGCGAAATGGTCCTGGAAGGGCTGCTGTCCATCGCCGAGGGTGAAAACCCGCGCTCCATCGAACTCAAGCTGCAAGGCTTCATGGAGTAACCCGCCATGGCTCGACGTCGTCGACCCGAAGAGCACGAAAATCACGAACGCTGGCTGGTGTCCTACGCGGACTTCATCACCTTGCTGTTCGCCTTTTTCGTGGTCATGTACTCGATTTCGTCGGTGAACGAAGGCAAGTACAAAATTCTCTCCGAGGCGCTGGTCGGCGTGTTCAGTGAGCCCGAAAGAAGCATGAAACCAATCCCCATTGGCGAGCAGCGCCCGGTTACCGTCAAACCGGCGCAGCCTCTGGTCAAGGACAGCGAGCAGACCGACGCAGGCCTGGCCCAGAATGTCAGCGACCCGCTCAAGACCATCGCCGATGAAGTGCGCGACGGCTTTGGCGACCTGATCAAATCCGACCAGATGACCGTGCGCGGCAACGAGCTGTGGATTGAAATCGAACTCAAATCCAGCATGTTGTTCGGCAGCGGCGACGCCATGCCCAGCGACAAGGCGTTCACCATCATCGAGAAGGTCGCGAAGATCATCAAACCCTTCGACAACCCGATTCACGTTGAAGGCTTCACCGATGACCAGCCCATCAGCACCGCGCAATTCCCCACCAACTGGGAGCTGTCCTCGGCGCGCGCCGCCAGCATCGTGCGCATGCTGGCCATGGAAGGTATCAACCCGGCCCGCATGGCTTCGGTCGGCTATGGCGAGTTTCAGCCGGTGGCGTCCAACACCACGGCCGATGGCCGCGGGCGCAATCGTCGCGTGGTGCTGGTCATCTCGCGCAACCTGGACGTTCGCCGCAGCCTCACCGCGACCGGCACCACCAATACGCAACAGCCGGACTCGGCCATGCGCCGTGCTGGCACACAAACTGCACCTGCGCCAGTGAGCCCGGCTGCACGGGGTAATAGCGTCAATTCTTCGTCATCCGCACGTTAGTCATTTCTCGGTATGGCCACCGCCATGGCGGGAGGAAAAAGCACAATGAGAGTCTGGGCAGTAGCCAATCAAAAAGGTGGCGTCGGTAAGACCACCTCCACCATCGCGTTAGCCGGGCTGCTGGCCGAGGCGGGCAAGCGCGTGGTCGTTGTCGATCTGGACCCCCATGGCTCGATGACCAGCTATTTCGGGCACGACCCGGACCTGCTGGAACACAGCGTATACGACCTGTTCCTGCACAAAGGCAGCATCCCGGACGGGCTTCCCGGCCAGCTGTTGCTGCCCACCAGTGACGAGCGTATTTCGCTGCTGCCGTCGAGCACTGCGCTGGCGACCCTTGAGCGTCAAAGTCCTGGCCAGAACGGTCTGGGCCTGGTGATCGCCAAAAGCCTGGCGCAGCTGTGGCAGCAATTTGATTACGCACTGATCGACAGCCCCCCGTTGCTGGGCGTGCTGATGGTCAATGCGCTGGCCGCCAGCCAGCAGTTGGTGATCCCGGTACAGACCGAGTTCCTGGCCGTCAAAGGCCTTGAGCGCATGGTCAACACCCTGGCGATGATCAACCGTTCGCGCAAAGTGCCGCTGCCGTACACCATCGTCCCTACCTTGTTCGATCGCCGCACTCAGGCGTCCATGGGCACCTTGAAACTGCTGCGCGACAGTTTTCCCGAGCACGTCTGGAAAGCCTATGTGCCGGTCGACACCCGTTTGCGCGATGCCAGCCGGGCCGGTGTGACCCCCTCGCAGTTCGACAACAAGAGCCGGGCAGTGCTGGCCTACCGGGCGCTGCTCAAGCATTTGCTGTCCGAACAGCTCATGGCGCAGGTGGCCTGACATGCACGCCACGGTTTTATTTTTCAAGCTGGGCCAGAACCATTCAAGTCGGGCCTTACAGCGGCCGATAACTCAATCAAGCGGTAATCGCGTTACTCATTGTGTGGCACCTGTATGAACCTGAACCGGCCTGTAGAGATTGCAACACGACCGCAAGTGGCGCTGCAGTCTTATCTGGATGCGCTGCTTCAGGATGCCACTGAAGATTTGCCCGACGTATTGCCCACGATTCTGGCTCCCGAGCCTGAGCCGGTGGTGCTGGACGATTTTGAAGCCGCAGTGCTTGAAGAGCAGGCCCACGACGCACGGATGCGGGCAGCCGCGACGCCGATTGCCGTGGCTGTCGCTGCGCCAGCGCCGGTTGCCGTTCCGGTTGCGGTTGCCGCTCCCGTGGTGGCGCCGCCGGTGGTTGCTCGGGTTGAAGTTGAAGTTGAAGTTGAAGTTGAAGTTGAGGTGGTACCCGAAGTGTCGGTGCCGGTTGTGGAGCGGGTCGAGCCGGTGGCAGATGTTCATCTGCAGACCGCTCAACGCAACCCGACGCCGCCGCCCACCACTGACGGTCGACCAGCCTGGGCGGAAGAACCGTTCGAGTGCCTGCTGTTTGATGTCGCCGGGTTGACCCTGGCCGTGCCGTTGGTCTGCCTGGGTTCCATCTACCCGCTGGCTGGCCATGATTTGACACCGTTGTTCGGTCAGCCGGACTGGTTCCTCGGGATCCTGCCGAGCCAGAGCGGCAACCTGAAAGTGCTGGATACCGCGCGCTGGATCATGCCGGATCGCTATCGCGATGATTTTCGCCAGGGATTGCAGTACGTGATTTCGGTTCAAGGCTACGAGTGGGGGCTGGCAGTGCATCAGGTCAGCCGTTCGCTGCGCCTTGACCCCAATGAGATCAAGTGGCGTACCCAACGGGGCCAACGCCCGTGGTTGGCGGGCACGGTGATTGAACACATGTGCGCGTTGCTGGACGTTTCAGAGTTGGCCGAGCTGATTGCCAGTGGCGCGGTCAAGCAGATGCAGAAAACCAAATAATCATGAGGGGGCGTAGAAAACGTCCCCTGCACAGTACACACGCGAGGGGTTGGGGTTATGAAGAAGTCGTCCGCACAAGGTTCCGAAGATCCTATTCTGCAATGGGTTACGTTCCGCCTGGATAACGAGTCCTACGGCATCAACGTGATGCAGGTGCAGGAAGTGTTGCGCTACACGGAAATCGCTCCGGTTCCGGGTGCGCCAAGCTATGTGTTGGGGATCATCAACCTGCGCGGTAACGTCGTGACCGTGATCGACACCCGCCAGCGCTTCGGCCTGGACCCGGTGGAAGTCAGCGACAACACCCGTATCGTGATCATCGAAGCCGACAAGCAAGTGGTCGGGATCCTGGTCGACAGCGTGGCTGAAGTGGTTTACCTGCGCCAATCGGAAGTCGAGACTGCGCCTAACGTCGGTAACGACGAATCCGCCAAGTTCATTCAAGGCGTGTGCAACAAGAACGGCGAACTGTTGATCCTCGTCGAGCTGGACAAGATGATGTCCGAAGAAGAGTGGTCGGAACTGGAGAACATCTGATTGATTTTTGAGGTAGCGGTCGCAGTCCTGGGGGTTGCCTGGGTCGTGACCCTTTCCCTGTTCCTTGCGCACACCAAGCGCCAGCGCCAGTTGGATCTGGAGCGAGAGGAAGCCGATGCCAAGCGTGATCAGCGGATTCGAGAGCTGCTCAAGCGCGTGGACAATTTTCAGAACGGCACCGTGAAGATGGGTGAGGCGTTGCATGAGCTGCGGGCGACGGTTGCGCCGTTGCCTGACAAGCTGACTGCGCTTGAGCAGCGTGACCCTGCGAGCTTGTCCTTTGCCCAGGCGGCGCGTCTGGTGGGGATGGGTGCAAGCGTGGATGAACTGACCCAGGCGTGTGGTTTGACTCAGGCAGAGGCTCAGTTGATGAGCAAGTTGCATAGTCATAATCAGGGGTGAAGTCATATAGTGGTGGGTTTGTGTACATATCCATTGCTGCGGTAACGGCCACTCAGGGTTGCGCCCTTACGGCGCCTCACTTCTGAAGCCGGAATGCCGGCCCAGTCAAAAGTAAGCAAAACGCTCTTGCCCCACCACTCGGTCCCTCGCTTAGGCTCGGCATACCCGTAATCCGACATTGATTCGCAGGGCCGCCGCAAAGGGCCATCCCTGGCCCAGTGCGGCTAAACCGGCATCCATGCCGGTTTGCCCTGCGAATCAATGTCGGCTTCCGGCCAGCGTGGTTTGACGGGGCGCCCAAGATCAAAATCAAAGGCGCGCGAGGCGGCCTGGAAGCCGACCTGCTTTTGCTCGTAGTACGGCGCCGTGCCTGTGCCATCCCCTTCGCGAATGAATTCGCTCTCACAGGTACGGTTTAATACCTGGGCTGACGCTAACCCGTGGGAGTCGTCCCGCCGCTACGCGCCGCGCTGTCGCGCAGCAAACAGGGTGCACGACTCATCTTCTGTGGTGATGCTAATACCTTGAAAAGCGAAGAGCGGCTGCCCCGTCAGGGGCAGCCGCTCT